>Ga0210051_1007636_pt1 | contig 10047 bp, 8 predicted proteins | sample CryGey092014_all_FD_185464 | JGI IMG/M metagenome (GOLD analysis project Ga0210051, IMG submission 185464) | Groundwater microbial communities from aquifer - Crystal Geyser CG23_combo_of_CG06-09_8/20/14_all (SPAdes) (version 2) | ecosystem: Environmental > Aquatic > Deep subsurface > Groundwater ...
CATTCACTGCGGAAGAATTCAAAATCGCCAACCCCTAAAGTATTGATATTTGTTCCTGCGCACAAAGAAAGATAATAAACGCCGCCTCGCGTGAAGAAATTTTCTCCTACCTTCAAGAATTCTGCAATCTGTGGTCGGTTAACCGCTGTAACACCTGCAATATTAAATAGAGAATACAATGATTTTCCGCTCCTGGCCGCATCTTCTCCATCTCCCCCTACCCATTTAGGGACAGTTCTTACGGATTCAATAATTTCAGGCCCTAAGTCAACACGGCTTGGGGCGTAAACCAGATTAAATCTCTTGCAGGGTCCTGAGGAATCATAACGGTATTTCTCCTCATTTAAAAGATGTGCCAATCCCTTCCTGGAAACCAGTTCTCTTCTTGCGTTGAATCTGGCAAGCGGACCAACATAATCTCTCAATACATTTTTGCTGTTCAGGTTAAGTTTTTCGGCGGAAATTTTATTGACAAGAGCAGAAATTTCAGGATGGAAACCTGCCAGCATCAATGATGCTTTGCACATATCATCCTCACAATTGCTCAATCCTGAATCAGCAATGACTTTAAGCATCTCCCCCTGTAATTCTTCTTTTTCCACTATTTCTAAGGCAATTTTTCCTATTTCCTTCCTGTAGAAACTCATTTTATCCACAACTTCTTTCTCTAAATGATACTCCCTTTCAATATTGTAAAGGGAAATGGCTTCCTCTAACCAGTTTGCGATATTTACCTGAGTTTCAGTAGGGCCAAGAGTGGTCAGCACATGAACAGTTGGAATCGGTCTTTTTTTCTGCAAAACATAAGGGAGATAAAAATCAGCTCTCTTGTTATTTTCTGTTTTTGATTCCTTCAATTTTAAATTTTTGCACAGTTTTAAAATTGCTTCATATCGGGAAGAACCTTTTGACTGCAAGGAAGAAATTTCTTTCGCACGTTTCTGTGCACATTCTTCTATAAAAACCGTAAGGGATGCTACTTCTTTTTCTTTTTTATTTTTCTTGATAAATGCAATAATTTTTTCTTCGTTCTCATCTTTTAAATTAGATTTTGCTGCAACAAGACGTCTGGCTATATCAACATTTTCCCTCATCATAACATCCTCAATATTTTTTGCCCACCAATCTGCAGATGTCTTGTAAATTATTTCTAGCACCTCTCTTTCAGTAAGAGCAATAACTTCATACCCTTTATCTTTTGGAATAATAAAATAATGGGCAAATGCAGGAAGGGCTTCCACCCAATCCTGGGCATATTGGAGCCATACCGAATTAGGTGTAATCGTAGTATTGTGTCCGCAATCTCTAATTAATTTTTCTACTTTTGGATTTTCTCCAAAAAATGGATCAAGTAAATCGTTTACGCGGGCAATGTTTATTGCATCAAGCTCATGTATACGGGAAAGAAAAGAAACAAAAGCAGGCTCAAATTTGGGAGAAGATAATATTTTTTGTTCAAACCTATAGACAATTTTTCTAAACGCATCGATATTTTTACGGAAATTTTGAATTTTTGAGTAATTTTCTTCGTAGAAGTAGGAGTAGAACTTGTCATTTTTCTCTAAAAACTCAAGCTCTATCTTCCTTAATTCTTCCTTCAATTTGTCGATTGCACCTTCTATTTGTGCAAGGGAAAACCAATTTTCTCTTTTCAGGTTAAAAATCGTTTGCAGCTCTGGACCCAATTTCTCCAGGTCTTTTATTTTTAAAGAAACTTTTTTGAATCCTTTTTCCAAACTTTTAATATCCCCGTCTATTTCCTTTTCTCTTATTCCACGGGAATCCGCAATAAGCAGAGCATCCGTATAAAAAGCACGGCCAAAACGACAGACAAGAAGCCGTTTATCGCTTTCAAGGCAGTGCTCAAAAACTCTCTTTGCATTATTTTCATCTACTTTCGGCTCATAGGTAGAAGCCATTGACTGTAAAATCTGAGTTCTCAATAATTGCAGATCAGCCCCGCACCTCTTGCTTACTTCCTCAATTTTTTCGCCATCATATGAAAGGTCTATCAAGGCACGGACTTTTAATAGAGAACAAATTCTTAATTTTTCTTTTCCTTCTGCTTCTAAAAATTTCAAGAATATATTTCCCGGATCAATCAGAGAATTTTTTAATGCATTTTTTACAATTTTTTTGTCTTCATCAGAAAATTTATCAAAAAGATTGGAAGTTTCAAGGAGCGCCTCGTTTTGATTCTTCCCGGAAAAACAAAGAATTGCATGATATAGCGAGAGCGTATAGAATAAAAGTAAAGAATCAGGATTGATAGATTTTAAAATATTGAAAAATTCCTCATCAAAACTTATTTGTTTATTTGCCAAATCCACCTCAGAAATAAAAGGTAATTTATCAAAAATTTTTATTTTAAGAGATTTCAGTAAACTAAGTTCTCTATTTTTTCTTGAAAAATGTTCTTTTTTAACTTTTTCTAAAACTTCCAAAAGAGAAGATACCTTTTTTTTAGAAGTCCTCTCTTTCCCTCTCTCCCTTTTTGCTAAATAAATATTCCCTGCTTTTTTCTCAATAATTTTTTCTACCTTTAACAATGGAAAAAATGTATTCATTTTTATCTCCTGACATTTGTAAAATGGAGCGGGAGACGGGATTTCTTCTCCCCCGTCGTTCCACTCCTCCTCCGAAGCCGGCCACCCTCGCTGACGCTTCGCTTTACCAGTGGCGCTCGGGTTGGCTTCAAATCCCTCTCTAAGTTTGAAAGTGGAGCGGGAGACGGGATTTGAACCCGCGACTTTCACCTTGGCAAGGTGACACTCTACCACTGAGTTACTCCCGCACCTCTTCAATATATTTCTTAATGCGAGGGAAGGGATTTCTTCTCCCCCGTCGTTCCACTCCTCCTCCGAAGCCGGCCACCCTCACTGACGCTTCGCTTTACCAGTGGCGCTCGGGTTGGCTTCAAATCCCTTAACTATCTGGGCAAATGCGAGGGAAGGGATTTGAACCCCCAAGCCTTTCGGCATACGGTCCTAAGCCGTACGCGTATTCCATTCCGCCACCCTCGCTTGGTGCGCTGCGCAGGACTTGAACCTGCAACCTTTTCCTTAAGAGGGAACTGCTCTACCATTGAGCTAGCAGCGCCTTATATTTTGGCGCGCCTGGGGCGACTCGAACGCCCGACCTATGGCTTCGAAGGCCACCGCTCTAATCCAACTGAGCTACAGGCGCACTTTATGTTCTTTCTTTGACTGGGGTGAGCGAGGGGATTTGAACCCCCGACCGCTTGGGCCACAGCCAAGTGCTCTAACCGGGCTGAGCTACGCTCACCATTTAATTCGCGCCTGGGGCGACTCGAACGCCCGGCAACCTGCTTAGAAGGCAGGTGCTCTATCCAGCTGAGCTACAGGCGCACATTCTTGAAATGCTCAAAATAGACCCTGTCCCCATTTTCCTAAATCGGGGTGCCCGGATTTGAACCGGGGACCTCTTGCTCCCAAAGCAAGCGCGCTAAGCCAGCTGCGCCACACCCCGTATGAAATAATTATACCACATTATATCAAATAAATCAAGTTAAAAATTTGCCAGGATTTTTTTTGCTTTCAGCAATGCTTTTGCCCTGTGGCTAATTTTATTTTTAATTTTTAAACCCACCTCTGCAAAGGTTTTTTTGTATCCGCAAGGGATGAAAACAGGGTCATACCCAAAACCTTGTCTGCCACGAATTTCCATTGCTATTTTCCCTCTACAAATTCCTTTTACAGTTCTTGTTTTGCCGTTTGGCCTGGCAATAGCAATCACACAAACAAAACGAGCCTGTCTTTTAGAAAATGGCACATCTTGCATCAACCTCAAGAGTTTTCTGTTATTGTCATTATAGGTGCATCCTGACCCTGCAAACCTCGAAGAAATCACTCCAGGCCTACTACCAAGGACATTCACTTCCAGACCAGAATCATCTGCAATGGCAATCCTTGCGGTTTTGCACGCAATTGTAACTGCTTTCTTAATTGCATTTTCTCTCAGAGTTTTGCCGTCTTCTTTCACTTTTGGTATAGAGGAAAAATCTTTAAGGGTTAGAATCTTTACATTTAAACCTTGTAAAATACGCTTTATTTCCCTGACTTTATCCAAGTTATTTGTCGCCAGCACAATTTCCATATTAAAAACTCTGTCGCCTTGCCATTTCAATTTCACCTAATATTTCTTTTTGAACTGTAATAATTTCTTTAATTCCCTTCTCACCAAGCACAAGAAGTTTATCCATTTGTTCCTTGTTAAATGGCATTCCTTCAGCGGTTCCCTGAATTTCTACAATTTCACTACTACCGGTCATCACAAGATTCATATCTACATCTGCCTTATAATCCTCTTCATATGATAAATCGAGCAATAAGTTCTCCTTCATAATACCTACGCTCACTGCTGCTACAAAATCATAGATGGGCCATCTCGTCAGTATCCCGCTCCTTTTTAAATAGTTAATTGCATCTACGAGTGCTATAAAACCTCCTGTAATTGAAGCAGTTCGCGTTCCACCATCAGCCTGAAAAACATCACAGTCAATTATTATAGTCCTTTCCCCAAAAGTTCTAAGGTCAGTTACTGCTCTCAATGCCCGCCCTATTAACCTCTGAATTTCCTGAGTCCGTCCAGCAATTCTTCCATAACTTTCACGGGGAATCCTGACAGAACTTGACCTGGGTAACATCCCGTATTCAGCTGTCAGCCAACCTTCTCCTGTATCTTTTAAAAATGGAGGAACTTTTTCATTAATTGTTGCAGTACAGATAACTTTTGTATTACCCATTTCAATAAGGGCAGAACCTTCAGCATATTTGATGAAATTTCTGGTAATTTTTATATTCCTCAATTTATCGTTCAATCTTCCGTCCAGACGCATAAAACCTCTCTTTCTTAAAAGGCAGAGTAAACTCTGCCACTACTTTTTTTAAAAATGTTTTTGCCAAAAGAATCTATACCTACAATGACTGGAAAATCCTCCACTTCCAATTTATAAATTGCTTCAGGACCTAAATTTCTATAAGCAATAATTTTTGCAGATTTAATTTTCTTTGAAAGTAATGCTCCTGCTCCGCCAATGGCAACGAAATAAATTGCTTTATATTTCTTAGTTGCTTTTATCACATCGCTTGAACGATTTCCTTTCCCAATCATCCCTTTCAGGCCCATCTTCAGTAGCAGGGGGGTGTAAATATCCATCCTTGCGCTGGTAGTTGGTCCACAGGAACCAATCACTCTTCCTGGTGGCGCAGGGGTTGGACCGGCATAATAAATAACCTGCCCTCTTATATCAAAGGGTAATTTCTTAATCATCCTTTTGTGTGCGGCATCTCTGGCAGTGTAAATAATTCCATTAAGCAAAACAATCTCTCCGATTTTAAGAGAATTTAAAACTTTATCTTCCAAGGGAAGTTTAATTTTTCTCATTTTGACACACCTACGACTTCACCCACGAAAAACAAGGTTCTTGAGGTCGCCCAAGGCGACCGAAAGGTTCTTATTTTCATATAACTGCCTGTGCCTGACGCAGTGCCCAGCAGGAAATATTGATTGCTATAGGCAAACCTGCAATGTGGGTTGGGTAGGTTTCAATGTTCACCGCCAGTGCAGTGGTTTTGCCACCAAGTCCAGCCGGACCAATACCCAGAGAATTAATTTTCTTAAGTAATCTTTTTTCCAATTTTCTTGAATTTAAATCTTTATTTAATTTGCCAATTTGTCTTGTGAGTGATTTCTTTGCCAGTTCTGCACATTTTTCAAATGTTCCGCCAATTCCTACACCTATTATAAGGGGTGGGCAGGCATTTGGTCCGTATTTTCGAACAGTTTCTATAATAAAATTTTCAATTTTTTTCATACTATCAGTTGGCTTAAACATTTGCAAGGCACTTGCGTTCTCACTACCAAAACCTTTGGGTAAAATTGCAATTTTTAACTTATCACCTGCTGTAATATTGGTGTGAATTATTGCCGGTGTATTGTCTCCTGTATTCCTTCGTTCTCCAAGAGGTTCATCAATCACTGAAGAACGCAAATATCCATTTTTATATCCAATTCTTACGCCTTCCTGAACTGCCTCAATCAAATTACCTTTAACTTGTAAATCTTGTCCTATTTCTAAAAAAACAACAGCCATTCCCGTATCCTGGCATATGGGAATATGTTCTTTTGCGGCAATATCTATGTTCTCTAAAATTGTTTTTAGAGCGTATTTCGCCAATCCTTTTTCTCTTCTCCCTGCTATTTTCAGGGATTGTTTAACATCTGTGCGCAATTTATAATTAGCTGTTATACACAATTTTGCGACAGTAGAAACAATTGAATCTCCATAAATCATACGCATCTATTCCTCTTCTAAAATAGGAGAACTAACCCAATCCCTGTCCCTATTCCAAGCATATCAAAAACTAAATCAAGTGAGGTGTCCACCCAGAAAGCATTGTTTCTATCTTTCTCATTCGTCCTGTAGATATCAATAATTTCTTTTACGACTGCTGCGCCTATCGCTGTAAGTGCAGAATACTTAGAAGCATCCTCCTTGGAAAAATTGAAACCATTATAAAGTGTGTAATACCCCATAATGTACCAGGAACAGAAAAAAAGATAATGCTGTCCCTGACTTGCATTAAGTTCAAATGCCTGAACAGGAACACAAAAATGCAATAATCCAATTAAAATAATCAAGCACAAAACTTTTTTTATTTTGACACACCCACGACGTTTTGTTCCGAGAAACAAGGTTCTCGAAGGGGTTCTTATTTTGACCCTCCCCCACTGGCCAATTTCTCAAGCGATGCTACAGCTGCAAGTCTTGCCCACATATCATTATCATTAAGAAGTGTTTTTTCAAGATATGGAATAGCACTTTTATCTCCGATTCTTCCCAGGGCTATAGCAGCCATCTGTCGCACATTTGGATTTCTGTCATTCAACATTTCGGCAATGTCAGGTATAATTGAAGAATCACCAATTCTTCCAAGCGAAACCACGGCTGAAATCCTGACAAAATCAATTCTATCCTTTAACAATCTAATCAAATCAGGTAAGGCACCCTTACCATCCACTTCGCTTATGGAAATGGCGGTCCAGATGCGCACCCACATATCTTTATCGCTTAGATTAAGTTTTAAAAGTGGCGCTGCTCTGTTGTTCCCTAATTGTCCTGCGGCAATAGCACCCCCTGCTCTCATAAAAGGATTTTCATCTCTTAGACTTCCAATTGTAATTTTGCGCAATAGATCTAAATTATGTATCCTGGTTAAATTGAAGAGTTTTTTGTATTCATCTATGGCTTTGTTATTCTTGCCTGCATTTGAAAGATTGATTACATTTGATTCCAAAACATCTACATTTTCACAATAAGAAGTGTAAACGGTAATTGATGCCAACACAAAAGTCATTAGAATAATGTTTATTTTTTTCATATTCCCCTCCGAGATTGCTTCCCCCCCCCGTCTGCTTGTCGCAGACAAGCGGGGGGGTCGCAATGACTGTCATCTTTTTGTTTTCATAAATTTTAAAGTTTCTCTCATTGTTCTCACCCCGGCAGTTGCACCAACTTTTATTGCTGCCAGCGCCCCAACTGCATTGGCAAATTCAGCGCACTTCTCAAGTGGCCATTTTTTAACCAGGCCCGCGAGGAATCCTGCCACAAAAGCATCGCCCGCACCGGTACCATCCACTGGTACAATCTTAAATGGTGGGACTCTCATACTTATATCCTTTGTTTTCAAGTAGGAACCTGCTGGGCCCATTTTTAAAGCTACAACATTTACGCCTCTATCCAGGAAAAATTGCCCAATTCTATCCGGGTCTTTTTCCTGGGATATCATCTTTGCTTCTTCAATGCTGGGAAGGAAAAAATCAACATAAGGAAAAGCAAATTTAATTGCTTTGAACCATCTGCCTCTTGAATCCCAGGCAGTATCAAGTGTAGTAGTTATTCCCATCTGTTTTACTTTCTTGAATATCCTTGCAATAGGCTTGCCCTCAAGTGAAGGAAGAAGAAAGAAACCTGCAATATGAAATATTTTTGCCTTCTTTACCAGACTGTAGTCCACATCAGTATCAATGAGAGTGGAATTTGCTCCTAAATAATGGATAAATGTTCTCTCGCCATCAGATGAAACAAAAACCATTGTGCCTGAAGTATTGAAGCGCATATCCCTCTTAACGCCTTTTGTATCAAGTCCAAATTTATGCATTTGCTCAATAAGGAAATCTCCGAAACCATCTTTTCCCACTTTGCCAATCACGCCTGTAGAAATTCCCAGTTTAGCAAGGTCAATACCTGTGTTGGAAGCACATCCGCCAACATGCAAGCCCATTTCATCAGAAAGTTCCAGTCTTCCCCTCTGTGGAAATTTATCCACCGGTCTTGCAACCACATCTGCTACTAAAATTCCCATGCAAACCACATCCATCTTTACTCCTTATTTTAAAAAAGCCTTATTCTACAATCATTTTTCATACACCAGTATCGAATCAAAAAAGTAGCCTGTCCCCTTTTTTACTTTCCGATACAAAAATTCTCAAAAATTCTATCCAGAACTTCCTCAGTTATTGTTTCTCCTGTTATTTCACCCAGACTTGCAATAGATTCCCTTAAGTCCAGTGTAACCAGTTCAGGAGAATTTACTCCTATCCGCGCAGCTGAATTTAGGCTTTCCAGTGCAACAGAAACTAATTCTTTGTGGCGTATGTTGGTTAGAATAGCATCGCCTGTAAAATCGATTTCACCATCCCATATCATATTCCCGATTGCACTCTGGACATTATCTATATTTATTTTTTCTTTTGCTGAAATTTCAATGATATTCACCTTGAAAAATTTTTTTAAATCCTCGGGCTTTACTTTTTGTGGTAAATCAATTTTGTTTATCAGAACAATTGTTTTTTTCCCTTTTATTTCTTTTAGCAAATCCCTGTCTTCAGTCTTGAGAGATTGCGAACCATCTATGATAAGCAGGACGAGCTCAGATTTACTTAAAACCTCTTTTGCTCTTTTTATGCTCTCAATCTCAATAATATTCCTACTCCGCTTCCTTCTATTGCTTACCTTTGAACTTATGCCTGCTGTATCCACTATCCGCATCTGTGCACCTTTTATATTTATCGTCTCCTCAATTGTGTCTGTGGTTGTTCCTGGAATAGAAGTCACTATTGCCCTTTCCTCGCCAAGCAGGCAATTCATTAATGAAGATTTGCCCACATTTGGCCTACCTATGATAGCAACTGTCACTCCCTCTCTAAGCATCTTTCCTTTATCAAAAGTTAAAAGTAATTCCTCAAGTTCAGACTTGAAGGAGTCTATGTTCATACGGATTTCGTCCCCTGACACATCTCCGATGTCTTCCTCAGGAAAATCTATTGACGCCTCCATGCGGGCAAGAAGGTTCAGTAATTTTCCTCTCACTTTCTTAATTGCTGCGGAAAGTCCTCCCTGCAATTGTTCCATTGCTACCTTGAGACTTAAGTCTGTCTTCGCCCTGACTATGTCAACCACTGCCTCTGCCTGAGTAAGGTCAATACGGCCGTTCAAAAATGCTCTTTTTGTAAATTCACCTGGCTGGGCAAGTCTTACTCCTTTTTTTATAACTAACTCAAGCACTCTCTTTAAAGGAACAATTCCACCATGGCAATTAATCTCTACAACATCTTCCCTGGTATAAGTTTTTGGAGCATGCATAACGGTCAAAATTACTTCGTCTATCTTCTCACCTTTGTTCAGGATATATCCATAATGGGTGGTATAAGAAGCAAACTGAGAAGGTTTTTCTTTTGTCCGAAGGGATCCCTTTGGGAAATGCCCTCCATGAAAAATTTCATCTGCAATTTTCAAAGAACCAGAACCGCTCATCCTGACAATTCCAATTCCACCTTCTCCTATCGGAGTTGATATGGCAGCAATCGTATCCGAAAAATGACTGTCATTGCGACCCCCCCGCTTGTCTGCGACAAGCAGACGGGGGGGGAAGCAATCTCTATTTTGAATTACAGATTTCTGTAAATTGGAAATCTTGCGCATAATTTATTTACCTTAACCTTTATTGCCTTTTGTAATTTTTT
>Ga0210051_1007637_pt1 | contig 10047 bp, 14 predicted proteins | sample CryGey092014_all_FD_185464 | JGI IMG/M metagenome (GOLD analysis project Ga0210051, IMG submission 185464) | Groundwater microbial communities from aquifer - Crystal Geyser CG23_combo_of_CG06-09_8/20/14_all (SPAdes) (version 2) | ecosystem: Environmental > Aquatic > Deep subsurface > Groundwater...
TTGTACGGCTTCCTTGTTGGTTTGCTACCTGTTTTGCGTTCCAATCATTAACTCCGCTAATAGGAGACTGAAACTGTTAAACTTCTCCACCAACCGTTTAGCGATTCCCGTTCCAATCATTAACTCCGCTAATAGGAGACTGAAACTCCTAGTACTAAGGTTGCTTCTGGATTGGCCCACCCACAGTTCCAATCATTAACTCCGCTAATAGGAGACTGAAACAGTTGTTTGAGTGCCTCAAATGCTTCCGGCGTGAGCGTTCCAATCATTAACTCCGCTAATAGGAGACTGAAACTCGAGTTGCCTGCGCGGTAATAATTCCCCTTTTTGGGTTCCAATCATTAACTCCGCTAATAGGAGACTGAAACGTGGTCTACGTCGGTGTCCGTGTTGATAGAGTAATTGGTTCCAATCATTAACTCCGCTAATAGGAGACTGAAACTTAGGAACCGGCTGGGAAACGAGATAGCTTATTGTTGTTCCAATCATTAACTCCGCTAATAGGAAACGCACCAAGGCGATTAAATATACGCTGATGGTGATCATAGAAGACGTCGTACATATCGCGACGCACGCTCTGCCACGCTCTGCATGAATGCCGTCTTGGTCTATTGTTGCGGGAAAGGTAAAAAATAAATTGTACGGAATCATGTTACGTAAAGGAGACTGCCGGGAATGTCGTCTTTGCCAAGACGTTTGGAAGTTCGGCTTGATGAACAGCGTTTTAAAGTATTGGAAGAGGAATCACAACGTAGAGGCAAGTCCGTATCAGAACTTGTGCGAGAGGCTATCGATGCACGCTATCCGGCAAGAGAAGCACGGATTCTGAAAAAGCTAAAGGCTGTCGAAGAGCTAGGCAAGGTTGAAGCACCTGTTTCAAGCTGGGAGCAAATGGAAGAGGAAATTCGTAGAGGAATGCTCGGATGAAGCGGGTGTTCGTTGACACCAATATTCCTATGTATTGGGGTGGAGCCGAGAGTGCATACAAAGAACCATGCGGGTATATTCTTGGGGCGATAGCAAGAGAAGAACTCTATGGCGAAACCAGTGCTGAAGTTTTTCTGAAAAATATTCCTTTAGCCCAAGGGATCTTTTACATCTGGCAGTGATGAGCAACAACAATATAGATACTATCATAAGCGCTGATAAAGATTTTGACCATGCGGATACTATCCAAAGGATAGATCCGCTTGATTTTGAAGATTGGTTGATAGGTCAGCAATTGAGAACGATTAAGGCCTAAGAGGAAAAAGGGGAGAAGAACGTCCCCTGAGTCCTTAATCTTGGTTACCTTTAGCTTCCAGAAATGCGTTTACTTCCTGGACATAGCGTGTATACTTATCTATCGCTTGCTTTATGCTTGCATACACTATTTCGTCTTTCAATATCTCATACTCGTGGACTATTCTATTGCGCAATCCGGCAGATGGAGCCAGGCTTTCTGCAAGTTCGCTAGAGATTAGTCCAACATCGGAAGCACGAATAAAAGATGTATAATAATCTCTTGGCGGCTCACCGGTCTCTTCGATCAAAACATGTGCATTGATATCAGATGCTGTCTCAACAAGAAGTTGTATCAGTCGCTCAATAGCCCTGCGTTTTGTAAAATCGCTTTTATACTCTTGAAGCGAAACGCTGGATAGCTGTTTAAGCTCCTTTAAATATCCCTGCAAAGAGATTAATTTTCGTCTTACTAGGGCAGCATTAAGCACCTGGCTTCATCTCCGCTATAAACCTTTCAACAGCCTGCTTGTCTTGCTCAAAGAACTTTCTTGCATCCATATGCATCTTAACTGCCTTTAGCCTAAATTCATCAGCTAAGCCTGAGCGTTGCTCGAAAACCAACATACCCTTTGTGGCAACTTCAAACGATAGGAGCGGGTCGGCGATGTTTAATATAATAAGATCTATCTTATCGGTAGCCAATGCGTTGGCAAGCTTATCACTTAATAAAAGCGATTCCTCTACACATAAAAGGCGGTCCGGGCAAGAGCGCAGCAACACCCCGATGTCTATATCGCTGCCAGCGTGATATTTACCTGTAACAGCCGAGCCGAAAAGGTATACCAACAATATATTCTTATCTGGCTCAAGAACACGCCTTATCTTCTCTGCAATATTTTTTGGTTTTATCATAAGCAATCGCCAACTTCTATCATGCACCAATTATAGTTAAACTTCCCAATAGTTCCAATTATACGCTATACGCAATGCGATTATAATATCACAGGGATTTTCAATCGGGTCTCGATCAGGTGTTATATAATCAGATACATGATCCAATTAAAAAACGTAACCTACCATTACGGTAAGGATAAAAAGAAAATAACGGCGCTCGATGATGTGAGCCTTACTATCAAGGAAGGCGAGTTTGTTGCCGTGCTGGGGGCGAACGGATCGGGAAAATCCACGCTGGCTCGGCACATCAACGGCCTGCTTATACCATCTAAAGGGGAAGTGCTGGTGGATGGTATATCGACTGCTGATCGTGAAGAGCTGTGGAAGGTGCGCTCATTGGTGGGCATCGTCTTTCAGAACCCGGATAATCAGATCATCGCGACAAGCGTTGAAGACGATGTGGCGTTCGGCCCCGAGAACTTAGGCGTTGAGCCGGATGAGATCCGGTCTCGCATTCGGGAGGCGCTTGCAGCGGTCGATATGGCCGATTACGCGAAACGCGAGCCGCACCTGCTTTCGGGCGGGCAGAAACAGCGGGTCGCCGTTGCCGCCTCGCTTGCCATGCATCCAAAATATCTGGTCTTTGATGAGGCCACATCTATGCTCGACCCCAGGGGAAGCGCCGAGATAATCGCCACGATCAAGAAACTTAAAGGAGACCTCGGTATTACCGCCATCCATATCACCCACATTGCGGACGAGGCTGTTTTAGCCGATAGAGTCATCGTTTTATCGGGGGGCGCCGTAGTCCGGGACGGTCCGCCGCACGCAATATTTTCCGACATCCGTGCGCTCATGGCTGTAGGGGTGGGGGCTCCGCGGGCAAGGCTGATCGCCGAAGAACTCATCCGGGCGGGCGTAAAGCTTCCGGGCACGATTCTTACAGTGGATGAGCTGGTGGAGGCGCTATGCTAAACTTTAGCATCGCGCTTATAGAATGTATCGATCTTGGATTTACTTACATGCCGGGCACACCTCTCACAAGCGAAGCGTTAAAAAACATCAACCTGTCTGTCGAAGAGGGAGAGTTTATCGCCTTTATCGGACCGACCGGCTCGGGTAAATCGACGCTAATCCAACACTTTAACGGGCTCTTGACCCCTACCGAAGGTAAAGCGGTCTTCAAAGGAAAACAGATTGGCGTGAATATACATCCCTACGAGGTGAGACGTGAAGTCGGCCTGGTATTTCAGTTCCCGGAGAGCCAGCTTTTTGAAGAGACGGTGGCAGAAGACGTATCCTTTGGCCCACGAAACCTTGGGCTGTCGGGTGAGGAAGTATCCGAGCGGGCCGAAGAAGCCCTGGAGCTGGTCGGCCTTAGCTACGACCGGTTTGCGGGCAGGTCGCCGTTTGAGTTGAGCGGTGGGGAACAGCGCCTTGTTGCAATTGCGGGCGTTTTGGCCATGAAACCGCGCATGCTTGTCCTGGACGAGCCGACGAGCGGTCTCGATGCCCGGGGAAAGGCCAGGGTTATGCGGTGCCTAACAGAGCTTAACCGCGATGGGATGACGATAGTTTTCGTGTCCCACGACATGGATGAAGTTGCCGAGTTTGCGCACCGCGTCGTCGTTTTGGACAAAGGGCGTATCGTTTTCGACGGCGACCCCGGAACGGTATTTTCTCAGGCGGGTGTTCTTAAAAACATCGGCCTTAATATCCCGGCGACGACGGAGTTGCTGGTTAAGCTAAGCGGGCGCGGGTTCGATCTTGATACCGGCGCCGTTAGCCTCCGGGAGACCGTAAACCTGGTATGCAACGCCCTAAAAGGAGAACAACGCCTGTGAAGCCGGGCTTGGCAATCGGTCAGTATTATCCATCGGACTCAATCGTTCACAACGCCGATCCCCGGATAAAAATTCTGCTTGTCGCTGCTTACGCGCTGGCGGTGTTTTTTATCGGAAATTTTACCGGCTTTGCCGTCATTGGGGTTATGCTGGGCGGGCTTGTGATTCTGGGCGGGCTTGCAATCGGTCTCGTGCTGCGCGGAATCCGCCCACTGTTTGTTATACTGGCCTTTACCCTACTGGTCCAGCTCTTCACGGGAGGAGAACCGTGGGCGTTAATCGGGCCGCTAAAGATAAGCATCCCGGGATTTAAAACCGGCATGTTTCTTGACCTTCGCCTCATCTTATTAGTGATCGGCGCGTCTCTTTTAACGCTTACCACCACGCCGGTTGCGCTTACCGACGCGCTCGAGTATTTGCTCTCACCCCTTAAAAGGGTGGGTGTGCCATCGCACGAGCTGGCGATGATGATGACAATCGCGATGCGCTTTATCCCGATTCTCTCCGCTGAGGCCGATAAAATCATCAAGGCACAGGCGGCACGGGGCGCCAGGTTTGATTCGAGAAACCCGGTAACCAGGGCCCGCAGCTTCATGCCGATCCTTGTCCCGCTCTTCGTAGGCGTTTTCAGGCGGGCCGACGATCTAGCCGAAGTAATGGAAGCGCGCGCCTACCGTGGCGGCAAGGGCCGCACCAGGATGCGCGAGCTGAAAATGAAACCCGGCGATTGGTTTGGCTTTGCCGTTGTGATGCTATTACTTGCGGGGATGGTATGGGTTGGAAGAATGCCGGTCATATAGTAAACATAAGAAGTGGCATAAGAAGTGACATGCCGAAACAGAGGCCAAAAGATACGCGAAAGACTTACGAAAAGATATGCGAAATATAAAACTGACGCTCGAATACGACGGAACGAATTATAGCGGATGGCAGAAGCAGGTCAAGCAGCAGGTGCGTACGCTGCAAGGGGAGCTTGAGGCGAACTTAAGCACGCTTCTCGGCGAGCCGATCGAGGTGAATGCGGCTGGCCGGACCGATGCCGGTGTGCATGCATTCGGCCAGGTGGTAAACTTTTTTACGCGCTCCGATATGCCGCTTAAGCGGATTCCTTATTCGTTGAATGCACTGCTTCCGGGGGATATGGCGGCAAATGGTGTGGAAGAGGTACCTGAGGCATTCGATGCCCGCAGGGACCCTCGGTGGCGTGAATACCATTACTATATCCTAAACCGCTCCTATCGCTCGGTATTTGCGGATAAGTTCGTCCATCACGAGGCGAAGCCGCTTGATGCCGAGGCTATGGATGCGGCTGTGCGGCACCTGCAAGGCCGGCACGATTTTACCTCGTTTTACACTATGCCGCACAAGCCCGAGAACGCCGCCCAAAATCCCGTGAGGACCATCCTTGAGATATCCTGCAAACGCTCATCCGACATCGCCTGGGCGGGAGAGCCACTTGAGGGACTTATAGCGCTCCACGTGCGCGCCCATGCCTTTCTGCACAACATGGTCCGCATTATCGCCGGCACCGCAATCGATGCCGGTCTCGGTATCATATCCCCACAGGATATCGAATCCATTCTGGGTGCAAAAGATAGAATGCGGGCGGGAAGAACTGCCCCAGCCAAGGGCCTCACGTTGGTCAGGGTTAAGTATTAACAAGTGCTCTGCTGCTGAACTAAACTCTTTGGCTCAAAAACTCTCTTGGTGTTAAAACCGCATAGTCGGTCTTACCTTCCAGGTGCTGTTTATCCCATGTGATAATTACAGTAGTACCCGGTATATATTGCTTGATGGTTGTCAGTAAGAGGGCATCTCCCAGTGAGTTTTTCTCGGCAATTTGGGTGAAGACCTGTCCGATGGTGAGAAATGGTAGGGGGGCGTCAAAATCATTGGTTGGATATACTCTTACCTTGTAGCGATCGCTAAAGTAAGCAAAGAACTCAGTTAGTTGCTGATTGTTTAAGTTGAAAGATAGGATGCCGCATATTTCAAGGAGGTTAATAATTGTTGTCGCTCCCTCATCGGTTTTCGCCAGATACGAGAGAAATTCTTTGTTTGCTTTATAGTTCTTGTCGCGCTGGTAGCGAAGATCGATGATAAAGATATTAGTATCAACAACTATTAAGCTCTCTTTCGCGTCCAAGCCATAGCCTCCTGCCACGTTTTAAATTCAGGAGAGCTTTGCTTAAGCGTTTCCTCAATATCTTTCCACGCTTGTTCTGCAGGCCTTAAATCACCAGTTTTCTTTTCTAAATATTCTGCAGGTAATATAGCTGCAGCGGGTTTTCCTCTTACGGTAATTAAGAATTTTTCTCCTTCTCTGGCTTTGCGAATGATCTCTCCTGTTTTATTCTTCAACTCGCGCGCTGTTACTTTTTTCACTCTTATATTAACCCCCCTTGTAGCTATTTCTGGCTTAATAGTAGCTACAAGGTTCGCGAAAGTCAATACTTCAAACATTTAGAAGATTAACCAAAATAGTATCCCATTCAAAAGCAGCATCTATGAGTTGCATATTCAAAACATTTAAATCCTGCAAAGCTATCACCACTTCAGTATCATGTCCAGTAAGCCCTCGATAAAGGTATAGTAATATGGGCTATTTCTTATGAATTTTTATAAAGTAACCACCGCTATTATCGTAGAATGCACCTTTTACGTCGTGAAAACTTACGTAAAGCGGCTTGCTGCCGGTATTTAGCCCAAATCTTGAGCCTAAAACTACAGGTGCCCCGTATTCCCCGCTTTTTCCTATTAAGGCGCCTGTAGGAGCACCTGGTAAAAGGGGAGGATGGCCTTGCCATTCTTGTAATGTATAACTGCTGCCGTCAGGTCCTGTTGATCCCCACCCAGGCGGATCAGTTGAACCTTCTCCCCAGGCTTTTCCTTCCAGAGTTCCAGACATTCCAGTATTAAACCATTCTACGGTTGCAGGTAGGTAGATCATTTTATTGTTTTGATCCAACTCGTATATCTCTGCTTGTCTAAAACTCCCAAGGTCTTTAGAGCATCTAAGAGAAACCATATTGCCTGATTGAAGCGGATGATTCTCAAAGTCTAATGAACCTTCTTTAACCGTTATAGATTGATAATTTTGTTGATCTTCAATCAGAACGAATACGCTAAAGACCACGCTCTTTCTCGACTTAGACCATTCCACGCTTTCAGTTATTCGACCTTCGCTTGATTCGATAATGGTTTTCTGAGGGTTCATAGGTCGATCGAAAGTAATTCTTATCTTTGCAACAGGAGAATCTATATCCGCGTTGCCGTCTATGATGTCCATATGCTCAGGCGAAATAACCTCGAATTTCTTGACTTTCGGAGTTGTCCAAGTCTTAAAGACGATTTTGTTCTCGCTCTTTATGCCAAGCATATTCAAAAGTGGATTCTTGGAATGAGACGATACCTCGACTCGATAAAAAGAATCGGTGCTAAAATTGCCATGCGGTTCAAAGAAATACGCCCCACTATCTTCGCTTAAGGTTCCATCAACCTCTTGATCTTGTGAGCCTGCTATAATATTAGCCGCCTGGCTGTTTGTTCTAAAAATTCTTACCGAATCTATTTCTGTTAAAAAACCAGGCTGGATAGAAATTTTGCTCTCTGGAGCTAATTCCTTATTCTTGTCATTTACGATATGGGTGCGAGGGAGTGTTATTATAGACATGCCGATTATTACGACTGCTATAACGATTACAAAAACGACTATTTTAGAAGTGCCGAATTTCATGTTCCTTACCCCTTGCTCAATCGAAAGATGCTAAACAACTCTTAAGGCAGCTTAATCGTCACTAGTTTTGCCTCTTGATTCCAATCAACAGTCGCCCCCAAGGCTTCTGCAACCCAGCGGATGGGAAGCATGGTGCGGCCGGCTCTGATCTCGGGAGCGGCATCCATCTGAACGTTGGAATTGCTGTTGCGCATAATTCTCGAGCCTATCGTTAAAGTCAAAACAGTTCCATTGGCTCCAGCTACGGTTGCAGTTTTAGTTTTGTTGTTCCAGAAAACCGTAGCCCCCAGAGCTTCAGCAACATAGCGTACAGGCAGATAAGTGCGACCGCTTTTAACGTAGGGCGCAATGTCCATCTCAAGTTCGGTATCGTTGCTGCGATACTTGATATCGCCAATTGTCATCTCAACAATTTTGGGACCTGTAAGGTATGGATTGCCCCAGATTGCGTAATCAAGTTTGCTGCCTTCAACCCAAACAGCAACAATCTTTAAACGCAGCACATTTTTAACTGATATGTCGAAAGTAGAGGGTTCATCACCAAGGTTTTTGATCGGGCTTTCGTAGAGCAGTTCATCGTCGCCAAAAACGCGAAACTGAGCCTGAGTTTCACTTTTTGGTGCATCATCACTTATGCCAACAGCGCCTTTAAAATTATCATATCTGCGGCCCAGGTTATATTCTGCCCCTTTTTCATCCCCGGAATGAGCGTCACCTTTTAGTGAACTAGAGTAAGTTTTACCATTTATTTTGGCAGAAGTGGATTCGAATCCGTAATAATTATGCCCACCACCGTAATAATTATGCCCACCACTGCCTACCGCTACTGGATCAATGCCGTTCAAATAAACCGTGACCCCAGCCAAAGCAGAACTCGATGTACCTGCAATTACTGTTAGGAACATCGCTAACACCAGAAATGATTTTATTGCGAATCGTCTCATTGTTATCCTCCTTAATCTAAGATAATATTTTTGGCCCTTGCAATTAAGACTCTTAAATACCAGCCGGCATTTGCTGCTGCCGCTTAACAACAGCCTACTGGCTGAATATCGCTGAATTGATTGCGGCTACGAATTGAGAGCCTACCTCTTTCTTTGCACGCACCTTTCTTTTATCGCCACCAGTAGTATTGATTGCAACGAAATTCTCACCTATAAGCATTACTATGCCGGCCACTAATAGAATAAGGCCGATGCCAACAATGAGAGTTATGATGCCTAAGGCGATAAGCAAGATGCCCATAGCGGTATTGCGCGTTGAATCCATCTTTACCGACGTAACGTGTCTGAGTGGGATGCTTTCCACACTCTTTGACAGCGGTATAAGTTTTAGCAACCGTCTTTCAAGAACGTAAATCACTCGCCGGTCTGTTACGGCTCCGATATCTCCTTCCCATATAATTTTCTCACCTTGCTGGACGTCAAACACTCACACCATCTCCTTTATCCGTATGCTACGCTCGATTAGTCTGACTGGTTTGGATCTTTGCTTGTTAAAGACTCTGCTAAAATGCAAACTGCTTTTTGCAGGGCGGCACGCGGCATTGTCTTGGTATCCACGTATAGAAAACCGGCATTTTCCTCTAAGCTAAATTTAAGAATGGCAAAGTTGGGCCTTTTTTTAAAAGGGCTAGGTCTTTTGACGCCTTATCATCTAAGACAATAAGGTCTGCATCTATGTTGGACGTTAGCAAATTTGCGACATTATCGAAAAACGAGGTTATGCAAAAACCCGGCCCAAGAACTCTCTTAAGGCCCGCTTTGAACATTGGATATCTGCTCACCACAACAGTCTTTACCTTCATGGTTAAAGGCTAAATGTCCCCAGTGGGATTATCTATGGGTTAAGTGGCTAAAATACGGGGGCTAACCAGGCTACAACATAGGCCGGTTGGCTAATATTACTCCTTGGGATTAATAAACCCCTGGTGCGCTGCAAACACGGCGGCTTGAATGCGGTTTTCGAGTTGAAGTTTAGAAAGAATGTTGCTTACGTGATTTTTAATCGTACTTTCACTTACGAACAGCTTCTTAGCGATCTCTTTGTTATCCAATCCTTCAGCCATGAGTTTCAACACCTCTTGCTCCCTGTCCGTAAGCTTTGTCGCAAGCGGATGTGGCTTTCGCTCCGATTTCTTGCTCATATATCTAAACTCATCCAGAAGATCCGCGGCCATTGCCGGATTGATGATGCTTTCGCCCTTATAAATTGCCTCGATTGCTTTGATAAGAGCACTTTTATCGGTGTCTTTTAAAAGGTATCCTCTAGCTCCAGCTTTGATTGCTTTTACAAGGTCTTGGCTATCTTCGGATACCGTTAAGACAAGTATTTTGATATGTGGGTTTT
>Ga0210051_1007640_pt1 | contig 10046 bp, 9 predicted proteins | sample CryGey092014_all_FD_185464 | JGI IMG/M metagenome (GOLD analysis project Ga0210051, IMG submission 185464) | Groundwater microbial communities from aquifer - Crystal Geyser CG23_combo_of_CG06-09_8/20/14_all (SPAdes) (version 2) | ecosystem: Environmental > Aquatic > Deep subsurface > Groundwater ...
CCGTGGCTCGGTGACTCCGTGATAAAATTCTCTGTATTTCCGTAGTTTAAAAATGTGACTTACACGGTTCCGGTTAATTATTTATTAAAAATATTAGTGTGTATTAGTGTTCATTAGTGGTTCGCATTTTTTCGTCTTCATTAGCGGTTCGTATTTTTTCGTCTTCTTTAGCGGTTCGCCTTTTGTATTAACTATCTTTTTATCTTACCGGGATTGTTTTCAGAAAATCATCATTTGTTTCATACTTATTTATTTTGTCTAGAAGCAGAACCATAGCATCATAAGGAGAAAGTGAGCCGATAGCTCGCCTGAGAATACGCATCTTCATCAGACGCTCTATGGAGAAAAGCTTCTCTTCTCTTCGAGTACTTGTTTGAATTAAATCCAAAGAAGGAAACATTCTTTGTTCAGCTAATTTTCTTGATAGGACTATTTCAGTATTGCCTGTTCCTTTGAACTCCTGAAAGATTATATCGTCCATTCTACTGCCTGTCTCTATAAGCGCAGTTGCGATTACAGTTAGACTTCCGCCTTGATCGATCTTCCTGGCGGCGCCGAAGAATTTTCTGGGTCTCTGCATTGCGGCAGAATCAAGCCCGCCTGTTAAAGTTTTTCCGGAAGATTCGGTAAACTGATTGTAGGCCCTTGCAAGTCTGGTTAGAGAATCGAGCAGAATAACTACGTCTTTTCCTTCCAGAGCCGATTGTCTTGCGGCAAGAAATGTGTCTTCGACAGCTTTAACATGCTCATTGACCGTTTGGTCGGAACAAGAAGCTATAACTTCCGCGGGAACACTGCGCCGAAAATCTGTCACCTCTTCGGGACGCTCATCCACAAGAAGAGCAATGACTCTGACTTCAGGATGATTTACATTGAGCGCGTGCGCGATTTTTTGAAGCATGATAGTTTTTCCTGTTTTCGGCGGAGCAACAATCATTGCGCGTTGCCCTCTGCCGATTGGCGCAAATAGGTCTATCAGCCTTGTGGTCAATTCGCCTTTTGAAGTTTCAAATTTGAATACATCGTGCGGGTCAACTGCTACAAGCCGGTCAAATTTCTTTTCGATTTCGCGAATGAGAATCATTCGCTCCCTGCTCGGACGGGTATCAGATTTCTTTTCCGCCCCAAAAAGATAATCCTCTCGACTGTGTTTTCTAAATCTGTCTCGATTGTTTCTGCTACGGTTATCATGCCTGCTGCGCTTTTGATTTCGGTCACGCCTGCCGAATTCTCGGCGCTCGTTTCTGTTATCGTTTTCTTTTTCGACTTTTTTCCAGTCCGGTCTGTTTGAGTTCATTCTACTGTTACCGACTTAGCTAGATTTCTCGGTTGATCCACATCGCAACCGCGTTTTACGGCAATGTGATAAGCGAGCAGTTGAAGCGGAATTACATTTAGCAAAGGTGAGAGAAGATGATGCGTTGCCGGAACTTCGATTATATGGTCCGCATATTTGGAAATTTCTGTGTCGCCTTCTGTTGCAATTGCGATTACTTTGCCTTTTCTTGCCTTTACTTCTTGTATGTTCGAAATGATCTTCTCATACGCACTGTCTTTAGTCGCAATTACAACAACCGGCATGTTCTCATCTATCAGAGCTATTGGTCCGTGCTTCATCTCAGATGCTGGATACCCTTCAGCATGAATGTAGCTTATTTCTTTCATCTTCAAAGCGCCTTCGAGCGCTACTGGAAAATTTATTCCTCTTCCTAAATATAGAAAGTTAGATGTATTGCAATATTCGTCTGCGATTTTTTTGATCTCATCGCTCGTAGCCAAAATTCTTTTTATCTTTCCGGGAATGTCGAGTAAACCTCTCAATATCTTTTTTCCTTCTGTTGATGAAAGATCTCTCTGCCGCCCGAGCAAAATGCCGATAAGAGCCAATACTGTAATTTGTGAGGTGAAGGCTTTAGTAGAGGCAACTCCGATTTCAGGACCCGCATGTATGTAAACTCCGCCCATCGATTCTCTGGCGATTGTGGAGCCTACTACATTAACTATCCCAAGTCCGAGTCCGCTCTTTTCTTTTGCTTCGCGTAATGCCGCTAATGTATCGGCGGTTTCGCCTGATTGGCTTATTACAAACAAAACAGTAGACTCATCGATGATTGGATTTCTGTATCGGAACTCCGATGCGTATTCCACTTCTACAGGCGTTCTCGCAAGCTTTTCGATGATGTATTCCCCGACTAGAGCCGCATGCCACGATGTTCCGCATCCTGCAATTATTACTCGTTTGATTGAACGAAGATTTTCTAAGTTTAAGTTCAAACCTTGAAGTCTCGATGTTCCTGATGCAAGTATCATTCTGCCGCGCATTGAGTTCGCTACGGTCTCTGGCTGTTCAAATATCTCTTTCAGCATGAAATGTTCGAAGCCGCTCTTCTCGATTGAACTTATATTCCAATCAACTGTGCAGCTCTCTTTGTTTACCGGAACTGCGTCTAAAGTCATTGTCTTGTAGCCGTCACGCCCAACTACAACCATTTCGTTGTCTTCGAAATAGATTACTTCTCGGGTGTAAGGAACGATTGGAGCTACGTCCGAGGCGAGAAAATATTCGTTTTCACCAACGCCTAGTACAAGCGGCGAACCATTTCGAGCGGCAACAAGCAGGTCGGGTTCAGAGACTGAAGCCGCAATAATTCCGAAAGTTCCGTGAAGCATTCTCAATGCCTGTCCGACTGCACTTGGCAAATTGGAGCCGTTGTAAAATTTTTCGATAAGGTGAACTATTACTTCCGTGTCGGTTTCGGAAACAAATATATGCCCGTCTTTCTCCAAAAGTTTTCTAAGTGATGCATGATTCTCGATGATTCCGTTGTGAACAACTGCTAGTTGCTTCTTCTCGTCTGTGTGAGGATGTGCGTTTATATCGCTGGGAGCTCCGTGTGTTGCCCATCTGGTGTGAGCTATTCCTGCCTTGCCTTTCATAGAACAGGTTGGAATTCGTTTTTCCAGCTCGCTTATTTTTCCGACTGATTTTACGATGAAAAATTTGTTATCGTCTATTAGAGCAACTCCGGCAGAGTCATATCCTCTGTATTCAAGTCTCTTTAAACCTTCAATCAATATCTGCAGAGAATCTCGATTGCCTATGTATCCGACTATTCCACACATCTTTTAACCCTTCCTTATTCCGAAAATGCGGCTGAGAAAATCTTCTGGTTCCGATTCGATTGGAATAGGTTCCGGAACTATTATGCTCTCTCCAGCTAACGCCATCTTTGGATGAGTTCTGAATAATTTTTCCGCGCTGTCCTTTCCACACAACTCTTCTACTTTTAAATATGCTTTAGATAATTCAGGTTTGCGCTCTTCTGAATCGTGAGCGTCTGACGCTACAAAATGAACAAACCCGTTTCTCAATAGCTTTTCGGCTAAAAGCTTCGTTGCTTCCCCAAAATATCCAAGCAGACTGCTTGCGGTAATCTGTATCATACATCCTTTCTGAATCAGTTCATAGAGCCTCATTGGATTTTTGTGCACACCTCTGTTGCGTTCAGGATGAGCTATTATTGGCGTCATATCTTCAAGTTCTAATTCAAAAAGCATTTGATCCATCCAGATAGGAATATCTACCGGCGGCATCTCAAGCAAAAGATACCTCGATTTGTCTCCGTAAGCAAGTATTTCTCCACTTTTTATTCGAGGTATTAAACCTGCTCCAGCTCTGATTTCATGAGCACAACTAATTTTTGTAGAGATTTTATTCTCCGCCGCACGCTCTGATAATTCATGGCACGCCTCTTTTACTTCTTTTCCGTGAGGAGCAAAACTTCCTGGAATAAAATGCGGTGTGCCGACTATGCATCCGATTCCGTCTGCTTCCGCTTCGGCAAGCATTGCTAGAGCTTCATCGAAATCGCGCGCTCCGTCGTCAAATCCCGGTAGTATGTGTGTGTGAATATCTATCATATAAAAAAATCGCCTTTTTTTAAATGTTTGCCGTTTGCATATTCGATTCCTTTAATCTTTTTTCTTCCTGGAGCTTGAAGTTCTTCGATGATTACTGAACCGTTTGACGTTCCAATAGTCAGCGGATTTAGAGAAATTATCTCGCCTGCTTTGGATTTCTGTTCGGAGATGCTGATCGAAATTAGTTTAATTCCACCTACACTTATTCCCGGCCATGGCTGAAACGCTCGGAACTTATTATGGATTTCTGAAGCGCTTAAATTAAAATCAATATTGCCTTCTTCTTTTTTTATTTTTTTTGCATAAATTGCTTCTCCGCTATTTTGCGATTTTGAAATTAATTCTCCCTTATAGATTTTGTGAATTGTTTCGGGAAGAAGTTCGCACGCAATTTTTTCCAGTCTTTGCATAAGCTCGACTGCAGTTTCATTAGGTTTGATTTCGGTAGAAACCGAAGAAAAAATGGGACCTGTGTCAACACCTTCATCGAGCTGGAAGATTGTTATTCCGGTTGAAGTGTCGCCTGCTTCGATTGCTCGTTGAATTGGAGCAGCTCCGCGCCATTGTGGAAGCAGAGAAGCGTGAACGTTTATTGCTCCAAATTTCGTCGCACGTAAAGCATCATTCGGAATGATAAGCCCGTATGCCGCAGTGACAAGAAGTTCGGCTCCTGAATTCTTCAGGTCCTCTGTGACAACTGAATCCCATCTCTCGGTTGCGTACGTCAATAAATTATTTTCTCTGGCGACAACTTCCACTTCGCTGGGACTAATTGATAAACCTCTGCCTTTCGGCCGAGCAGGCTGAGTGTAAACCCTGACAATTTCAAAATGAGATTTAAGAAGAGCTTTCAATAGATTTGAGCTGAATTCAGGAGTTCCGGCAAATGCTATCTTCATATATGCCTTTCGATGATAGAAATGTTAGCTCTCGCTTTTTACTTTTTTCTTCGAAATTATTTCAGCCGCTTCTTTTTCTGAAATACCTGCTCTGTCGATAAAAAGTTTTCCGTCGAGATGATCTATTTCGTGCATAATGCATCTCGCTAGCAATCCCTCGGCTTCAAAATTTGTCTTTTTCTTTTTGATTCCGTCGATAGCGCGGACTTTTATTGCAACGGGCCTTTTGACTTCTGCTACTACTCCAGGCACTGAAAGACACCCTTCTTCTAATATATCCTCTTCGACAGAGTATTGAGCTATTTCGGGATTGATCAGTGCGGCTTTGTGCACCCCTTCATCTTCCATTGGCACGCTTATTACTATGACCCGCTTTGAAACTCCAACTTGCGGCGCGGCTAGCCCAATCCCGTTCGACTCTTTCATGGTCTCGAACATGTCGGATATTAATTTTGATAAATCAGGTGTAATTCTGGATACGGGTTCGGCAACCTTTCTCAGCACTTTATCTCCGACTATTCTTACTTTTCGCTTCATATATTAATTTCATCATAAATTTATCAAAAAGAAAATGATTTTGAGTTTGAGGATTGGAAAAAAGAAGCAATAATATAATTTGTTATGCTAAAAAAACCTCTCTTGTTATTGGATATTGCTTTGATAGCTGCAGTCATTTCTGTAGCTTCAGGCCTGCTCTTTAGAGCCTGTCATGAGGATACAGTTTCTGATCTGCTTACAGATCTTTCTAAACGCGAGGAGCGTACCGCATACGTTGCATTGCCAAATCCGTGGAGGCGCGAACCGCTTTCTGCTCTTCCGAAAGTTGGAGATAGTGAAATTGGCATCGGAAAAAAAGATGCGGCGACATTTTTGAGAATGGAGGATAGAGGTGAAACAGCTTATCCCGTCGCAGTCTTTAAAGTTAAAGCTCGGGTCGATGATGAAAGCAGAGTATGGTTTAATTATTCCCAATTGATTCCTGGAGCTAATTTTGCCTTTCGGACTGATAGATACAAAATGGAAGGAATTATTTTAGAGGTTAGACCTGTTGAAAAATGATCTCCTCTGCTTGAAGACAATCTATAAATTTCTTTTCGAATGGAGCTCTCCACTGCTTCTTTTGACATTCGTATTTTCTCCAAAAATTTTTTATTCAGTGAGATTGGGAGATCTTTTTATTTTGTTTTTTTTGGTGGCATTTATTCCTGAGTGGCTTAGCAAAAAAAACATAGAGCTTTTTCCTGAAGAAAAAGCAGGCTTATTATTTTTATTATGGGTATCTGTAGTCTCATTTTTTTCTTTGATAATTGGAGTAAATTGCGGCGGAGGCCGAATGGCTTTGACTTTAGGACGATTTATCGAATTCGGTGCAGTGTATGCTTTGGCGGCAACTTCGAATAAAAATTATTCCAAGACTTTATTGAGCGCGAAAATTTCGGTTTTATTTCTTCTCCTCTGGGCATTATTTGAGGCGTTTTTCGGATACTTCATGGATAATTATGAATACATTAGAACTTTCAACGAAGGTTTTTTTGAAGGAGAAGCTAATCATGTTGCCGGAGCTATTGCAATTCTGGCAAATCTTTCTTCAATCCTTTTTTTACCGGGATTTATTGCGGTATTTTTTTCCGGCTCCAGAATTGCTTTGGTTGGACTTCTTGCCGGTGCTATACGCATTTTTTGCTCTGAAAAATCCAGAATCGGTCTTGCTTCACTTGTTATAGTTGTGTTAGTGATTATTATGGCTCCTTCAATTTGGAAAGCTAGATACATGGACTCTCTTCAACTGGATTCGATTTATTCCGGGCCGCACGTTGATAGATTTCATTCTTGGAAAATAGCTATTGAAGAGACTCCGGTTTTATGGGGAACAGGTTTAGGCTCTAGACCTTCCGGCGTTTACGAATCGCTTTACGTTATGATTTATGCTGAAACAGGAATTGTTGGATTGATTTTGCTTATAGCAACGTTTGCTGTCAGATTCGTTCGACAACAAAATATAAACTCTGTTGCAACCGCTTTGATAGTTCTATCAGTGCTTTCCTTGACAATGAATACTTTGATAATTGCTAGAGTCTCGCTTCCTCTTGCAATTATTTTGGGAACATTTCGTAAGAATTAAATTTTCTTTTTTTCGGTCAGCTCTGATGGAATAAGTTCGATAAAAGGTGAAGGCTTTGATTCTCGCTCTAAGTATTCGTTCTTGCGTTTTCTAGACATTGTTATGTAAAGCCGCTTTCGCGCTCTTGAAACTCCGACATAAAAGAGCCGCTTCTCTTCACCGTATCGAAATTCTAGATCGTCTGTTTTTCTGTCGTCTTTGCGGCGCCGAACAGGAATTATTCCGTCTTCCATAGCGGACAGAAATACTACTTCGAATTCCAGACCTTTGGCGGCATGAAGAGTCATTAGCTGAACAGCAGGTTTTGAGTTTGAATCGGTTTCGGTTGATTCTCCTTCGTCAGGCAATAATCCAGCTCTGGCTCTGGTCTCTTCGGTAAATTGAAGAATCGATTCGAAAGGCTGATTTGTTCTTCGGACTGATGCGATCTCTGCAAGCTCACGCATTCGCCTCAAAGCCCGCCATGAAGGACTCTCTGTATCGTCATTCTCGAGAGGATTTGCGAGTCTGAAAATGTAATCGAAGAGCGCCGTCGGTCTCCATATCGAGCTATTGCTCATAGAACTTTTTACAATTGATGAAATATGGTCGATCGTATAGGAAAGCCGCTTGTCAAATACTTGAGAGCTTTGTGCTCTGGCAGTGTCGTCGAGCAATAGACTGGATGGATCGGGCAACTGCAACAAATCTTCAAGCAGTTCCGAAGGACAGTTATATGAAGGAGATGTTATCGCTTGCATCAGCGCGTGATTTATAGCTTCGAGATCTCCAGTGTGCCATTCACCAGGCACTGAGATTCTGCGCGCGGTCAATGCGATGACTTCCATTATGGAAACTATCGCTAATACTTCTGGCCGAGCTAGGCTTTTTATTGAGCCGGCTTGAACCCATGGAATGTCGAACTCTTCGAGAACTGCGACGATTGGAGCTAGAAGATAGTGTGATCGCACGAGAAGCGCAATTTCATTCAAAGGAAAACTTTGCCCGAGTAAGTCGATTATCTCCGTTGCTATGAATCTTGCTTCTTCATCTTCGTTCTCTGCAGATATAATTCGGATTGGTTCTGAATTGCGGTTCCCATCCGCTTTTGAACAGATAAGAACCTTTCTCAACTCTTCGGGTTTGTCTTTCCAAATAGAATTGGCCGCCTTCAGTATTGTAGCGTCGGACCGATAGTTTCTAACGAGTTTTGTTAATCTGACGTCAGGATAATCTGCCATGAATCTTGTTAAATTGGTGACTTCAGCTCCGCGCCAACCATATATGGATTGATCATCGTCGCCCACAGCCATGATTTTTCGGTGCTTTTTCGCCAGCATCATTCCAATCAGATATTGAGACAGATTTATGTCTTGATATTCATCGATCAGAAGTGTTTGAAAACGGTCCTGATAGTGTTCGAGTATCTCCGGATGCTTCTCGAATAATTCATAGACCTTAAATATTAAATCATCGAAATCCAAAAGACTTCTGCGGTCAAGCTCCGCTTGATATTCAGGGTAAACTAGCGCCGCAATCTCTTCTATTCTCGTTCGAACAATATAATGGAATCCTTCGGGATATACGAACGCGCCTTTTGCATTGGAAATTAATGAACCGATCTCTTCAACGCTGACTTCTTCATTCTCATAACTTTTAACGAGGTTTTTTAGAATTAAATTACGTTCCTCCTCGTTGATAATTCGCGAATGAGCTCCTTTTCCGATTAGAAGAAGATTTGCTCCTATGCCGAAAGGATCATCACGCAGAATTCTTAGTCCTGCCGAGTGAAAAGTTGTAATCCAAGCGTTTTCGAGCTCCATTGATATGTTATTCAACCATGTGCGGTAAGGTTCTGATGCGGAATCTCTAAGATAATAGAAGAGCTGTCGAGTGCGTTCAGTCATTTCACGCGCGGCCTTTCTTGTGAAAGTCACTGCGAATATTCTTTCGGGAGAAATTCCGGCGAGTACCAGAAACGCAAGTCGCCTTGTCAGTGTAGAAGTTTTACCGCTTCCGGCTCCACCTAGTACCAGAGTCGGAGGACCGTCAAATGGATACGCAACAACTTCAAGCTGTTCTGAATTTAGACCTTCAAGCAGACGAACAATTATTTCAAACGCATCAGGATTAGATACAAATGGAGTTAAACTACGTTCAATTAAATTCCGTTCCGACGGGCGAATATTATTCAGTATTTGATTAAATTTTTCGATTACATCCAGATTCATTGCTGATGCAGAGTATCAAAATAAGTTACTTTGTGGAATTATTTTATGAGCATGGTGTTTACGGCCAAATTTAGAGCTAATAATGCATAAAGGTTCTTGATGATATTTTTAATATTGATAAATAAAGAGTTATCAAATAAGGGTTATTTGAGTTTAATTTCACAATATCAAAGAGAATTAATGTGTTTGATGTGGTGACAAATTGTGGAAAAGCTAGGGAAAGTTCTAACTCTATAATTTCCAAACATTATTTATTTTGTTGAAAAAATTTATGAATTTTTTGCTTTTTAGCTACTTGACATCTTACGAGAAGTAAAACATGATTTATTTATTACCGTCTTCTTGGCCGCCTTCTTGGCGGCTTTTTTTTTGAAATTAAAAATGATCTATGAGTTGAAAATTATTTTTCAAGAAGCTATAATTATTGTGACCGACAAACATAGAGGTCGAATGCGATTGTAGCGGAAAAAGTTTCATGGATGTGATCGCGGGAGGGACATGGATGTATGAATTCTCTAGGGCTTGAACCTTTAGCTGGAGTCAGAACTGCCGGTATTTCTCAACAAACCGGTATTATCGAGCCCATTGCTGCAGAGCAGTTTGTTATACCTGAAAAGTTAAAAGAAGATTCATTCATAAGGCGGAAGCCTGCCATATTTTCGAGACCGACTGCTACTTACGATAGAAAAGGAACTTATCCTGCAATGAGAATTTTTCAGATTGCTAAACCTCTTCCTGAACAAAAACCTTTTGGAGCATTAGTAAAAGATATTTCTTCCGGAGGAAACCGGTATTTTATTTCAAATTCTTATTTAAAACGTAGTTCTCAAGGAGGAAATTTCATAGATTCAAAAGTGTAAACGCGGGGACGAGGGGGCAACGAGGGGGTCAGCA
>Ga0210051_1007642_pt1 | contig 10044 bp, 10 predicted proteins | sample CryGey092014_all_FD_185464 | JGI IMG/M metagenome (GOLD analysis project Ga0210051, IMG submission 185464) | Groundwater microbial communities from aquifer - Crystal Geyser CG23_combo_of_CG06-09_8/20/14_all (SPAdes) (version 2) | ecosystem: Environmental > Aquatic > Deep subsurface > Groundwater...
TTTTTCAATCATTTTGGCAAAATTTAATTGAAATTTCTCCCTCAATTTTTTGGGCAGGCTTAGTTTTACTGATTGGAATCTTGGTTTCCAAATGGATAGGAGCAATTTCTGCTGCTTTTCTTAGTAAGATTAGATTAAATCAAGTTTTAAAAAGGATGGGTTTAGAGGAGGCTCTGGCTAAAATTGATGCCAGGCTCAATGCTCCTAAATTTTTTGGTGAAATAGTCAGATGGTTTTTTATCATTTTCTTTTTGATGGCGGCTTCAGAAATTTTGGGTTTAACTCAATTCAGCCAATTTTTAGAAAAAGTTATTGGTTATTTCCCAAATATTTTTATTGCCTGTCTGATTTTCCTGGTGGCTGTCTTTTTGTCCGACCTTTCTCAAAAAATTGTGGTTGGAACCTTAGAGAAAGAAAAAATAACTTATTCCAGATTTTTAGGTAAACTCATTCGCTGGGGAATTTGGTTTTTTGCCATTATGGCTATCCTTTATCAGTTAAAGATTATCCCCTCTCTGATTTTGGCCATCTTTATTGGTGGAGTAGCCACAGTTTCCATTGCTTTAGGAATTGCCTTTGGTTTGGGCGGAAAGGATTTGGCAGCTAAAATCTTAAAGGAGCTAGAAGAGAAGTTCAAATAAATAATTTATGGAGTATCTTACTCATGAGGAGCTCAAAAAAATGATGCTCCTCTCTTATCAAAAGATTGAGGCAAATAAAGAGCAGATAAATAAAATTAATGTCTTTCCTGTCCCTGATCAGGATACGGGCAGCAATATGGCTAAAACCCTGCTGGGGATAAAGGAAGTTATTGAAGGAAGAGAATTTAAAGATTTAAGTGAAATTTCCGAAGTTGCTCTAGATGGAGCTTTAACCTCTGCTCAGGGAAATGCCGGCGTGATTTACGTCGGTTTTTTAGCTAGTTTCCTACCTTTACTTGATAAAAATCCGGTTGATGCCAAGAAATTAGCTATTGCTTTTGAAAAAGGGGCAAAAAGAGCATGGAAATCTATCCAAAACCCAAAAGAGGGAACGATTTTAGATGTTATTGACGCCACAAGTCAAACTTTTAAAGAAGAATCAAAAAAAGAGACAAATATTTTAAATATTCTTAAAAAAGCTACTGAAAAAGCCAGGGAGGCCCTTTTAGCTACCCGAGAAAAAATGGAAATTTTTAGAAGGGCCAATGTGGTTGATGCTGGAGGTTTAGCTTATTTGATGATTCTAGAAAGTTATTTAGAGGCTTTGGGAGAGAAAAAAGAAGTCAAAAAAGAAGCGATGCCTTCAGAAAAAGTGAGAAGGTTCGTTCAGGTCCTTGCTAACCGCTACGAGATTGTTTCTTTAATTGAAAATCCGAGATTTGATGAAAATATTGTCCGAGAAAAATTGAAAAAACTTGGAAATTCGATCGATGTAGTTCAAATCGGAAACAAAGTGAAATTACACATCCACACCGATTATCCCGATGAGGTGAAAAACATAATCAGGCAAACCGGTCAAGTTTTAGAATTAAGAGAAGAAGATATGGCAAAGGAGGTGGTTGGCGAGCCGTCGGTTAGAAAAGTTTCTATTGGAATTGTTACTGAAAATAACATTGCTTGTTTACCGGAGAAAGTTGTGGAAAGGTATCAAATTGAGACAGCTGACGCTATCGTTGATTGGCCGGAAGGTGAAAATCTGCCTGGCGAAAATATTTATCAAAAAATAAGAGAGGCTGAGAAAAGAGGAATTAAAGAACTTCCCAAAACTTCTCAGGCCATACCCAAATCTTATTTGGATACCTTTAAGAAACAACTGGAAAAGTTTGATAAAGTTTTGTGTATTTCCATCAGCACAAAACTCTCCGGTTGTTATAATTCAGCCTGTCAGGCAAAAGAGATGTTGAAAGAAGAAGAAAAAGAAAGAGTTTATATTTTAGATACTTTACATGTTGCTGCCAGTCAAGCTCTTTTAGTCCTGCGGGCCATTGAACTAATTCAAGAGCAGAGAGAAATTAATGAAGTGATTGATGAGGTTAAGAAATTAATTCCTCAAACTCATTTTTATGCTATTTTTGAAGATCCAAAATGGATAGAGGCTGGAGGAAGGGCGACAAAATCTCAGGCTAACTGGATGAGGAGAATAAAAAAACTTAATCTCCATCCCTTAGTGACAATAAAGGATGGGATAGTAACTAAGGGAGGAATAATTTTTGCCAAAGATATGGCTGAAGCCCTTTTCAAAAAAATAGCCAAAGAAAGCCAGAAAACCAGGAAAGAAGGCAAGAGCATTAGAGTAATCATTGGTCATGCTGATAACCCAGAAAGAGCAGAAAAATTAAGGCAGTTATTAAAGGAAATCAAAGCCGAAGTTCCTTTTATTAGTTTAGCTTCACCAGTAATTTGTGGCCATACCGGTCCCGGAACTTTAATCGCTGCCTGGCAACCATTATAATTTTATGTATGTCAAAGGAGTAGGAATGACAAAATTTGATTATTCTCAAAAGCCTTGGTGGCAGTTTTGTTATGAGGCAACCATGGAGGCTTTGGAAGATTCAAGAATGAAAATTTCCGATATCGATGCCATTGTTCTGGCTGCTATTTCCAGTGCTGAAGGAACTTCAGAGCATCAGACTCATAAAATTTCTCTTTTGTCAGATTTATTTAAGACTAATGTTCCAATTATTGAAGTTCCCTCAGTTTGTGCTGGCGGTGGGGTGGCCTTATGGACCGCCTTGCAATTAGAGAAGTTTAAAAATATTTTGGTCTGCTCGGGAGAAAAACTGGTTAATAACAAAAGCGAAATGACCGTCCATTGGATTTTGTCAGCTTCAGAAAGAGTAATTGAGCAAACCGAGGGAATGCTTTTTCCAGTTCAGAATGCTTTAGTTGCTCAGCAGTATATGAGAAAATACAATGCCAGCCACGATGATTTAGCTTTAATCTCTTTTAAAAATCATCAAAACGGTAGCCTGAACCCAAAAGCCTATTTTTACAAAAGGCCAGTAACCTTAGAAGAGATAAAATCAGCGCCAGTGATTGCTTCTCCTTTTACTAAGTATGATTGCTCTTTGTCAGTTAATGGCGGAGCAGCAGTAATTCTTTCGAAAGAAAAGTCAGATATTGAAATTATTGGTTCGGGTTTTGCCACTGATTATCTTTTAACTTTTTGCCGAGAAGATATCACCCATTTTAAGGGGACCAGAATTGCTGCTGAGCAGGCTTTCAAAGAAGCTAAAATTAAACCTGAAGACATTGATATAGCTGAAATTCATGATGCCTTTACTTCAGTCGAACTCATTTCTTATGAGGATTTAGGTTTTGCTGAAATTGGCAAAGGAGCGGAGTTAATTCGTTCTGGAAAATTAAATTTGGATGGTCAATTGCCAATTAATCCCTCCGGAGGATTGAAGGCCAAAGGCCATCCAATTTCAGTGACTGGTTTGGCCCAGATTTACGAAATAGTTAATCAATTAAGAGGAAGATGTGGGGAGCGACAAGTTAAAGGTAAATCTCAAATCGGTCTCTGTCATAATATTGGTGGAGCTGGTGGCTCAGCCACTGTCCATATTTTAAAAAAAGTTTAAGTTGGGCTAAAATTACAAAATATGGTCACTAAAATCCTTCGGGAAAGTTTAATAAAAATTATAAAAAATAAAAAATCAGTTTCAAAAAGAGAGTTCTTTTTGGCTTTAAATCTTTTAAAACTCTTACCTGTCCCTTATACCATGAGAGAAGAAGCTGAGCAGGCAAAATGGAAAATGAAAGAGATAAGAAAGGAGATAGAAAGGGAAAGCCCATTGGCTTTTAAATATCCAAATCGAATTCTTTCTGAAATTCATCCCAACTGTAAAGAAAAAATAATTAGGAATTTCCTTTTAGGTTTAATAGAGAAAAGAAATAGAAAATGGAAAAAAGCCAAAACAGAAGGAAGCTTTACTCCAGTCACTGTTTTGATTTCTCCTTTAATGAGATGCAATCTTAATTGTATTGGTTGTTATGCTAAAAAGTATGATAAAAAAACTGATATGCCAGAAGAATTATTTGAAAGAATTATTAGAGAAGGAGAAGAATTGGGAGTAATCTTTTATACCATTTTAGGAGGAGAACCTTTATTGTTTTTTGATAAAATTTATCGAATTTTCAAAAAGTATAATACAGCCTATACCCAACTCTTTACCAACGGCACTCTTTTCACTGAAGAAATAGCCAGGAAACTCCAGGAGATTGGAAATATTTTTATTCTTTTTTCAGTGGAGGGTTTCGAAAAAGAAACTGATGAAAGGAGGGGAAGGGGAGTTTTTAAGAAAGTAATTTCAGGAATGGAATTACTTCAAAAATATGGAATTCCCCATGGTTTTTCAACTGTTTTTTCAAGAAAGAATGCCGATGTTGTAATCTCAGATGAATTCATAGATTTAATGCTTGAAAAAGGATGCCTTTGGGGTTGGTACTTTTTATATATGCCAGTTTCCGGGGATAAAGATTTATCTTTAATGCCAACTCCTGAGCAGAGGGCAAGATTATGGAAAAGACATTTAGAGATTAGGAGTCAAAAACCAATTGTCGTCATTGATTTTTGGGGAGATGCTCCCCTAGTTGGGGGATGTATTGCTGGAAAATATTATTGTCATATCAATACCCAAGGGAATGTTGAGCCTTGCATTTTTACTCATTTTCAGACTGCAAATATTAAAGAAAAAACTTTAAAAGAAATAATGGCCTCTCCAGTTTTTAAAGAATACCGAAAAAGACAACCTTTTTCAAAAAATCTTCTTTTACCCTGTCCTTTAATCGATCATCCTCATATCTTCAGAGAGATTTGCCAAAAATATAATCTAAAACCCACCCATCCGGGAGCAGAAACTCTGATTAAAGATTTAGCTCCAGGATTAGACCAATATTCAAACCAAGTTCATAAAATCTTTGATAAAATCTGGGAGGAAAATTATAAAAAGATTAATTAAATTTTTTGAGGAGTTCTTTTAAACTCTTTTTCATTTCTGAAGAAACTTCGATCACACAAACTCCCTTGCTGGGGAAGCCATAAACAACCAAGCTATTTTTTTCTGAAAGCAAAACAGAAGGAATTACCAAAAGGTCTTCTTCACCATCAATAAAAATATTTTTATTATTTTTAATTGCTTTTTTAATAACTAGCCAGACTTCTTTCTGAATTGTTCCTGGCGGGTTGCTACAGTTTAGCTTCCCTCTAAGAAGTTTCGCCGGCAGTTTAATTTTTTTCTTTTTTATCTTTCCATCAAAAACTTTAATATCCGAAGGAAGAACAAGGGAGCAATAGTCACCAACAGTAATTATTTTTTTGAATTTTTTTTCCTGGCAAAACTCTTTAAATTTTTTAAAAACTTCCCCCTTTCGGCCAAAAATAGGAATTCCCCAAATCTTTCTTAATTCCGGTCGTAATTTTTCTGGTAAATAATGAGTCTTCATAATTTAATATTATACCATGTTTTATCAGTGCCCTAAATGTAAAAAAGTTTGGCAGTATCCGATTGAGAAGTGTCCAGATTGTTTTTTAAATCTGGAGAGAATGAAATCAGAAAAGATAAAGGTTATTGGAATTTCAAAAGTAAACGTTCCTACTCTTTTTCATCCAAAAGTGCCATATTTTGTCTTAGTTTTAGAAGATGAAAAGGGGAATAAATGGGTTCAAAAAAGTGCCAAAGAATATCAAATTGGCGATTTGTTTAAAGTGGAAGTTCAAACAGACAAAGGGGCGGTGGCTATTTGGCGGATAAAATATGATATCTTAGAAGGGATTGAAAAAGTAATTGAGTTATTAGGAGGACTAAAAATTGATTCTCAAACCAAAATTTCAATTTTGCCAACCTTGATTTCTCCTGTCCATCCCCATTTTGCCGAAAACACCAGCCCCCAATTTTTAGAAAGTATAATTAAATATTTAATAGAAAGAGGAGTAAAATCTGAAAATATTAAAGTTGTCGGCCAGAGTTTTGATGAAATTCCAATTGAGGCCTCAGCCCAGAAATCCCAACTCCTCAGAGTTTGTCAAAGTTACAAAATTTTGCCATTAGATTTAGCCAAAACAAATTTTGTTAGAAAAACTCAAAATAATTTTAATTTTGAAATCTCTGAAGAGGTATTTAATTCTGATTTGATTTTGAATTTACCCATTCTAAAAATTGGAAAGCTCTCAGCTTCAGAAAATATCTTAAAATTTTTAAAAAAAGAAAATTACCTCGGCTTAAAATATCTATATTCGGAAGAAGACTACAACCCGCCCGCCACCCTCCCAAGCGAAGCTTGGGCCCCTATAATGGAAAATTTAAACAAGGTTTTACCAAGTTATTTGACCATTGCCGATGGCCAGGTCGTTCAGAAATCAAATAAATTCACTGCTTTTTTAGGGCTGACCCTGGCCAGTTTTAATCCTCTTAATTTAGACCGAGTTTTTGCTGAAATAACCATGATTGGAGATTTGCCAGAATATCTAAAAAAAGTTAAGATTGATGGTATCCCAATTGTCGGGAGAATGGTCGAAGAATTACAATACGAAGTTGAAAAAGCATGATTCCTCTTACTAAACAACCAGTCTTTATCGATACCATCTTACCCTTACCAGGAACTAAGGCTTTGACAGTGGCCAGAGATATTGTTTTAGTTTTGAGTTTCAGTATTATCACTGCTGTTTGTGCCAAATTAAAAGTTGAGATTGGAGTGATACCCATTACTATGCAGACCCTTGCTGTTTTATTAAGCGGAGCATTACTTGGCTCAAAGAGGGGAGTTTTATCTCAAATCACCTATCTTTTAATGGGTTTAGCTGGTGTCCCTTGGTTTGCCCGGGGAGGGGGAATTGCTTATATTTTATCCCCCACTTTTGGTTATATAGTTGGCTTTGTTTTGGCAGCTTTTTTGGTTGGTTGGCTTTGCGAGAGAGGATTTGACAGACAAGTTAAAACAGCCATTTTAGCAATGTTGATTGGTAATATTTTACTTTACATCCCCGGACTTTTATGGCTGGCAAAATTCATTGGATTTAAAAAAGTTTTAGCAGTCGGGCTTTATCCTTTTATTCCTGGCGATTTGGTAAAGATTTTACTAGCAGGTTTAGCTTTACCAATAGGCTGGAGATTAATAAAAAGGTCGTCAAATAATTTTTAATAAATTATGTTTACCGACAAAGTAGTTTTAATTACTGGCGCCTCTGGTGGTATTGGCAAAGCTATTGCTAAAAAATTTGCTCAGGCGGAAGCAAAAGTGGCTTTAAATGATATTATTCCAGCTGAAGAAGCTCTGAAAGCTTTAGCTCAAGAACTGGGCGGGAAATATTTTTTAGCTGATGTTTCGAAATTTGAAGAGGTCGAAAAAATGGTCCAGGATATTCAAAAAGAATTCGGCAGATTAGATATTTTAGTCAATAATGCTGGCATTACCCAAGATAGAACCTTAGCTAAAATGACAAAAGAAGAATGGCAGAGGGTAATTGATATTGATTTAACTGGCGTTTTCAATTGTACCAAAGTTGCCCTGCCTTTGATTATTGCTAATCAAGGAAAGATTATTAGCATTTCTTCTTTAGTTGGCCAGAGAGGGAATTTCGGCCAGACAAATTATGCCGCAGCCAAAGCTGGCATTATCGGTTTTACTAAGGCCTTATCTAAAGAGGTGGGAAGATTTGGAGTAACCGTTAATGCCATTGCCCCTGGTTTTATTGAAACCAGATTAACCGAGAATCTTCCTCCGGAATTAAAAGAAACAATTAAAAAATTTACTCCTTTAGGACGCTTTGGTAAACCGGAAGAGGTGGCAAGCTTAATTTTCTTTTTAGCCTCAGAAGAAGCCAACTTCATTACTGGCACGGTAGTCAATATCGATGGCGGATTACCTTTGTAATTTATGCTCTTAAACAAAGAACAGATCAAGGAGATCATTCCCTACCAGGAGCCTTTTTTATTTGTTGATGGGGTGGAAGAAATTGGCGAAAACAATATTTCTGGTTTTTATCAGACCTCCAAAGATGATTATTACTTTGCAGGACATTTTGTTGATTTTAAAATCATGCCCGGAGTTTTGGTAGTCGAAGCCCTGGCCCAGTTATCAACCATTCTTTTGAGAAAAAAAATTGGCGAGGATCATAAAAAATATCATTTTTTAGCTTACGATGTTAGAGGCACTCAATTTTACAAACCAATTTTTCCTGGTGATAAAATAATTTTGAAGGCTGAGGTTTTAGGAATTTATCCCACTAATGGAACAAAAATTGCCCATGTTAAAAGCCAAGCTTTAGTTATTAATGATTTAAAATGCGAAGCAAGGTTTTCTGTAGCGATTGTCGATAAAAAGGAATTCGAAGAAAAGTATGTTAGGTGAAAGAATTACTCAACTTTTGGGAATTCAATATCCAATCATTCAAGGAGGAATGGCCGGAATTTCCGAAAGCAATTTAGTTTCGGCTGTTTCTAATGCTGGCGGTTTGGGGACGATTGGTTCTGGATTAATGCCAGCCAATTGGTTAGAAGAAGAAATTAAAAAAACCGGGGAGTTAACTAAAAATCCTTTTGCTGTTAATCTCTTCCTCCAAAATCCAAAAATTGAAGAATTGATAAAAGTAATAATTCAATACCAAGTACCGATTGTCCTTACTGGTGGTGGAAATCCCTTGTCCCTTTTTTCTTATTTTCAGGCAGCCGGAATCAAAATCATTCCGGTTGTGCCCTCGCCGAGATTAGTCAAGAAAATGGAGGATAATGGAGCTGATGCGGTAGTAGTTGAGGGACTAGAATCAGGCGGCCATATTGGAGAGAATACCACTTTTTGTCTAATTCCTCAGGCAAAAAAATTATTAAATAAAATTCCTTTAATTGCTGCCGGTGGAATTTATGATGGAGAAACTGCCAAGGCTGCTTTTTTGCTCGGCGCTGATGGAATCCAGATGGGAACTAGGTTTTTAGCCAGTAAAGAATGCCAGGTTCATGAAAATTATAAAAAGAAAATTTTAGAAGCAACGGCTGATGATATTACTGTCATTTTAGGCTTCACTGGTCATCCTCTAAGAGTAATTAAAAATAAATGGTCAGAAGAGATGAAAAAATTGGAAGAAAGAGGAGCTTTTCCCGAAGAAATAAAAGCCGAAAAAATAGCCGGCTCTCTCGGCGGAGAAGATGTGGAGGGTATCCCGCTTTTAGCAGGATTATCAGCAGCCGGGATAAAAGAAATAAAAAGCTGCCAGGAAATTATAGCAGAAATTGTAAGGGAAATTGAAAAGGTATGAAAAAGCCATTTTCCATTTTTGCCAGAAATGTACTTGGCCCATTAATAGAAAAATTTTGTATTGAGGAAGTTAAAGGTCAAGAGAATATTCCCAAAGATACCAATTTTATCTTAGCTCCAAATCACCAAAGTTACTTTGATCATTTTTTTGTTCCCCTTCCAATAAAGGATAGATTAGAAAGGGTTCGTTTTATTGGTAAATTAGATAGCAAATGGCAAGCTCTCCAATGGGGCTGGTTTTACTGGTTGGCTGAAACCATTCCCATTAACCGAAAAGTAGAAGATAAGAGGAAGGTTCTTGATAAAGCTCTTGAAGTTTTAAAAAGGGGAGGAATAATTATTATTTATCCAGAGGGGAAAAGAAACAGGAAAAGGGAGTTATTAGAGGGTAAAACCGGAGTGGCTGAACTGGCTGTGAAAAGCGAGGCACCAGTGATTCCTCTTGGTTTAATCTATAAAGATAATAACCCCCCCGCCTTACCAGCACGTCTTAATGTTGGTAACCCCATGTATTTTAGAAAAAGCGAAAATTGTCAAAATCTCAGGGAAATTACTGATAAAATAATGAGAGAAATTGCCAAACTCTCAGAGAAAACATATGGAAATCAAAAAAATTCTTATTGCTAATAGAGGAGAAATTGCTCTTCGAATTATCCGAACCTGTAAAGAAATGGGAATTAAGACGGTTGCTCTTTGTCCTTTGCCAGGCCAGGAATCAAATTTCCTGGAGACGAGTTTAGCTGACGAATATTATTTTTTGGAAAGGGAGGGGGCTCAGGGCTATCTTGATCAAAAGAAAATTATTGAAATT
>Ga0210051_1007646_pt1 | contig 10041 bp, 5 predicted proteins | sample CryGey092014_all_FD_185464 | JGI IMG/M metagenome (GOLD analysis project Ga0210051, IMG submission 185464) | Groundwater microbial communities from aquifer - Crystal Geyser CG23_combo_of_CG06-09_8/20/14_all (SPAdes) (version 2) | ecosystem: Environmental > Aquatic > Deep subsurface > Groundwater ...
TATTAAAATGGTTTTTGCTGAATACAAAATCTAAATATTTACAACATCCTCCATTCACCTCCATTAAAAGCAAATCTCTCTTATTACTCATGTGCAGAGTTGGTCATTTTGTTTTGCGGGGGCTATATCAAAATCCTGCACAGATTACGCACCCTGAAGGGTGCGACTACCTTTTGAAGAAATGTTTGTGGTTGAATATACGAGATCGCCGCGGCCTTTATGCCCGCAATGACGAAAAAGTTCATTTTCCACCACTCCCTTAGTGTATAATTGACTAACGACTAAATGTAAGAAGTCTATTTCCAAATATTTCTTCTTATGCTAAAAAATAGACATGTTTAAAAGAAAGTTTATATCAATAGGTCTAATAATTTTAAGCACTTCCTTACTTATAACCGCCTGCAAACAAAAAACAGATAAAACACCTTTAACAGAAGAAAAAAACATTAGGGTAACACAAAAAATAGAAGCCCCTGTTTTAACCCCTCCAAAACATGAAAATGAAACAGCGGTAAAAGATATCTCTGATTCAGCTCAAAAAGACATGGCGCTTAATACAACACCAACAAATGAATCTCAAGCAGCTGAAACTTCGGATGTTTCAGTTAATCCAACAGAGACTGTAACACCTGAAAAACCCTTAATTAATCCACCTGAATCAATGCCAGCAGGAGAAGATGCACCTACTGCTCCTCAGTCAATGCCAGCTAAAACAGAACCTGACACAATAAAATCTTTGGGAACCACTGTTCTGGAAATGAACACAGATGCAGATGTTAACAACACACCCAAAGAGATTGCTACCACCTTAATTGTCCCTCCTGAACCAACAGAAACTGAAGATACCTTAAAAACAAAAACAGAAGCTACAGAAGTTACATTCTCTCCAAAAATAGTAGATGCTAAAACAAACATAGATATAATTTTAGATGCATCAGGAAGCCAAACAGCTTTATTTTCAGCTACTGTATCCAGCAAATTCGACATACAAAAAAGAGCTGTTGAAGATATAATTCTTTCTTTAAAACAAACAGAATTTCCAAGAAACGTTGGAATAAGAATATTTGGTTCAGAAAAACCTTTAACAAACCGAGATTGTTCAGATACAAAATTAATCTATCCAGTCAGCGAACCTGACCTAGATAGCATTAAAGAGATTTTAGCTCCTCTTGAAGCAAAAGGAGAAAGTCCAATTGCAGCAGCTTTAGATGCTGCAAGTAATGATTTTCCTCCTATGACAAATGTAGATCAGATAATAGTTTTAATAGCAGATGGAATGGATACCTGCGAAACAGATCCGTGTGAGACAGCAAAAGCTATTCATACAAATTTTCCAAACACATCGATACATGTTATTGGATTTGATATTAGTCAGGAGGATGCTCAAAAAATAGAATGCATTGCTTCAAACTCTGACGGAAAATTCCATCTAGCACGCAATGAAAGTGAATTAAGAAAAGCCTTGGATGAGGCAGTTAATTCAAAAGTGCCTTACAACCTCCGCTTATCAACCGTAGTTGGCGCCACTCCCATCTCTACTTCAATCACAGTGTTCAAGGGATCAAGCAATGAAATCGTAAAAAAGACTGATAGCTTTGGGACAAAACTATTAAGCCTTCCTGCTGGCATATACGATATAATGGTTGAATATGCTGGGTCTCCTGAACTAAAAAAACCAGTTAAGGTTATTAAGGGCGTACAAATTCTTGAAAAAACAAAAGTAGAGCAAACCATCAATTTTGATTTTGGTGCAATAACGCTTTCAACAACTGATGCCAATGCTAAACTTACAAATGCCACATATGAAATAAGAGCTGCTGGTTCTCCAAAACTTTTTGCTGAAGCAAATAGTTTTAGCGACTCTCAAACCATATTTCTTGAACCTGGCAGTTATGATATAACTGCCATTCAGGAAGGTATCGCTGCTGAACAAGTTAGTATTACAGAACAAAATATAACAGTTAAACAAGGAGAGTCAATTAGTGTGCCTTTCCTGTTTCAGGAAGGAACAATAACAATGAAAGGCATAACAACTCAGAACATACCTTTGCCTTTTATTTTTCAGATTTATAAAAGTGATAACTCAAATAAAGTATTTACCAGCGGAGCATTAACCAATGAAGGCGGAAACGTTACTATATCACCGGGTTCATATGATATTATATTTATAGGACAAGATCCTGAGATGATTGCAAACCCGCGAACAAAAGTTTCAGGAATAATAGTAAAAGCATCTGAAACAACAAAAGTCGTTGTCTCATTTGAAATGGGAGCCCTGACATTAAATGCCTTGGACAACACTGGAAAACCAATCCCTGCAATCTTTAATATTAAGATATTACCTGAAGGAGATATAATTGCAAAAGTGTCGCTATCAACAACTGAAAAATCAGTGACAATACCAATCCCTCCGGGAAAATATGAAGTACTTGCTTCAAAACTAATTGATACTGAACCAAAACCAACGGTGCTGATAACTAATATTGAAATAACAGCAACACAACCAATAAGCAAAACTGCCCAGTTTATACTTGGAACATTGCGCGTAAGAGGAACCAATGCAAAGGGACAAGCTATTAATTCATCATTCAGTGTATACAGAGGCGGGACAGATGATCTTTTTGTAACAGCACCTCCATCATCAGACTGGATTACATTTGAAGTGCCGGAAGGCATCTATGATGTAAGCGCACTTAACATGGAAGATGAACAAAACACAAAACCTCCAATCTGGATTAAGGATATAGATGTAAAAGTAGGCAAACAAGTTAGCCATGAAGCAATATTTACTGCTGGAAAACTAAAGATTATAGGCAGGGGTGCAAATAATCAGATAATAAAATGCCATTTTAAAATATTCAAATATGGGTCAGACCATCAGCTGGTTGGAGGAGATACAGGAGATGACTGGCAAATATTTGAAATTCAACCGGACAGCTATTATCTTGAAGCCGGATATGTTGATCCTGAAGCAAGTGTGCTGCTTAAAAAATGGATAAACATTAAAGTTGATGAAAACGAAATCCTTGAAGTAATTCTTAATTTCTAAAATCAAACCAAGTCTTTTTCAACAACCCACTACAACCATTGACAACACTCAATGTATGAGAGATGTGTTCGGCTATGCTAAACATATTAATTCTTTTTGCCATAACACTAATTCCAACATTTGAACTCAGGGCTTCAATTCCATATGGAATTTTAAACGGAACGCTGGAGCTGCCATTTGGCATCACAGTTAGCGGAATGGGCGAGCCGTGGCTGTATGTATTTTTTGTGTGCGTTATCTCAAATATTATATTGGGCATTGTTTTATATCCCATAATAGATCGTTTAATTAAAATCCTTGAAAGAATTCCTGTAATAGAAAAGTTTTGGAATAAGTTTGTAATTCGAGCCCAGAATAAAATTCATCCATATGTGAAAAAATGGGGAACTATAGGAGTGGCGCTATTTATTGCTGTGCCTCTTCCAGGAAGCGGAAGCTATTCCGGAGTTTTGGGCGCATATCTCCTTGGCATCAGCTATCGCAAAACTATTATAGCCAACATCATAGGGGTTACATTAGCAGGAATCTTAGTCACAATCCTCACAATAACAGGTCAGAGTATTTTTAATTTACTTTTTTAGGCAATTCATATACCCGCCATATACTTATGATTAGACTGGACAACATACATAAATCTTTTGGTGGAGATATTATATTCAACGGCATTTCCATTCATATGTCTAAATCTGAACGGCTTGGACTTATCGGAAGAAACGGCAGTGGAAAAACAACTTTATTTAAATTAATTACAAGTGAGGTTTCTTCTGATGATGGAAATATCTATATACCTAAAAATTACAACATAGGTTATTTAGAGCAACATCTGGATTTTAATGAACCAACTGTGCTTAAAACCGGTTGTCAGGGATTGCCTAAAGATGAAATATACAATGAATACAAAGTAGAGAAAATCCTTTTCGGGCTTGGATTTACAAATGATGATCTTAATAAATCACCAAAAGAGCTCTCAGGTGGATTTCAGGTCAGGCTGTCTTTAGCAAGAACCCTTATATCAAATCCCAGCCTGCTTCTATTAGATGAACCGACCAATTATTTGGATATTGTATCAATAAGATGGGTTACAAAATTCTTAAAATCATGGGAGAATGAATTAATAATAATATCCCATGACAGAGATTTTATTGATGAAGTCACAACACATACTGCAATGCTTCATAGAAAAAAGATTTACAAAGTTCATGGAAACACATCCAAGCTGATCTCTCTCATCGAACAAACAGAAGAGACATATGAAAAAACAAGAATAAATGAAGAAAGGGAACGAAAACAAATGGAGGATTTTGTAAATAAATACAAAGCCAAGGCAGCCATAGTTCCATCTGTCCGTTCCAGAATAAAAAAACTGCAAAAAACACAGGTAAGAACCCAGCTCGAGAAGATAGATGATTTGGAATTTAGATTCCGCTATCATCCTTTTGCAGGCAGACATATGATGGAGATACACAACCTAAGCTTTCACTTTAATAACAAAATACCACTTATTAAAAATCTGACATTCCAAATTAAAGGCAATGACAGAATAGGTGTAATCGGGAAAAATGGAAAAGGAAAATCAACCCTCTTAAGGCTCATGGCAGAGGAACTTGCTCCAGTTCATGGAACAGTCAAAGCCAACATCAATGCTCAAACAGCTTTCTTCGGACAAACAAACATACTTCGCTTGAACAAAAATCTAACTGTTGAGGAAGAGATATCCAATTCTAATCCAAATCTTGGCAAAGGCTCAGTAATGTCTATATGCGGAATAATGATGTTCGGCGGAGACAAGGCAAAGAAAAAGGTGTCGGTTCTGTCAGGAGGAGAAAAGAGCAGAGTTCTTCTTGGTAAAATTGTAGCAAGCCCAGCTAATCTTATATTGCTTGATGAACCAAGCAATCATCTTGACCTTCAATCTATTGAATCCATGGTAGACAGTATTAATGAATTTAAGGGAGCAGTTGTAATTGTTACGCATGATGAAATGATTCTGCGCGCAGTTGCCACCAAACTTCTAGTATTTCAACGTGGAAACGTGGAACTTTTTCATGGAGGATATGACGATTTCTTAAGCAGGGTTGGCTGGGAAGATGAAGAGAACGACAAACCAAAAGAAAACACAATAAAGGTAAATAAAAAAGATCTCAGAAAACAACGCTCCCAGATCATTCAGGAAAAATCAAAAATATTAAAACCATTAAAACAAAAGATTGATGATCTGGAAAATAAAATACACAAACTTGAAAAAGAGTTACACAGCGCAAATGAGGCCCTGAAACATGCTACAGAAAACCAGAATATTGACGATCTTGTTAAAATATCCCGCGAAATACAAGACACGCAAGAATCTATCGACGAGCTTTTTCTTCAGCTAGAAAAAACTTCAAAAGAATATGATCAAAAAGCAAAGGAATATGAAGATAGGTTGGAGTTATAGCCCAATCTGACGGGATTGTAGCCGCACCCTTCAGGGTGCGCACGATACGCAGTTTTTTCCGCCAAAGGCTGATCCGCCTCTGGCGGGCGCTATTTGATCGCTCGCAATGATAAAAACCACCACACAATGACAAGCGTGAAGTGAATGTATCGTTGTCATCGCGAGGACAAAGACCGCGCGGCGATCTCATTGTCATCCCGCGGCTCGGAGACTGTGTCGCAATTGCTTTTTTGGTCTTTTTTGTCATTCCTGCGCAGGCAGGAATCCAGTAAAATCAACACGTTGCGGATCCCCGCCTTTCAGCCAGAGGCTGATCCGTCCTATGGCGGACGCGAGGATGACAGCAAAAAACAATTATGACACAGCCTCTCGACCGCGGGATCCAGCACACAAGATTGCTTCACTTCGCTCGCAATGACAAAAAACACCACACAATAATCTGTACGGAATTTTGATCTGCTTGATGGGGTTTTTAAGAACCTATAATCCAAAATCACCTAAACTGCCGAACTCCTGCATGCGTTGTGCAGCAACATATTGGATCTTTTTTACAGCATCATTAACACAATCTCTAATTGCCTTCTCCTGACCACTTGTATCTAAATTAGGATTAAGCTTAATATTAACTATTTCAATATTTCCATTAATTGTTACAACAACACCGTTTTTTTCAACATCCATCTTCTCTCTACCAAGCTCTTTTTGCAATTTTCTTAATTTATTTATTTGTTTCAGTTTTCCCAACATATTTTATTCTCCTTTAAAATATTGAAGGCGAACTTATGCTCTTAAATTTTTCTTATGTCCAGCTCTAATTATTACCAACCGTGCATCGCTCAATATTTACAGCACTTTCCGGTTTTTTATTTAACTTATTTTTTACTTTATAAAAACATCTTTCATCATCTGGGTTTCTTCCAACAACCAGCAAGACAAATAAAAGCAATGCAATGCCTATTCCATAAAGATATATTGAAGGAACTCCATAAGCTGCAGGAAGATAACCGCACAAACCAGCAACAATCATACATAACACCGCATATGGCATCTGGGTACGAACATGGTCTGTAAGATCGCACGAGGACGACAAAGCAGAAAGCACTGTAGTATCAGATATGGGAGAACAATGATCTCCGAAAATAGAGCCATCTAATACTGCCCCAAGAGACATCACCAGAATAGTTGTATCTCCAAAAGCAAAAGCAAGAGGAGCAACTGTTGGAATTAACAACCCCATTGTTCCAAAAGATGTGCCTGTTGCAAATGAAACAGCTGCGGCAATCAAAAAGATAATCAACGGCAAAACCACTGGGCTAAAAACCCCGTTAACCAGTGAAGCAATAAAAAAAGCAGTCCCAAGGTCATCACACACCTGTCTGATCGCCCATGCAAGAACAAGTATCATTGCAGCCGGCAAGATTCTCCATGCACTAAAAATAGATTTAATGATCTCGCCTAAAGTCAGTATCTTTTGAGTTGTAAAAAGAATTGTTGCTACAATTATTCCAAAGACTGATGCAAGCAGCATAATTAAAAACAACGTATTGCCATCACCTCCTATTGAAATAAAACATTCGCGAAGACCGGTTATGCTTAATATTGAAATATTGGAACCTTCTGCTGCCAACAGCGATGAACCGCGCCAAAAAATAGAAACCAATAAAAATACGATTACAGATGCTACAGGTATTGCAGCATTATACCATCTTTCTGGAATATTTGGTTTTGGATCAGCAGCCTTGATCATTGGATCAATAACATGGTCTGAATCAGGATTCTCTACCTCGCCTGTCAGCGACGCCCTTCTTTCAGCTTTTAACATCGGCCCAAAATCTCTTCTTAAAAAAGCTATCATAAACACAAACACAATTGTGAATATGCAATAAAACCTGAACGGAAGGGCTTTTAGAAAAAGCATATAACCGCTAATACCTATTCCCATAAATTCAGACATCTTATGAAGTTGCAAAACCTCAAAACCGATCCATGTTGAAAGCACAGCAAGACCCGCCAAAGGCGCTGATGTGGAATCAACTATATAAGCAAGCTTCTCTCTGCTAACTCTCATTTTATCAGTAAAGCTCCTCATAGTTGTTCCAACAACAATCGTATTTGTATAATCATCAAAAAATATCAGGGTACCCAGACATACAGCGCTAACACAGGCTGTTCTTGCACATTTGGCTATCTTTGTTATCTGATTAATAACACCTGCCATTCCTCCACCATGGTTTATTATATTAACCATCCCAACAAGAACAAAAACAAACGCCAAAATCATCAAACTAAAGTCGCCGATAAAGTTTCCTAGAAAATATTTTGTTATAGCATATCTAGTTGCTTCAATCGGCTTAAAACCGTAATTTAACATAGCACCCAGCCAGATCGCCGCTGATAAGGAAAAAAGAACCTTTCGTAAAGTAATGGCAAGAATTATAGCCAAAAGCGGAGGCAACAATGAAGTCCATTTCCCCAGACAAAGGCTACGACTGTCTGAATGAAGCTCAGTTGCGTCATTTTTGATAATAGAAAGAGAAGAGTTGAGATTACCATTCTCCTCATTAACAGACATTGATAATGTATAATTAGATTTGTCATCAAAACTGATCTTTTTGTTTTGCGACATCTTCTCCTGAATATATGATTTAAGCTGAGGATCTCCATCAAGCTCAAACTTAAGCTTAGGATTGCCTTGTTTTTCAACAACTCCAACAAGGTCATCCATCATTGTACGAACCATAGTTGTTGCAGTAAGTTGTCTTAAATAAAGACCATCTCCCTCTAATTTTGAGACCAGAAAAAAAACTATTGCGGTAATGCAGATTGATATTATTATTTGTTTTTTCTTCATAATTCTCGCAAAAAACCTTAAAATTAAGTGTCTGTCAATTAAGAAACTTAAAGGTGCGTTTCCCAACGTAAAACACCGGGAACCTTACATTCACGCAAGCTGAACGACAGACAAAAAACAAAGCTTTCCCAGTCCCGATTTGACACAGTTTTTTGCCACAAAAAAATAAAGCCAGTGGAGCGCATGGGATTCGAACCCACGGCCTGTACGTTGCGAACGTACCGCTCTCCCAACTGAGCTAGCGCCCCACTGGCTTCACTAACAAATAGATATCAAAAAACTGTTTTTCAAATCGAGGATCCTCGATGCTGTAAATAATTTTTACCATGTAAAAATTATACAAACATCGGGGCTGAGCTACAGCCCCAAATTTTTATCTGCCACAAGTCAAAAACGAACAAAGTGGCGCTAATTTCTATAACTTCGTCATAAGCGCCACTTTGCGCACCTGGCAGGATTCGAACCTGCGACCCTTTGCTTCGGAGGCAAATGCTCTAATCCCCTGAGCTACAGGTGCACTTCTAACACTTTCCTTAAAAATATCTTTATTGTGGGCGCTACAGGATTTGAACCTGTGACCCCTGCCGTGTGAAGGCAGTGCTCTTCCACTGAGCCAAGCGCCCATAAAAACTAGAATTATTCAAAAAACAATAATGGCGTAAATTCCTAACTTAGAACCAGATAAATATCAAGCCATTAACACAAGCCTTAAAATAGAACAGACAATAGACTTCTTGCATAACCTATATTGACTGCAATTTTGGAGAAAAAATTATTTCCCCAATATCTCCTGCAGATCTGTTTTAGGGTCTTTAATCAACTGGATATTAAACTTGTCTATCAAGACCTGTAATATCGGCGGAGTTATAAATGCGGGAAGGCTTGGCCCTATGCGCATATTCTTAATACCCAGATGAAGTAGTGTAAGTAATATTGCCACTGCCTTTTGTTCATACCATGAAAGTATAAGCGAGCATGGAAGGTCGTTTACTCCGCATCCAAAAACTTTTGCAAGTTCTGAAACAATTTTAATTGCAGAAAATGCATCATTACATTGTCCGCAGTCAATCAATCTTGGGATACCATTTACTTCGCCAAAATCCTTTTTATTAAAACGATATTTACCACATGCTAATGTAAGAATAACACAATCTTTGGGAACCTGTTCAGCAAATTCAGTGTAATAATTACGACCCGGCTTTGCTCCATCACATCCGCCAATCAAAAAGAAATGGCGAATCTTTTTGCTCTTAACAGCATCTACTATTTTATCTGCTATTCCAAGAACTGCGTTGTGCCCAAACCCAACTGTGATAAACTGTTCCTGTTCATCCTCTAAAAATCCTTCTGCCTTGTTTGCAGCATCAATAACCAACTGAAAATTTCTATCAGATATATGTTTGACATTCGGCCACCCGACAAGCCCACATGTAAAGATCCTGTCTGAGTAAACTTCACGCGGACTCTGAATGCAATTTGTGGTCATAAGTATTGCACCCGGAAAGGCAGCAAACTCCTTTTGCTGATTCTGCCACGCGCTTCCATAATTACCAACAAGATGCTTATATTTTTTTAACGCAGGATATCCATGACATGGAAGCATCTCCCCATGCGTATATATGTTTATCCCTTTTCCCTCTGTTTGCTTAAGAATTTCTTCAAGATCCTTAAGATCATGACCAGACACCAAAATCGCTTTTCCTTTTA
>Ga0210051_1007648_pt1 | contig 10038 bp, 7 predicted proteins | sample CryGey092014_all_FD_185464 | JGI IMG/M metagenome (GOLD analysis project Ga0210051, IMG submission 185464) | Groundwater microbial communities from aquifer - Crystal Geyser CG23_combo_of_CG06-09_8/20/14_all (SPAdes) (version 2) | ecosystem: Environmental > Aquatic > Deep subsurface > Groundwater ...
GAAGCATATATAGTTTCTATCACAACAATTCCTCATTACATTTCGGACTTATTTGGATAGAAAGCTATAAAGGAAGAAGGAGAGAGCGGCTAACAGTAATCTATATCGCTTTGCAGAAATATAGATCGCCCATCCAAGAAACGTTTATACTAGCAGTAGGGAACAAACAACACACACTCACATACTGTAATTATCGTGGCCAGGCTAGTATGCCATGATAACGTTGAAGTAGATAAGTTATGCAGTCTGTAATCTCAAGAACGATTGATACCTTATTGAAGGGTAACAACGTAGCTTTTCATGACCTCCTTCCTATAGCATATATCAGTATAAACGAACATATGGTATGGAAAAGAGATATAAAGGAAGAAGGAGAAAGCGGCTAATAGTAATCTATATCGCTTTGCAGAAATATAGATCGCCCATCCAAGAAACGTTTATACTAGCAGTAGGGAACAAACAACACACACTCACATACTGTAATTATCATGGCCAGGCTAGTATGTCATGATAACGTTGAAGTAGATAAGTTATGCAGTCTGTAATCTCAAGAACGATTGATACCTTATTGAAGGGTAACAACGTAGCTTTTCATGACCTCCTTCCTATAAAATACCGTAATCATACACTAAGATATTTTATTGAAAGAAGATTTTAAAAGGGAGAAGGATATAAACACACAATATTATCATGATTACGCTTACTGACATTAGGCTTTTAAGGGCTCAATGGTAGCAATATTCACCACGGGCTTATGATCAAGTTTGCGTATACATAATTGCTTATACACGACATATACTTTTGCAATACGAACCAGCTTAATGATTCATACACAATCGGATATGTATCCTCTTTCATAAGTTTGTATATTCACATGACCTTCTTCCTATAGAATATGGTAATACCCACTAACATATTTTATCGAGAGAAGATTGCTTGATATGATTATACTCCAAATTTTCTATTTGTCAAATTTTAAGGGACTTTTTTTCGTGACTATGGTAATGATCAGTTATACCAGGTAAGAAGCGATATATTTAACATGAGCATATTCCTCTTAGGTATCTTAACACTATAATTATACTTATTTTTGTATATTTGTCAAATTTTTGATGACTTTTATTTGGACTTAATTTGATCCATTTCTCAATCAAAAATACGAACTATATTTTTGAAGGACAATGTATCAAATTTTTGATGACTTTTATTTGGACTTAATTTGATGACTTTTTTAGGACTATTTTAATGATCGTTTTTTGGTAGGGAAGAAGGAACTCGTATACGAAACGTTACAAGAACGATATAATCGAACGTAACAAATACGATACAAGCAAATGTATACACAAAACGGCATACACCAGTTTTTGACAGTACTATACAAGCTAATGAAGACTATAAGCAGTAAGTAAAAGCTTGATGCTACAAAAGGGATAAATAATAGGCAGTTTTGTTTTTGTTTTTGTTTTTGTGTAGCACTTTTAACTACGAAACCCATAGTGAGAACGCTAGAATACAGCAAGTATGCTGGTAGTGTATCGTATTATAGTCATATGCGAGACCTCCTTCCTTACAGAAATTATACCCGGAATCGCAAATAATGCAAATATTTGATACATCAAATATTTACCCATAATTCACTCAAAATCATTAAAACATACTTTTGAAGGATTATGTGCAAATTTCAGAGGACTTTTTTTACTGAAGATTATGGATGATAAAACCAGAGGATTTCAGAAGATAAAAATCATAATATGCTTTGAGCTTCAAGCTTTAAGCTTTTGGCTTTATGCTAAAAGCAATTACGAATTGAAAACAAAAGCCGTTTTTCTATATATAGACCGATTTACAGCATTTTATCGTTTTATCGCGCGAAGCGCTTTTATCATTTTAACAGTTATTTTATGTGATTCAGCTTAGAAACCATCGTCGCACGAGCAAAAAGAAGAGCTTTTGTCTATCCAAATTCTGAAATCTACGGATGATTAGCCAATGCTCGAGATTTCGGTCCGTATTGATCATTGCTCAAAAAAAATATTGCAGATCTTCGGACTAAACATTTCACCCAAGAAAGGAATGATATACTCTTTATGGATACTGCAATTATTGCTCATCCGACCACATGGAAAGCTAGCTGACATCTAGCATCTTTTGCGGATGCCTTAATCGACGACAAAAAGACCGGACAAAGATTTCGTGCAGACAAACTGATTGAGGATTTTTTTGAAAAGAATAGGGATTGACTGAGTGACAAAGAATTGGCCAAAAAATTATGAGTAAGAAATCTCTCTCCAGAATCACGAGGAAACGAAGGAATGAGAGACTTTATTGTAAAATATATTCCAAAAAATCCCGAAAGCAAACAAGTAGCTGAATGGACAGAATGCAGGAATTTCAATCTTATGTTAGATACACATTTGGGTCCTGTTGCAAACGATTCCTCAAAAGTCTATATGAGACCAGAGACCTGTCAATCATTATTCACTGATTTCAAGGCGATCCTAGATACCACAAGAGTAAGAATTCCATTTGGATTGGCACAGATAGGAAAAGCATTCAGAAATGAAATCACTCCAGGGCAATTCCTCTACAGGACAAGGGAATTCGAACAGATGGAGATAGAATATTTCGTAGAGAATGATCCTAATAAAGCCATGGAAACATATACTAAACGGAAAGAAGAAGCCATGAAGTATCGGACCGAAATCATATGAATACCTCATAAGCATCTCAGATTCAAGGACCATGAAAAATTAGCTCATTATGCGGCAGCAGCGACTGACATAGAATATCAATATCCACGATGATTCGGAGAAGTCCAATGAATACACAACAGGACAGATTTCGATCTCAGGCAGCATCAGGAAATAAGCGGAAAAAATATGCAATATTCGGATCCATATACAGGAAAAAGATATATCCCACGATGCATCGAAGCTTCATTTGGACTTGGAAGAACAGTTATGGTAATCATGCTGGAATTCTACGATGAAGAGAAGTTGGAAAATGGAGAATCTCGTGTAGTGGCCAGATTTCCTAAGCAATTGGCACCGATAAAATTTGCCGTCTTCCCGCTCGTCAAAAAGGACGAAAAAATGGTCCAAATGGCCCACGATATTTACAAGAAACTCCGCAAGGACTATATGGTCGAATACGACGATAGCGGAAATATCGGGAAATCCTACCGCAGACAAGATGAGATCGGAACTCCGTATTGCATCACCGTCGATCATCAGAGCCTGGAAGACGGCACTGTGACAGTCAGAGAAAGGGACAGCATGAAACAGGAAAGAGTGAAAGCAGACGAGATAATTTTCTAAAATAATTTTGAATTTTGAATGTTAAATGTTAAATGAAAGTATGGATGTATATAGGCTATCGTAATCTACAATAGTTTATAAGCAATAAAAAATGACTCCGACATTCAAAATCCAAAATCCAACATCCAAAATTATTTTTAGTTATTTATTGTAGCTTAGTATGGTTGAAGCGAGAAACTTCGTAGAGAAGGAATTAGGGAAAAGCTTGGACGAGGAACAGGTTACAGAAAAGACGCCTGAGACGAAAGAGCAAACACCTATGTACACTCCTCCGCCACCGCCAGTGCAGGAACCCTTACCGCCGGTTCCACAATTCATCCAGCCGCCGGTAGTGCAGATCATAGAAAAGATTGTCTACAAGAAACAGAGGATCCATGGATTTTTCAGGACATTGACGATTATCGCATTGCTCGCCATCGGATTTTTGATGCTCGGAGAATCTACAGGACTTATAACGCTTTCCATCAACAGTTTCAAACTTCATCAAGTATTTCCTCTCATCATCATTCTCAGTACGATAATCATTCGAAGTTATAGAGGGATATTTGGAAAGATATTCGGATTGATTCTCTTTTTGACGGTATTCTGATGAATCTTCACGATAGGAGTCTACACCTCGCTCAATCCGACAAGCAAACGAAAATCAGGAGACACAATGAGCTATAATTTGCCAAAAGCAGACAAAGCTGCGAGAACCAATCTTTATATCCAGACATTGGTAGGAAATTCGTACATCGAAGGAGATGGAAAGAATAACGCAATCCAGTGAACGTGGAATTCAGATAGGAATTTATTGATTTCTTCAGGCAAGAATGCAAATGTGGCGTATCTTAAATTCAACGAAGACCCTGATCGGAACGTACTTCAAAATTATGTAAGCAATATCGATCTCACGCTTCCAAACGACAGAATATTTGATCTTCTCTATATAAAGAACATTCTCTGATTGCATACAATCGATCTGAATACTTTTCAACGGAAAATGCTCAAATTTCATGCTGGGATAAATGACATCACGATAAGAGTGGGTAATGTCCTTTCAGGCAACAAGATAGAAATCCAATGAACCGCAGCCAATGTAGATATAGAAATCCCAAGAGATGTCGGAGCGATAGTCTATTACAAAATGCTTGCAGGTAAGTTCAAAGCAGCGGAATTCGAAGCGATTTGAGGGCATTATTTCCAATCGCAGAATATAGCTACGGCGAAAGCGACATTACATATATACATCAATCTCGGAGCAGGCAACACGAAAATCAACCGAGTAGAACCTAAATAACTCATTATAAGGACAAGGTGAAAGTATAAAGGGACAAGGCCTTTCACTTTTCACCTTTTACCTTTCACCTTTTACCAAAAATTTATTTATGAAACTAATTAGTAAGAATAGAAGAGCATATAGTGATTATCAGATCGACAAGGAATATGAGGTCTGAATCATTTTGAAGTGATACGAAGTGAAATCGATAAAATTAAGCCATGTGAACATAAAAGATAACATCGTGAGATTGGAAGATAAGGAATTACGGATCCTCAATATGGATGTTCCATTATATGAAAAGACATCGCACGCGCTGGTGCCCGGCTATCAGTCGAAAGGTAAAAGGAAATTACTGGTCACCAAAAAAGAATTAGCGAAGATATCGTCGGCACTGGATAAGTCATGAACGACAATCATTCCGCTAGAGATTTTCATCAACAAACGCGGATTGATCAAATTAAAAATATGAGTCGGCAAGCTTATGAGAAAAGTGGAAAAAAAACAAGTCCTCAAAGAAAGGGACATCAAAAAACAGATGGATAGGGAGATGAAAAACATCAGAATTTAGACCTTAGATTTTAGATCTTAGATTATAAACTTAAAAAATATTTTTTAAAGGGGGGTAATATGGTGTTTTCTCCACTCCGTTTCGAAAACGATTTATTTAAAAAGACAAAACTTATATAATGATTACAACTTTTAATTTATAAATGGCGGTTAATATGGATTACAAAATTATCAAACAATATTTAGACAAGCAAAAGATCAAGGTTGTTGAAATCTATGATTTTGAACATAAAAAAGTAAAGTATTCTGAAAAAATCAAAGGTTGGAAGATTGATAAATTTAGAGGCGATGAGGAAATCGTCAGAGCTTTTGTTCTTGCTAAACTTGTAAATGAATTAGGATACAATCCTAAAAATATTGAACTTGAAAAACAATATGATATTGGAAGACCAAAAGTAAACAAGCCGAGAATAGATATTATTGTCAGAGATGATAAAGGTGATGCTTTTCTTTATATTGAATTAAAAAGCCCGCAAGATTATGAAAAGGACAAAGACGAAATTATTGAAAAACAACTTTTCAATCTTGCCTCACAGGAAAAAGGACAAGGCAACAAGGTAAAATATCTTGTTCTTTATACTTTTGAACCAAACGAAAGCGAAATCAAAGACAAATGTATTTTGATTGATTATGAAAAATTTACTTCTTTTGATTCCTGGAAAGAAGTCAGAGATTTTGCCGATGAACTACCTGAAAGATACGGAAAAGCACAAAAAGAGCCATACATAAAAAATGGTAAAAAAGATTTAGAAACAAGTTTTACTCATAAGCAATTAGACGGACTTAGAAAAAATTTACACAATGTTCTTTGGGGTGGCGGTGGAACTGATGATAACGATGTGTTTTCTTCTTTGGTAAATATCATTTTAGCTAAAATTCAAGACGAATCAGAGAAGAAAAAAGGCGAAAAATATGATTTTCAAATTTTTTCATTCAAAGACGGGGAGAGTTTTGAATCTAATGAACAACTTTTTGAAAGAATAAACGAGCTTTACAGAAGAGCCTTAAAACAAAGATTGAATATTGTTGATGGGGCAAAACTTAGCAAGTCCTTTGTTATAGATGAAAACAAGTTTTCACTTAATAAACTAAAATATACAGTCGCAGAACTTGAAAGATTTAGTTTTGTGGACGGAAAAAATAGTTTTAACGGAAAAGATATTTTGGGAGACTTTTTTGAAGGAATTATCAGAGAAGGATTTAAACAGACCAAAGGACAATTTTTTACTCACATTAATGTTGTGAAATTTCTGCTTTGGGGCTTACAGCTTGATAAACTAGCGATTGAAAGAGTAAACAATGACATGGAAATTCCTTATTTGATTGATCCGAGTGCAGGTAGCGGAACTTTCCTTATTGAGTATATGAAATTTATCACTGAAAATATAAAAAGAAGATTTAGAGATAAACTTGATGATTCAAGAGATATGGAAGAAAGATTTGATAAATGGTTTTATCCAGATCATAGAGAAAATAAATGGGCAGAAGAATATATTTGGGGGACTGAAATAAATTTTAATCTCGGAACTGCGACAAAAGTAAATATGATTTTGCATGGAGATGGCTCAAGTAATATTTTTGTCAAAGATGGATTAATTCCTTTTAGACAATATCAAAGAAATTTTGGAAGAAATTGGCTATCTCAAGCAAAAGAAGATAGAACATATTTTGATAAAGATGTAAATGAAGTTTTTGATTGCATTATTACAAATCCTCCTTTTAGTGTTGATCTAGACAATGACACAAAAAAGAATGTAAAAAAAGAATTTATTTTCGGCGATAAAAAGAACTCTGAAAACTTATTCGTAGAAAGATGGTATCAACTCCTTAAACCAAATGGGCGTTTCGGTGTAGTTTTGCCTGAAAGTGTATTTGATACAACAGAAAATAAATATATCAGACTTTTTGTTTACAAGTATTTCAAAGTCAAAGCGGTTGTTTCTTTGCCACAGCTTACTTTTGAGCCATTTACCAGCACAAAAACAAGTTTGCTTTTTGCTCAAAAGAAAACCAAAACCGAAATTGAAGAATGGAATAAACTTTGGAGTAAATACTCTAATGAGTGGAACAATCTTAAAACCAGATGTGAAAACTTATCAGCTGTTTATCTTGACGGAAAAGATCGTAAAAAATTGCCTTCAATCAAAGATTTAAACGAAGCACAAGAAAAAGAAATTTTGGCAAGATTGCTTAAAGATTACATTGAAGATGATGATAAAAAACTTTCATCTAAAGAATTAGTTAAAAAATACAAAGACGAACTCAAAGAGCTTTGTAAATATGACAATGACACAAAAGATGTTTTCGGTTTTGTAAATACTTGGTGGGTTTTTGGCGAAGTTGCCAAAGAACTCAATTATAAAATCTTTATGGCGGAAGTGGAAAATATCGGCTACAAGAGAACCAAAAGAGGCGAAAAACCAATGCCAAATGAACTTTATCGTGTAAACGAAAAAGGTGAAGTTTTGGTTGATGACGGAGTGAAAGAAACTGCTTTAGATTATTTAAGAGATGTAATATGGGATTAAAAACTTTTACAATAGATTTTGCAGAATATACAAAACATCAATATTTAAGATTTGATGAGAAGTTTTGGCATACAACAAAAAATATAGCAGTTTATGATTTTATTTTGTTAAAAAATGTTTTCAATTTGGTAAACGGAAATTCTTATACTGAATACTATACTGAAGAAAAAACAGACATTCCTTATATTAGGATTGGAGATTTAACAGTTAGGTTTGAAATTGATGATAAAAATATAATTTATTTAGACGATTCTATTGAATTAAACGAAGATAAAATTTTAAAAGAAGATGATTTAATTTTAGCAACGATTGGAGCAACGATTGGAAAAATTAATTTAGCAAGAGATTTTAAAGGTGGTACATTTTCTAATAATACAATTTTATTGCGTTTGAAAGATAAGAAAAATCATAATTCATATTTTTATGAAAAATTATTACAAACTAATTTATTGCAAAAATATATTTGGGGTGTAGTTTCTCAAAAAGCTCAACCAAATTTACAAACATACGATTTAGAAAATGTAAAAATCCCCTTAATACCAAAATCAAAACAAGATCAAATCGTTTCTCAAATAGAGCCGATTGAAAAGAAAATCAAAGAACTCAAAGCACAAATCACACCACCACAGGAAGTTATCAATAAAGTTTTTGCAAGAGAGTTTGGATTTGATTTAGAAAATGCGGACGAAAAAAAGAAAAACATGATTCATTATAGTTCTTTGATTGATGTTGCAAATGAAGAATTGAAATTTGATATTAGCTTAAAATACAGATTTATTTTTAATAAATATGTAAAAAATCCTTCAAAAAATGATTGGATTGAGTTGGGCAAGATAGTTGAGGTTAAGGGCGGTAAAAGACTTCCCAAAGGTCAAAATATAACAGAAGAAGATACTGGTTTTAAATATGTTAGAGTTGATGATCTTAGTTGGTCTGGAATTTTTGATTTAGAAAACATAAAATATATTTCAGAAGAGAATCATAAAAAAATTAAAAATTACATTTCCAAAGAGAATGATATTTTGCTTACCATTGTTGGTGCTACCGTTGGAAAATGCGGACTAGTTCCTTTAGAATTAGACGGAGAAAATATCACAGAAAATTTTGCAAGATTGATAATTTTAGATAAGGAAAAATATCTTCCTGAATATATAAATTATTGTTTACAATCAAAAACCTCTGTTTATCAAATTGATGAATATAAAGGCAGAAGTTCACAAGGCAAACTTGCTCTGTTCAGAATAAAGAAAATCAAAATTCCAAATATAAAACCTGAATTACAGCAAAAAATCGTTGATGAAATCAGAGCAGAATTAGACAAACAAGAAGAAATTAAAAGCAAGATTGAAAGCGAAAGAAACAAGATTGATGAGATAATTGAGAAAGCAATTAAAATATAAAACAAAAAAAGCTCCTGTGAAGGAGTTTTTCTTGGCGACGGAACTAAGGTTTATCGCTTGGCTTTGTAGCTAGAGATATTAGGCACCCGCGGGATTCGAACCCGCGAGCCAAGGTTTTGCAGACCCGTCTATTGGACCACTCTAGCAGGGTGCCATAATAATTTCTCTATTTTCTTGTTGTTATATTTATTGGATTCGTCCCGCAGGACTGCGGGATTGTAGACCCGTCTATTAGACCACTCTAGCAAGGTGCCAAATAGCGCAAGTCAATATACAAATTTCCTTAAGAAATGCAAAACAAAAACAATTTAAGTTGATTTCACACAACAAAAGTATATCTTCACATCAGAACAAAACTAAAACAAAAAGAGACTACATTTATCTCTTTTTTATTTTCATGGAAAATAGCAGAGAAAAATTCAAACAAGCGTTCCCGGATGACCATAGTCTGATAGTAGCTCTACATTCACAGAATCTTTTACATGCTTTGGAAGGTGCAGAAATCGCAATAAACAATGGTGCTCACGGAGTCGCGTTAGTCACTCATGCTATTGGTCCACAAAAAGGAATTGATATTATTCAAATCATCAAGAAAATATACCCATATCATAAAGCGATTCTCAATATCTTGCAACGAGAACCAAGATGGATTTTTGACAAAATAAAAAAAAACAACATTGATATTGATGGAATACGAACAGACATAACAATGATTCCAGGCGTTGATCAAGTTACAGACAGTGACGATTCTGCAGACAAAGTTGCTAAATGGCAAAAAGACAACCAGCGAAAATGATTATATTTCGGGTGATTGGATTTCAAACATCAAAAACATCTATCTGAAGAGGAATATCCATTCGCAGTCGAACAAGCGAAGAAATATTTGGATATAATCACCACCAGCGGATTAGCCACAGGCGTAAGCGCTGATGCTGAAAAAGTAAGAAAGATAAAATCCCTGGCTG
>Ga0210051_1007650_pt1 | contig 10037 bp, 6 predicted proteins | sample CryGey092014_all_FD_185464 | JGI IMG/M metagenome (GOLD analysis project Ga0210051, IMG submission 185464) | Groundwater microbial communities from aquifer - Crystal Geyser CG23_combo_of_CG06-09_8/20/14_all (SPAdes) (version 2) | ecosystem: Environmental > Aquatic > Deep subsurface > Groundwater ...
GCAAAATTGATTGTAGATTGTTGAGCGACTGGTATATCAGAAGTAATCTGCATAGCAAAATCAGAGTTATATTTTCATGGGAACATTTCATGAGCTATTTCATTGAGTACTTGTACCATCTTACTTGCATGTTTTCTAGATACACAGAAAAAAATTGTTTTTCCTATTTCTCCAGAAATTGGATCTTTTTGGGCATTTTCAAGAAATGTCTTACAAAATTCTCTATTGGTCTTATCTGAGAAAAATTTTCTCTCGAAACTTGATCATTTATATACGACTTCATTTTCTTCTCCGTCATCTCATGTTACTTGTACTGCATATCATTCGTCAGAAAGTAACTGAGTAGTAATGTCTGTTCTACAATCCAATGATATAGGATTAGTAAGAAATGGACCATCTATATCTTGTACTCCACCCAAAAGAGAGTATCTAAAAGTCGGTTCTCCGCTATCGCATCCAAATGTATGATACGTAGAAAGTAATTGTCTTTGCTCTATTTGTCTTGGGTCTTCATCAGATATTTTTTTCTTGTCTATGTTTTTGAGATAATCTTTTGGTGTCGCAGTCAATCCCAATTTGTATCATAAAAAATATTCAAAAATAGTTCTATTGCTTCCGCTTATGCTTCTATGTGCTTCATCAGATATTATTAAATCAAAATCTGATGGCGAAAATAATTTTAAATATTTATTTTCATATGAAATCGATTGTATAGTGGTTACTACAATTTCAGCCTTTCTCCAATCATCTTTATTCTCTTTGAAAACCACTGTCTGATAATCATTTCATAGATAATTTCTAAATGCTTTTTTTGCTTGATCTTCAAGTTCTAATCTATCTACCAAAAACAAAACTCTTTTAGCTTGTCCTGTTCTGAGAAATAATTTTATCAATCATGCTGCACTTAATGTTTTTCCCGTTCCTGTAGCCATTTCCCAGAGAAACCTATTTTGTCATTTTTTTATAGCTTCTTGTACTGATCTAATAGCATTTAATTGGTATAACCTCAATAATCTATATCATCTTTCGTATATATATTCTCATCTTTTTGTCGTATCTGATCGTCTTGGATCTTGATCATAATCGGGATTTTGTGTTTTTACGACATAGTCTTCTTCTACTTTTTCTTCAATTATTTTATTTCTATCTGGTTTAAATTCATCTAAACTTTCAAGTGTTTCCAAACTAGGAAAATGTGAGATTCTTGTTGGATTTCCTTTTTCTTTATCCCAAAAATAATGGAGATTCCCATTAGAAAGAATGATAAATCTGACGTTTTCTGTATTTGCATATATTCTAGCTTGTTCTTTGCCAACTAATGGATCTTTATCTTTGCTTTTTGCTTCAAGTACACAAATAGGAAATCATTTACTATCAAGTAATAAATAATCAATAAATCAATCTTTTATTTGCTCAAAATCATCTCCTAAACTGTCTCGTCAATTAGCAACCTTTATATTTGTTTCTACTTGAATATTTGCGCTTCATCCTATTTCATCAAAAAATCTCCATCCAGAATTTTCAAGTAGAGTATTGATTTTGATTCTTGCTTTCGCTTCTTTCTGCATGGTTTAGAAAAAGATAAGTAAATTTCATTAAATGAATATATGATTTTTGCTTCTTTTTTCAAAAGAAGATTGCCCCATAAGGGCAAAAAATCTCCCCCCCAAATTGCCTCGAAGAGGCAAAAAAAAGTTTTTTATTTGTTTTTAGAAGGGACAAAAGGAGATGTTGTACAACGTTTCTTGCTCTGCTGATGCGTCGCCGTTCCTTAAAATTTGATATGGTAGGCGATGATATCAGCTAGCAAGTGTTGTCTGTTCGTATCCCTTAATTTTAACCCTTAAAACAGGGGCTTCTTTCTTTTTCTTTCTAAAGAAAATTAACATAAAGATAAAGTAAAGTTCTATAGAAATCAAGTTCAAAATTTTTTTGAAATTTGCTTTTTTTTCAGTTCTGATTATAATTAAATTGTGATTTTTTATATCTTCATGTAAGGTATGGATTTACTACAACAACTTCTACAAGAAAGCTTATCCTTCTCCGTCTTAGAAAAACAAAATCTTTTGAATTTTTTTCAAAAAAATCCAGAAAAGGTAGATCAATGAGTTAAAGTTTTGCAGGAAGAACATAGGTTGTGGGAAGAAAACCAGAAGAAATATGTTGAGGAAATAACTCATGTGGCCGAAGATTTCGTCTCTGAGTGTGCTCAAAAAGACAAGGAAGAAAAAAAGAAAATTTATGTTAGTTCTAGGTCAATGGTAAAAAAACTTCTTGATCAAGAAAAGTCTGAAAAGGCAGAAGAAATGTCTGATTTGGACGATATTTTATCTAATAATTAATATTGCTATGTCTTTTGATTGACCTGAATGAAATGTGAAAAAAGAGGTTAAAAATCTTGAAAAAGAAAAACAATTGGCATTTGATGCTACATTGAAGTGATACTTAAAAAATGTGCGTTTGTATGATTTTCAAGAAAAAAATGCCAATAAAAAACTTACTTGGATTAATAATAAATATCAAAAGAATTCCGAATTTATTGCTCGTAATACTCAAAATAACATATGAGCAATTGATGCTAAAATTTGAAAAACCTTATTAGATGCTAAAGTACAATATGAATCACAGTTAAATACTGTGCAACAAAATATTGCTGTGAATGAACAATCACGTCAAAATTTGATTGATGCTTGAATGAGTCAAACTTATGTGAATGCAAAAAAAACTTTGGCGAAATTTGGTGTGACTCCAAGTATATGACTTCAAGCAAACAATCTGTTTGTTAATGAATTAAATGACAAATATACTACAAATACTGGTATAAATTTAGGTATCTCTAAAGAAATATCTAATCCAACCTCTAAAAATCCTGTTAGTTTGGAGGTGAATGTATGATGATGAGTGTCTTTTATGAAGAAATCAAATGGAGGCAATATGTCTTGAAAAAACGATTGGGGAACGGAAGATATGGAACCAATCAATTGAACAGAAGGAAAATGCATGGGAGAATGACCTCAAGTATTTGGTGGAGGAGCAAAATCCTTGAATGCATGATGAGATTCTTTAAATGACTGAACAAATGATATAAATATTTCTAAAAATACTTCTGCCGATCTTCCAAATATGCAGTCATATGAATCTTTAAGGGTTTGAGTAAATAAAACTTTTGATAAAGAAAAATTTAAATTTACAACATGAGCATCTGTTGGTGGTGTTATGAATGATTTTAATAATGTTATGGCTAATGGATGAATATCTGTTGCGGCAGAACATAAAAAATCTTGAGCAGGAATGGAGTTTGCTGGTGGGGTTAAACGTGATGTCTATCAGAATCCTGGTTCTTCTCTTTGGGGATCTGCAAGATTTACTGAAAGTATTCGTGATTGGAGTTTTTTTGTTGAATATGGTATGGACACAAAATGAAGAACAAATGCGTCTCTTGGAGTAACAAAAAAGTTTTAAATTTTACTTTAGTTTCTATTCGTAAATATTTAGATATATCATACTGTGTTCTAGGTGTATTTCTAAAAAAAATTAAACTAAATTAAAAGAAAGAGGCCCCTCTTATTTTCTTTCTTATTCTTTCTTACTAGGGATATGACACATAACGTCCGAGCTTAGTCTGACGTCCCGACGTTCCGTTGAGATATATTAGGTCGGGATGTTACAGACAAGCTCTGTTGTGTAATCGTACGAGTGTATCTTCTAAAGTCAGCATATATTTTTCTTTTTTGAAGGGGGTGTTTTTCTAGTTTTTCTTTTTTGTTTACGAGCTACCGATATTTTTTTTTATCTTTTATCATCAAGATAATACAGATTCATTAAATGTTTTCAATAAACTTATTTTTAGTGACGTTAAAAATTACATCATTTTAAATGATTTTTATTCAGAAATATATTTCAAAAATAACTGAAAATACTAGTTCGTAACTTAGAAAACATGGAGGAGATTATTAATTGATATATATATATATATATATATAATGATGGCAATAGATATTTTTTATATCTAAATAATCAGGCATATGAAAAAAAGAGCAAGAAGAATACTAACAGCATTGATAATGATAATTATGTTTTTTTCTAGTTGACCAATGCAAATCATACAGGTCAAAGCTGACGATATAAGTGTTCATACACAAGTATGATATTATATATGAACGGGGACTACTCATAGTATTACATGACTTGGATTTAGACCAAGTCTCGTTATCATAAAAGCAGATACTGCTGCTTGAGCTGCCGTGTTTAAAAGCTCATCTATGCCAACACCAAATACTACATACTTTTCTGCTATTTTTGATAATGCAACTTCTCAAGTGGTGCTCGATAGTGATTGATTTACCATCAAAACATTAGCTGCAGTAAATAGTGCAAATGTGCGTTATACATGGATTGCTTTTGGTAATTCTAGTTGTTCATCAAATAGTAAATTTTGTGTTGGATATTATATTGGTGATGGAACTCCAAGCCAAAAAATTACTACTAACTTCCAACCAGATCTTCTTTGGGTAAAACGTTCAGGGGCATCGGCAACTTGGCGTTCATCTATCATGCCAAATAATTATGGCCAATTTTTTGGTGGGACTATTCAAAATACCATTGGTGCTTTCTTTACTACAATAGATAGTGATTGATTTACTGTGGGAACTTCAAATAATGCAAATCTTGGAATTTATTATTATGTAGCTTTCAAAAATACTACTGGCAGAGTAAATGTCGGTATGTATACAGGTAATGCGACAGACAATAGAAATATATCAGGCATATGATTTAGACCAAATTGGGTATTTATTAAAAATAGTGCTACTGCTACAGCTAGCGTATATAATACATCACATAGTTATTGAGATAATACAAGTTTTTTTAGTGCAACAGCTAATGCTGTAAATTATATCCAAGAGCTACAGACAAATGGTTTCCAGGTATGATCAAATGCAGCCATCAATGGTTCTTGAAATGTCATATATTGGTCTGCCTTTTGAGGTGTTCCAACGCCAACAGGGAATGGTAAATTTACCATGAAAAATTGATTTTATACATGATCTGGCTCTGCCTTCTCTATTTCAGATTTAGGATTTAATCCAGATCTAGTTATTATAAAACACAATGATCAGGTGACAGATCAATATGCGGTGTTTCGTACAAGGATTATGCCCTGAAATAATTCTACCACATATTTTGTAAATGTTGCGGCAAATTTTGCAGGAGGAATTACCTCACTCAATACTAATTGATTTAGTATCGGAACTCATGCTACAGTAAATACGTTAAATGATACTTATTATTGGACAGCATTTGGAAATGCACGAAATCCTGATACCAATTCATGATCTAATGATTTTGCAATAGGTGCTTATATAGGTAATGGAATAGATAATAGAGATATTAGTTATCTACCTTTTCAACCCGATTTGATTACTATAAAATCGCTAATACCATATTATGGTGTATGGCGTACCTCAGAAATGATATGAGATTTTTCAAATACATTTGGTGCAGTTGCATGACTAGCAAACAATATACAACAAATAAATAGTGATGGATTTCAAATAGGAAATAGCATGGCGGTAAACAGACTTGCTTTCATACATTGGTGGTTTGCTTTCAAACAAAACTCAAATTTCACAGTAAATACTTATATTGGAGACTGATGATACCAAAGTATTGGTAGTGTCGGATTCCAACCAGATCTTCTTTGGGTAAAATCTGCTGCTGCGACACAATGAATTTTGAGGACAAGTTTACAAACAGGTGACAAAGCTCAACCATTTACCAATATTGCAACCATTGCAAATGGGATAAGGAGTTTGGATAATTTGGGATTTACTACAGGAACAGGAACTGAAACAAATAGCAATAGTATTGTATATCGTTATACGGCATGGAGACTTTATGACACCATCCCTCCTGTATTATCGGAGATTACAGGCGTTCCAGCATTAACAAATGACAATACCCCAAATTATACGTTTAGCTCAACAGAGTCGGGCACAATGGCTATGACTGGAGGATGTTCATCTACAACAACCAATGCATCATTATGAAATAATACTATTACTCTTGATACTTTGCCTGATGGGACTTACTCAAGTTGTACGATTACTGTGCAAGATGATGCAGGCAATGTAAGTAGTCCTTTGCCTATCACATCTTTTGTGATAGACACCACACCACCACCAATACCTACAGCAACACCTACACAGTGAACATATACTACAGGACAAAACATTACACTGATCTCAAGTGGTGCTTCGTTAATATATTATACAACAGGTTCTGAAAATCCTACATGTTTTAGTGGCATATTATATAGCAGAGGTATATCAATATCGTCATCTACAACTATAAAGACAATAGCCTGTGATGATATAAATAATTCATCATCTGCGACATTTACATATACTATTTCTGCTGCTGATTGAGGCGGTTGAGGTTGATGAGGTTGATGAGGCGGAGGTAATTCAACACAAGAAGACAATATGACACAACCAATAATTCATAATAGCTTGCAATGAAATATACAGTGATCTGTTTTTTCTACAGAATATAATAACGCATATCTCTATGCGTATCAAATAGGTATAACAACAATGTCAACTATACAATCAGCAAACATTGATAAACCGCTTATCAGAGCTCATATGGCAAAGATGATGGTTAACTATGCAATGAATGTTTTACATAAAACACTTGATGTCTGAACTGTATGTGCTTTTGGCGATGTCACAGGTCAATCTACAGAAATGAAAAATTATATTACCCAATCTTGTCAGCTGTGATTGATGTGAGTAAATATGACTGGATTTGACCCAAATACAGAAGTAACAAGAGCTCAATTTGGGACTGCGCTTTCTAGGGCATTGTATGACAATGAATATAACGAGAATGATCAACAAGTGCCATATTATCTCAAACATCTTGATAAATTAAAAAGTCAGGGAATTATAAAAAATACAGATCCAAATCTCAAAGAAATGAGATGAAATGCTATGCTTATGATTATGAGAGCATCTCAAAAATAACAATAGTATTTGTTTTGAATTTCTCTTCCCCGCTTCCTTTATGGTAGCGGTTTTTTTTGCTTCTTTTTTCAAAGGAAGATTGCCCCATGAGGGCAAAAAACATCCCCTTTAGAAAAATATATGCGTTCCGATTTATGTTCCGGTTTGATTTTAGATACACGAGTATGTTACATAACATCAGGGATATGAGAAGTTGCGACCAACGGGAGCAATTTGGGTGGAGAAGTCTGCAAGACTTCGTAACCTCATATCCCTTGTTATATTCCCCGAAGGGCTGAAATTTAGTGCAACGTCCCGTAGGGAAATTTCAGAGTTTTGAAATAAGCCGTCATATAGAATTAGCAAAAAGCCCTACTTCTTTTTAACATCTGCTTTAATCATTTTTACTATTTCAGGAAATTCAGATATTTTAAAGTGTCCATTCTTGCTTTCGTAAATAATAAAATTTGCATTTTTTAATTTCTTCTTGAATTTTTCGGCATGAGTGACAGGAACAACATCATCGTCTTTAGAAAACATTAAATATAAATTTTGGGAATTTTTCTCGAGCAAGGATAAATCAGCTTTTAACTTAAATCCACCGACTAAATCTTCTCCAGATAAAGTATTGTCAAAAGGTGGACAAATCAAATAAGTTGAAAGTATTTTTTTGGGAAACTTGTTTTCAGACAAATATTTTGCGAGAAAAATTCCTCCTAACGATGAGCCGATTAAGATGATGTTGTTCTGCAATTGAGGAAAATAGTTTTCAAAATGAATTTTCCATTCTTCATATTTTGCATTATCTTGTAAAGGCATACGAGGTCTTATAATCTCAAAATTTTGACCGAGATTTCTCTTTAAAAATTCATCAGTCCAGCGGATTTTTTCCTCAATTGATAATTCTCTTGTTTTTAAAAAATGCAAATAATCCTTCTTATTTTTGAAAGTCATTCCGCCATGAATAATAAATATCTGAATTTTCTTTTCCATATTATTTATAAAAATGATTAAAGTTTATTAATTTATTGTAAAGGGCTTTTTGCTTCAATAATTTCTAGGCTTATTTCAAAATTGAATATAACTAGCTTCTGTGCGACATAGAGTGTCGTCATAGAAGCCCGATTGGTATCTTGTGCGACACGGAGTGTCGTATAATGTACCTAAATCGGGTAGTTGTCGGATGTCGTTATTTGTATTACAATCCTATCGTAATTCTTTCAGTCCTGAAACTATACATGCTGACATTACCACTGATGCCATATTTCTGTTTAATGAGTCCGAGTGCAGTTTTTACGTTACCGACACCTTTGGTGTTTGGCAGGATCGCTCATGAGGTCTTCGTTTCGGTATTCACGAGAAAGACTCCGTAGTCTTTTGTCGGAAGAGAAAGTAATTTATTTATATCAGTTTCTTGGATATATGATTGGATGATATCGATCACGATAGTTTTCGTAGTATGTTCGTGTTTGGCGAGCAGTCCGGTGTAGATAAGATCAGTGAGTTGATTGATGGTTTTGTCGGTTTCCACGGTCCCGTGAGAGGCCAGGAGTTTTTTATTTACATCAAAAAGCGAGAAGAAAAGTCATTTCTTCTCTTCAGATTTGCAGTGTTTGGCAAGTTCCGCTTTTATCTGTTCTAGCATGCTTTTAAACTTTTGGATTAAACGATTAATTGATTACGAATTACGGATTGCGGATTTCTTTTGCTTAATTCGTAATTCTAAATTCGCAATTAGATAATTAATGAATTGAAATTTATTCGTATAATGATATAAGCTAATTCATCTTTTATTCTAATCAGAAAGTGATGAATAAGCTTAAATTCAAGATACTCAAACAGAAGTGAAATGCAAGAGTTTGACAGATTACCTTCAATGGAATTGCCTTGACAACGCCAGTTTTTATGCCCGTCGGCACTAAGGCAACTATCAAGGGAATGATTCTCGATATGCTAAAAGACCCTAAATATATCTGAGACTTGCCCCAGATCCAACTCATCTTGGCGAACACCTTTCATTTATACTTACGTCCCGGTGACGAACTGGTAAAACAAGCCGGAGGATTACATTCTTTTGAAAATTGGGACAAATTGATTTTGACCGATAGTTGAGGATTTCAGGTTTTTTCCTTATGACTCGGAAAAACCGATTCTCGTGAATGACCGGAAGACCAACATGAAGTGAAGATGAAACTGACAGAAAACGGGGTGAATTTTCGTTCGCCATATGATGGTTCCAAACACGAATTTACTCCCGAATGAGTCGTCGATATCCAATGCAATCTAGGCTCAGATATTATGATGATGCTCGATGTCTGTTCACCGGCCGGCGCTGATAAGAAAACGATCAATGAACATATGCAGACGACGCATCGTCGAGCTAAGAGAGCGTTCGAATATTTTCAACCAAAATATGACAAATCTAGGGGTGTATTGTTCCCTATCGTACAATGAGGCATCTACAAAGACTTGAGACAACAGTCAGTAGACTTTCTTAGCCAATATGCGCAGGACTGAATTGCTGTTGGCGGCGTGAGTGTCGGCGAAAGCAAAGAGCTTATCCGCGAAGTGGTAGCATTCACTGCTTCCAAATTACCTACAAATGTACCTAGATACTTGATGGGTGTCGGAACTCCTGAAGATATCACGCATGCTATCGAAGAAGGATTCGATATGTTCGATTGTGTGCTGCCTACGAGATTAGGCAGACATGGCGAAGCATTCTCTGCTGAGTGAAATATCAAACTTTCTAATTCCAAATATGGCAAGGACTTCACTCCGCTCACTTCAGATTGCTGATGTTATGCATGCAAGAATTTCACGAAAGCCTATATTCATCATCTCTTAAACGAAAAAGAGATGCTGGGTGGTATCCTGCTTTCACTCCATAATATCGTCTATCTGCATAAAATCGTAGAAGATCGAAAGAAAAATATGTTGAAAGAATAGTCAGATATCGTCTTTTCTAGGTCCCTTTTCGTTTTTTTTTGTTATTTGCTAAAATTTGTACATTTTCCACCAGGGAAATTTGTA
>Ga0210051_1007651_pt1 | contig 10037 bp, 11 predicted proteins | sample CryGey092014_all_FD_185464 | JGI IMG/M metagenome (GOLD analysis project Ga0210051, IMG submission 185464) | Groundwater microbial communities from aquifer - Crystal Geyser CG23_combo_of_CG06-09_8/20/14_all (SPAdes) (version 2) | ecosystem: Environmental > Aquatic > Deep subsurface > Groundwater...
AACTAGTGATATGATCTTTCACAAATAGTTTATTTTTCCAAACGATTTCCTTGTTTTGCCAAGGCTCAGGATTAAACGGTTCACAACATCCTGTTGGTTGAATTTTTTGGTTTGTCATCCTATTTTAATCAATTACCACCACCAGAGGTGGTGGTATGATATTAGCCTAAAAGGCAAAATAATAATAAGTTCGTTAAACGCTTAAACTCATTAACTCTTATCTTATTGCTTGTTAAATGAACTTTTTATTTCTCAACCGCTTTTTCAATTTCTATCGCTTACTCAAAATTGTTCTAAATATTATTTTACTAAACTGGTAGAACCTTTTTGAGCGCTCACCGCCAGAGGCGGTGGATATAATTGATTATATATTTTTTTAATGGTTAGGTAAAACATCTTAGAGGTGGAAATTTTTGTGAAAAAAGCTATTGTTTTTTGTTGATTTTTTTGCTGGCTCTGGTTCTATGTGGGAACTTTTTATATTGAAATTTCGATATGATTTAATATAAATCTATTTTGTCAAACGGTAAAGCGTTGGTCGAATAATTAAGAAGACAGTAACAAGGTCAATACAGACAGAATACAGTGGATAGGCAAATTCTGTAGGATTCCAGTTTTTAATTGCAAGTAAACTAAATAAAGCAGCAAAACCAGTAATAGCAAAAAAAGTCCACACTTCAGTTTTTGGATACTTATAAATTTTGATTAGCGTTGGGACAACTCCTGCAAATTCTGCCGCTATTGAAGAATACAATGCAAAAGAAGGGTTTTTCGTTAACTTCCATAAACATATTCCAATAAGCGCAATAATCAAACAAATTACATCTTTTTTTTCCCATCCACCCATTCCATAATTTAAACTTAAAACAAATATGATAAACGAATTAAAAGCGAAAATTCCCGTTAGCCAAATAGCAACTTGATTATTTTTCGCGAATAATGATACTGTTGCCAGAGCAGTAATTATAAACGTGATCAACCTTGTAGTCCTATGTGGTTTTGCCTTCTTCTTGAGAATTGCGTTTATATACGTAACATAAGCCGCAAAAGCAAGAATACTACTGATGATTAAAAATATGTCTTTCATTGCTAAATTATATCAAGAAGGCTCAAACTTTGTCTCGCTTTATGTTGTTATTTATGACTAATTTTTAAGTGTTGAGCGGGATGATCTAGGACCTTCTTATCCTTATAAGTCAAATATCTAACTTCCACCACAAAACATGTCCTATCCTGTGTATACCTTTATTTATTGAATCCGCAGAATAGGTAAAGTGTAAAAGCGTGAATGAGTAAAGCAAATAACTCAAAAATTTTAAATGCCAACTTCTATTTTCTATGAACAAGTCATATTTTACAGAAACAAAGAACATGAGCATTGCAATGCTCATCCACATAGACGCAGCCAAAAAGTGTTCACCTGCTACTCTAACTATCTCTTTAGTTTTTTTGTCATTTAAAGTGGAAATATAGGCAAAACAGGTTTGGGATGTAGTAACAGTTATTCCAATCACTACTAAAAAACTCGTGAACATTGATTCCGTATCACCTTTTGACAACAATATGAATGCCAAAGAATAAAGTGCAACTAAAGTAATATAGGAGGGAATTTTAAACCGAAAGTACCAATATGTACGAAGTAACCTATTTATTATTTTTTCTTTTGCCATACTTTGAATATATGGGCAGTTTATAAATCATAGTCACCCAAAGGTGCCCGTCTTGGCTGGGGGAGGGAACCGACCACAAACTAGCGCCTATAAATTTATTTTTAACTTGATTTAGTATACCAAACTATCTTTCAATGGGGTATATGAAAAAATACTATTTTTTTCATTATTTTTAAAGCTTTTCCAGTAGTTTCAAATCACCTTTAATTAACGCCTCTTTTTTATAGCGAGTCCCCTTCGATTCGCTCCGCTCACTCAGGGTTATAACATTTTTAAAAGTCTTTTATTATCGATAATTAACGCCTCCTTTTTAGCCTTAGTCCATTTCTTAATTTGCCATTCTCGTTTCATAGCTTCTTGAAACGTAATATATTTTTCTGAATAGACTAATTTGACAGGGGTCTTGCCCCGTAGATATTTTGCTGATTTGTTTTTATCAAAATTGTGTTCGTTAATTCGCCTTTGAAGATTATTAGTTTGACCACAATAGAGTGAGTTATCAGAACAACGGAGAATATAAAAATAATACATATAATCCTTCGACTCACTTCGTTCGCTCAGGACATTCGACTCGAAATTGGCCATGGCCATGAGCGAGGAGCAGTGAGCTCAGTCGAACTGCGACGAGTCGAATGGCTGGGGAGCAAGGAGTCGAACCTTGAGTAACTTGCTCCAAAGGCAAGTGTGTTACCATTACACCACTCCCCAAATTAGTTGAAAATAGTTGTAATTAGTTAAAAATAGTTAATTGATAGCGAATATTTGTCACTTTTATTCAATATTCTACCAGATATTCTCTCTAAAATGAGTTAACAAAAAAATAATATTGGTTTGACAAGTGTATTGTTTATTGTTATATTAACAATACATAATTATGATAAATCCCAGTCAAATCAGTACCATGTCCGATTTACGTTTCAAAACAAAAACCGTTCTTGATAAAACCGAGACTGAACCGGTTTTTCTTTTTCATCGCAGCACACCAAAAGGAGTACTTCTTTCATGGAATCAATATCAAACGATTATTGATCAATTAGAAGACTATCATTTATCACTTAGGGCAGAAGGGTTTGAAAAAGAAGATAAAAAAAATATCAAATGGATTAGCGCATTAATGGTAAAAAAAATCCTTAAAGGTAAAAAATAATGAACTACAAATTGTTCTATCACCCGCGCTCCCTAAAATTCCTAAGTAAGATTGAAAGAAAAACCTTTCTTGATCTGGTTGAAAAAATTGACAACTTAATTATTATTCCTTGGAAGATCAAACAAGAGATAAAAAAGTTACCAACTGCGAAAAATAGCTATCGATTGCGAGTTGGAAAAATCAGAGTAGTATTTGAAATTAATCATCAGAATAAGATAATCTATATTCTTGATATCGATTATCGTGGTAATATATATTAAAAACCGCCACGCTAAGCGTGACGGTCTTTTAATAAAACACTACTCGTTTAAGTTATTGTGTTGCAGTTGGCAACGCCGCCTTGGAAGGAAGCGGTGGCAAATTAAAATCTTTCACCTGGGAAACTTCGGAAACCGTTTTGAGAGTCCGGTCCCACAAACCCTTAACCCGTACCCGATGTCCCACTTGCAGATCTGCAAGACTAATAATCCCCTCGGTGCGATTGATAATCTTCGAGCTATAATTTAACAATATCAGTTTAAATCTCTCGATGCAAATTTAATATTATCTTTATTAATTAAAATTAATTTATCATTAATTCGCATATTCGTTGCATTCGCATTGTTTTGTATTATTCGTATCATATATTTGTCTTTCCTCCTAACCTATAACACTTAACTCATAACTGACTTCCTTCTATGTTACAATAGCCTTATGAAATTTGGAAAAGTGCTCTTAATCGGTCGGCCAAATGTGGGCAAATCAACATTTGTCAATAATTTAATTGGTCAAAAAGTGGCCATTACTTCACCAAAAGCGCAAACCACCCGTTTTCCAATCCGCGCTTTGTATGAAGATGAATGGGGAAAAATTGTTTTTATTGACACTCCGGGAATTTTTAATAAGGCCGAAGATATGCTTTCCAAAAGAATTAATCAGAAAACCATGCAGGCAATCCGTGAAGAGGTTGATGTGGTTTTATATATGGTGGATCAATCCCGTCGACGTGATTTTGAAGAAGCTCATGTTTTGGGAATTGTCCGGAAGATTGATCGTCCAAAAATTTTAGTTCTTAATAAGGTTGATAAGGGTGAGGGATTTCTTCCTCAATATAAGTTTATGGAAGAAGAATTTAAAGACTTTTTTCCGATCTCTGGCATCAACAGACAACATGTCAAACCGCTGCTTGACAAGATTTTTTCATTGCTCCCGAAGATGTCTTTGAATAAAAACCAGGAGGACGATTTAAATTCCAATTATCCTTTGCTTAATCTTGACAGCAAGATTTTTATTGCTGAACTGATTCGCGAAAAGGTTTTTTTGATGATGGGTAAAGAAATCCCTTATCGTTCAACCGTTATTGTTGAAGAAATCACTGAAAGGAATGAGAAATTAACTTACATTAAGGCAAAAATTTTAACGACTGAAGACCGTTATAAAAAAATGCTGATTGGTGTTGGAGGACGAAAGATTAAGGAAATCGGTGCCTATGCCCGCAAAGAAATTGCTCTTGCCACCAGCAAGAAAATCTACCTTGATTTGACGGTTGAAACTGACCCCCACTGGCAGGAAGTTTATTACACTTAAGTTCTACTTATCCATTGACAAACCGTACTGAATTTAGTACTATTGGTTTTATGAATACAATTTCAACTATTATTCCTGCCAATGAGGCACGATCTAACTTTTATCAGCTCCTTGAAGAAGTTGATACAAAATTGCAGCAATTTATCATAACGCTTCGCGGTAAAGCAAAAGCAGTGATCATGTCTGCTGAAGAGTTTGCCGGATGGCAAGAAACTTTGGAAATTTTATCAGATAAAAATCTAGTAAAAAGCATAAAAACAGGTGTGGTGGAAATGCAACAAAAAAAAGGAGTTTCTGAAGAAAAAGTCAATAAACTCCTAAAATGGTAATTACGCCCTGATATGGAAATCATTTATTCTCCCGAATCCATCAAAAAGTTAAAAAAAATTCCTCCATCTGACTTAAAAAAAGTTAAGAAAAAAATAGATTTGATTAAAGCAAATCCTATCTGCGGGAAGTTATTAAAAGGAGATTTCCAAGGTCTTTACAGCATAAGAGCTTGGCCACTTCGAATAATTTATTCTTTTGATAAAAAAAGACAAACGGTTTTTATCGTGACGGTTGATTATCGAGGAAGCGTTTATAAAAATTAAATTAAACCCTTTTAACTCTTTAACCCGTTAACTCTTTAACTCTTTTTACACATTCTTCTTTCCCCAAAATCTCCATTGATTCATTCAAGGGTGGGGAGATTTTTTTGCCGGTGATGGCAACACGAAGCAACATAAAAAACTCGCTGTTTTTTAACTCGGAGTTTTTCGCGGTTTGCACCAATTGATTTCCGATATTATCCACAGTCCAGTTTTTTATTTTCTCCAGATCTTTACTTATCTGTTTAAATAATTCTTTTTTTCCTGATAAATCAATCTCGTATTCTTTTGGTGGTTTAAAAAAGAATTCACATAACGGCAAATAATCCGATAGTTTTTTTATTCTCTCTTGAATTAAAGGAATCGTTTTTTCAACTAAGACCTCATCAAATATAACTTTTTGTTTTTTATAGAAATCTACGATTTGACTTTTGACTTTTGACTTTTGACTTTTCCTTATGTACATTCCATTCATCCATTCCAACTTTTTTAAATCAAAAATTGGAGCAGCGACATTAATATCTTTTAAATCAAAAAGTTGAATAAACTCTTCACGTGAAAAAATCTCCTTTCCTTTTGGATGACTCCAACCCATTAAAGAAAGATAATTTAAAACTACCTCTGGCAAGAAACCTTGTTCTTGATACCAACTAACATTTGTATGTCCCTGTCTTTTGGAGAACTTTGATTTGTCAGGATTGCGAATAATCGGTGTGTGGAAAAATAGTGGTTTTTTCCAATCAAGAAAATCATAGAGTAAAATTATTTTTGCCGATGATGTAAGCCATTCTTCTCCTCGTACCATATGTGTCACACCCATTAAGTGATCGTCAACCACCACTGCTAAAAAATAGGTAGGATAACCATCAGATTTTAGTAAAACCTGCTCGTCCACATCGTTTGACTGAAAAACAATTTCTTTTCGTAGCTCATCCTTCATTATGATTTGAGTATTTTCTGGAACTTTAAGACGGATAACCCACGATTCTTTTTTAATTCTTTCTTGGACTTCTTCTTTTGCTAAATTACGACAGTGCTTATCATACATCGGAACTTTTCCCTCTTTCTGTTTTTTCTGCCTCACTTCATCAAGTCGCTCCTTAGAACAAAAACAGTAGTATGCCTTTCCTTTATTAACTAATTCTAACGCGTATTTTTTATAAATTTCCAATCTTTCTGATTGACGATAGGGAGCATAAGAGCCACCTTTTCTAGGACTCTCATCTTCCATCAAATTAAACCAATCTAATGCGGCAAAAACTTTTTCTTCCGCATCTGCAACTGTCCGATCTTTGTCTGTATCTTCAATACGAACAATAAATTGACCCTTATTTTTTTTCGCAAAAGCATAGTCAAACCATGCTTGATAAATCGTTCCAATATGAGGATAACCAGTCGGTGATATTGCTGCACGCGTTCTTACCATTTAAATATTATACAATACTTAAAATAAGGTTCTCCTATAATTCAAATTTAGTTTGTTAATTTACTGTTATTGATTTAAGTTTATTTTTTGATAATAATTAGATTAATATGATTGAAGATAGTAACTTTACTCCTTTGAAAAATTCGTTAGATCATCCTAAGCAAAATAAGAAAGTACTATTGTTAATATTAATTTTTATCGTGATTTGTGCTTCCATTTTCGGATTAAAACTAATTAACACAACTCAATCTTCTTCGAGTAGATCAAATGAAACAAACCCGATATTGCCAACGTTAATTAAAATAAAAAATAATCAACCGAGCCCAATCCATAAAATCTCTCCAACGCAAACTCCAAATCCAGAAAACCGATTTGGAATATATACAAAAGATGCTGATTTTGATTGTATACCTGATTCAGTTGAAAAAGAAATCGGTCTTGATCCAAATAAAGATGAATGTATCCTCCGTGATTGCGATCCTGAAAAAAAGAGAAATGCAAAATATGATCAAGTTAATGTACTTTTTATTCTCGACTCATCCGGATCAATGGCTGCAAATACAACTGATGGTAAAAATAAAATTGAAGCTGCAAAAGAAGCAATTTCCTCCTATATTGCTCAAGCACCGGAAAATGTGAATTATGGCTTAATGGTTTATGGTCATAAAGGATCTAATTCACCCACAGATCGTCCCTTATCATGTGCTGGTATTGAAGTTTTATATCCTTTAGGAAAACCAAACAAACAAGAGTTATTAAAAGTGATTGCGAAGTTTAGTGCAACCGGATGGACACCAATTGCTGATTCGTTTGAAAAATCAACAACTGTATTTTCCGGTCATGAAGACGAAAATAACCATATTATTTTGGTCTCTGATGGTGAAGAAACCTGTGGCGGTGATCCTGTTACTGCTGCTAAAAGTCTTAAAGATAAAAAAATAGTTGTACAGATAGATGCGATTGGATTTGCAGTCGATGCTAAAACAAAATCTCAACTCGAGTCTATTGCACAAGTTGGCGGAGGAAAATATTATGAAGCGATTGACGCAGCCGGATTAAACGAAGCAATTAAAACTGCAGGACAAAATGTTATGATTGAAGCAAAATTTCGTTCTTGTTTAGTTGACGCCTATATTAAAGAACTATTAAATTGCCAATCCGATCGTACTCTTAAATTTACAAAATATGTTGGTACACAAATGGATACGGCGTTAGGAATCCGCGGGCACAAGCTTGGTGAATTCTCCATGGAACAATACAACCTTTTAAAAGCTTCATGGGATCATCTCAATCCAGTTTGCCAGGCAATTCAGCAACAAACCAGTGACGCAGCGAAAAAGGCACAATCAGAAGCAGAAAAACAGTTAACTCAATAAAAAATTTATCCCCACATCGCTTTTAATTGTGGAAAACGTTCAATTCCGAGAAAATCCATATATGCTAAATTCCAACCAGTATGAAGAATTTCGTGATTATTTAATCCCCAGATCATTTGCAACGCTGGTACCGAAAATTTACTCCATTTAACCCTGACTTTAATTTTGTTAATATCTTGATGTGATAAAGTTTTCAACAATAATAGAGTTGATTCGTCAAACTTCAATATTAATTTCTCTTTGTTAAATTCTTCTGGATTTAGTAAATCAAGATATTCTTTATGTTTGTGTTTCAATTCTCCTGTTAAAATTCCATTAATATAGTCTCTCGTTACGTCAATCTGATGTATAAGATTTTTTCTTGGAGAATCTGACTTAACTCTTTCATTGTCAACAAGATGTACGTCTAATTTATCTTCTGGTACTCGCAGATAATAACACCGATTAATTTCCCGATGCATCAAAAAAGCGTTTACAAAACCCAACGCAATCGGATTAGTAATTTTCTTTTTCCTGATTATAATTTCTTGTTTTAAATTGTCCATATTTAAAAATATAAAATATTGTACCAACTCTTTAGCCAATTGGTCGACCTCGTAGGTCGACGGATTTTTGGCTCAACTCAATTATAGGCTTTCGCCTGTATGTTAAACATTGTTGCATATTCGCCGTTAATTTTCATTAGTTTATTATGGTCACCGCGTTCAATAATTTGTCCGGCTTTTAAAACAACAATTTCATCTGCCTGACGCACAGTAGAAAAACGGTGTGATACCATCAAAACAGTTTTATTTTTGATCAAAGACATAACTTTATTAAAAATCTCATTTTCCGTTTTCGCATCAACTGCCGCGGTTGGCTCGTCGAGAATGATAATTGGGCTGTTTCGCATAAATACTTTTGCCAGTGCAATCCTCTGCCACTGGCCAATTGACAATTGTTCACTTCCTTCAAATGTTGCGCCAAGTAGTTGCTGATATTTGTTTGGTAGCTTATTGACGAATTCTAAAACTCCTGCCATCTTTGATGCATTAATTATCTCTTTTCTTTTATTAATTTTATCAATCGCACCCATGGCAATATTTTCTTCAACTGTTAAATCGTAGCCAACATAATCTTGAAATAAAACCGCAAAACGCGATCGCAGTTCCTCCAATGGAATGTTATTTATATCAACTCCGTTGATAAATATTTTACCTTTTTGCACATCATAAAATCGGCACAGCAACTTAATCAAAGTGGTTTTCCCTGACCCGTTTTCACCAACCAAGGCAATTTTTTGATTGGATTTTATGTTAAGCGAGAAACTCGAAAAAACTTTACGTTTACTGTTTGGATATCCAAAACTAATATTTCTAAACTCAATTTCATAATTATTTGTCATCCCGACCTCGAGCGAAGTCGAGAGGGAGGGATCTAAAACAGGGACGTTGTCTATTTTATTTTTCATCTCTAAAAATCGACGGATCTCTTTGATATATAGATTTGCCTCATATCCATAATTAATATTTTTCACCAGGTTTGAAAGGGCCAAAGAAAAAGCTGCTAGGTTACTAAGATAAAAAGTTAATAGTCCTGGGGTAATTTGCCTATTGATCAACATAATCAAGAGACTAACTGTAATATATAACCCAGGAAAATTTGAAAGTAAGATTCCCCCAAAACCATATACCACCCGTTTTCTTTCAATCTTTTTTTGATTAAAGTGGAACTCACCAATCAGTTGACGAATTTTATTGATAAAGTAGTCACCAACTCCATAAAGCATAAATTCTTTAATATAGGACAAATTTTCAAATAAATTAGAAAAATAAGTGTATTTTCTTCTTGTGGTTGAATCAGCATCCCAAATATTCCAAGCCGACTGACCGATCTTTAAAAGAATGATTATTGCGGGAATCTGAAACAAAAAAAGAAGTATTAACCAAACAGGATTTATCTGAATAACAATGATGCTCTGAACACCGATCTGCATTAAATTGTAAAAGCTCCAAAAAGCGATATTGAGCATATCGGTTGTTCGCCAAGAATAAGTATCTAAGGCTTTTTGTTTTAAATCTAAAAAATTGCTGTTTTCAAAAAATTCAATATCCATTTGATTAAGTTTTTTCACCATTACAACTGCAAAATACGCCTCTAAATCAAAACGCATAATCTTGAACATTCCTTCAAGAAAACTGTCTAAAAAATACCATCCCACATCAAAACTCACTTTTAATGCAATTAAATATAGGACTGGTTTAATTACATCGATTGATGTTG
>Ga0210051_1007655_pt1 | contig 10033 bp, 11 predicted proteins | sample CryGey092014_all_FD_185464 | JGI IMG/M metagenome (GOLD analysis project Ga0210051, IMG submission 185464) | Groundwater microbial communities from aquifer - Crystal Geyser CG23_combo_of_CG06-09_8/20/14_all (SPAdes) (version 2) | ecosystem: Environmental > Aquatic > Deep subsurface > Groundwater...
CTTTATTTGGATCCCCAATTTTTACGTTTAGATGACCGCTCTTTGGGCTAACCTTAAAGGAATAGGGGTTACCAAATTCATCAACAACTTTCAGGACCTTAATTTTAATATCTTTAATCGGAATGTCTCGGTAAATTCCGTGTCTTAAGTTTTCACCAAAATCATAAAAAATGCTTTCTTTTACCAAGAAAGAACTATCTTTATTTATAGTAATTTCAACGGAAAAGTTTTTTATCTTTTCGAAATAAAAATCTGCACCGTAATTTTGACCAAAGACAGTTTGGAAAATAGCCAAAGCCAAAAACACTAAAAATATACCCAGCTTTCTTCGCATATGGAAATGATTTTATTAAAATTGAACTTTTGGTGCTTCTCGTTCGCTTGCTTCGGCTATTTCAAAAAGTTCCATTTTTTGGAAACCACGAGCAGATGCAATAAGGTTTGCCGGGAAACTTTCAATTTGGATATTTAGGTCTCTGACATTTCCATTGTAAAATCTTCTGGCTGCCTGAACTTTGTCTTCGGTATCTGTCAATTCCCTTTGCAATTCCAAAAAATTGGTCGAGGCTATCAAGTTGGGATAATTTTCAGCAACGGCAAAAAGGGTTTTTAGAGTGTCTGAAAGAAAATTTTCCGCCTCTCCTTTCTCTTTTAAAGTTTCGGCTTTCATTGCCCTTGTTCTGGCTTCAGTAACTTTTTCAAAAACCTTTTTTTCATGGGCTGCATACCCTTTTACCATCTCAACCAAATTGAGAATTAAATCATATCTCCTCTTTAACTGAACATCGATATCAGCCCAGGCCTCTTTTGCCCGATTTTTTAATTTCACCAAACCGTTATAAGTTCCTACTATCCACAAAATCGAAAGCACTAATATTATTGCTAAAACAATTTGTAGAACCATTTTATTAAACGCCGTTAGAAGTCTGTTGCCTTTGTTAATTCAGAGAGCAAGCAGACTATTAATTTAATTCTTATTACCTCTGTTAGTGCCTTGCATGAAAATTTTCTGAGAAAAATTTTTATGCCTAAGACTTCTAACGGGGTAAAATTTTCGAATTATTGAATTCGACCTTGATTTTTTATTATAACCGAAAACTCCTCCAGTTTCAACCCAAAAGAGTTTTCTGTCAAAAGGAGGCTCTTCCGAACCAACTATAAGAGCTATTTGCTTCCTGAGAAAAAACAAAATTGCCCAGCAAAAGTTGAGAGTGATCTTTCTTTAGCGAGTGATAGAAATGGTTTCTCCTAATTCAGCACTGGGAGCCAAAATAGTAATTCGGTTAGTGGTAGCATCTTGAAAAATCTGATATCCACTGTCATAAGAAGTACAACTAGTATAGTTTCCGGTCGAGGGATCGTAGGGAAGGCTGGCTAAATAAGTCGAAACCAAGCAACTACAAATATTATAGCCGCCAGTCGCCTTCATGATCGTAGCCGCAGCAGGTATGGCGCCGGCAGCACAGGTAAAGGTTCCTTGATTATCCACAGCATTTTGATAAACAGCAGTTGAAATGGAATTGATATGGGCCCAGCGTTGGGCATTTCTGGCCTGAGCAAATTGACGACCGGGATTAATAGCCACAACTACCGCTCCCATCAAAATAGCCAAAATTCCAATGACAATTAAGAGTTCAATTAAGGTGAAACCGGTTTTTTTAATCATGGAGATTAAAAATTAAAAATTTTTATTTTCGACCTTTTAATAAATTTATTCCAGCTGTTTGGAGATTTTTACTTAATCCTCTTAAGGCAGAACCAATCGCTGTCGAATAAAGAATTGGATTCACTTCCATGGCTTCTCTAAAATACTCTTTTTTCTTAAGAATGTCTATATTTATTTTAACCCAGGGGTCACCAATTTTAACCTCTTTTTCCAAGTTCTCGGCCAAATATTCGGGGAGGTGAGGAAGGGCGGCAGAACCGCCAGCTAAAATTATTTTTCCAATCTCAGAGGCTCGCGAAGCGGGTTGTAGTCTGCTTTTTTCTTGAAAATAGTTTAAAATTTTTTTTGCCTCCTCGATTATTCCTTGAATTTCCTTTTGGAGAATTAGAAAAACTCTTCCCTCTTGAAATTTTGGGTCCAGACCAATTTCTCTTTTTAATCTTTCGACCGCTTCCTTGGAAAGATTCAATTTTTCTGAAAGGACTTGGCTGAATTTATTTCCAGCAATTGGGACTGAAAAGCTCAACCTCAATTTCCCCTGATCGAAAATGCTCAGATTGGTTGTCCTGGCTCCAATGTCGGCAATCAAAATTGGAATTTTTTCATTTTCAATTAAAGACCTGGCCAGGCTCAAGGATTCGATCTCCAAAGCTAAGGGTATTAAATTGCAATCTCTAAAAACTTCCAAATAATCTTCAACAATTTTTTTGGGAGCAGCAATTAATAAAACTTCCTTATCCGAAATTTGATAATCAAAATAAATTTCCTCCAATGGATGAGGAAAATTTTCTCTCGCCTTCAATTTCACAAATTCCAAGATTTTATTTGGGCTTAATTTTTCTGGCAAATCAAAAATTAAAACGTAACCTTTTGATTCAGGTAAAGAAAAAATAATTTTATTTGTTCTAATCTTACCAAATTTTGGATTTCCAATTAGTCCTCGAAGATATTTTTTAAGGTCTTCTTTAGCCAAGATTTTGCCATTCTCAAAAATTCCCGGTTCTAATTTAACCCTACCCATAGCCAAAAGCTTGGGATTTTCGACCGAACCCTCTAAAGAAATTATTTCTATTGAATAATCTGATATGTCTACACCAAATGGTGGCTTTCTAAAAAACATATTTAAAAGTTAGCTACTTCCTGCCAAGATTTTATATCCATTTATATTATACATTAAATCGTAATTCGAGACTATTCGTAATTCGTAGGGTTATTCAATTTCTTTCCAGCTCACTACCTCCCAGGAGCCACCTGGACCAGAAGAAAAAGTGGCCTCTTCCAAACCTGCCTCATATAAGATTTCGGCATTATTACCAAGAAAAACTTTGTAAGCAGTTACTTCCCGAGCCTTAATTTTATTTCTCAAGACAATTAGACCCTGATTTGCATAAAAAATGGCAGCATCGCTATTATTATCAACATCGATGGCCGGATTTACAGTATCTAAAACCTCTGAATTTGTTGATAAAAACAAAAGATAGCTTCCTTCTTGGCCGCTTCCTCTTAAATAAGTATTCGGCCTGACTTTGATTTTCCCATCTACCACAATCACTCCGCTATTTGAACCATAAGAATTTGAATCCAATTTAATCATTGCACCATTATCAATTCTTAAATTTCCAACTACCCAGATTGTACCTAACATATTTAAAGTAGCATTATTATCAACCAATAAATTCCCAGTAATTTTTTTTGGTCCTAAATTTTGAGTAATTTTTCCAGAAATTGTATAGTCGCCTGAAATTACTCCTCCACCTTCAGCCTCACTTTTCCATTTATCAATCTGGCTTTGGAGAATTGGCAAATCCTTTCTTGGAATTTCATTTGGCTGAGTTGTTGTTGCCCCACCAACAGTACAATTTTGGACGCTACCTCCTGAAACATATGTTAATGTTCCTGTAATTTGGGAATCCTTGCAGGTATGGACCTTAGCATCTTTTCCAACTTGCAATCCTTCAATTCGATTACCGTTGATGGCAACAATAATACTGTCATCGATAAACCCTTTATTTCCACCTTTTGCCGGTATTACGCTTCCATTGGAATAAATATTCCCCTTGACCCTGGAATTATTTCCCATTGACATTCCTCCATCTCCGACCTGGGCTCCGTAATGGAAAGAGACCTGCTCAGTTGAAATTTTATAGACAATTTGAATTTTTCTTATTTGATTATAGGCATTACTTGATGTTTTGACTACTCGATTTTCATTACCACTGCCTTCCACCGGCAAAATAGTACAGGAATTTCCATTAATATTAATTGTTTCATTCCCTTGATATTCTAAATCTTCTTTTAATTTCATTGATGCCTCTTCGGCACAGGCCTGGGCTAAATAGTAGCTTTCCAAGGTCTGATTCTTTTGAATGGTCATTTTGGATTGAGAAATCCCAAAATAGCTGACCCCTATCGTTATTAATAACATCACTGCCGAAATTATTAAAACTGAAATGAGGGCAATATATCCTTTCATATTTTTAAAAACGAATGTTAAAAGTGTTTTCTAAATTTACCTCGGCTCCGTATTCTGGCCTTCCAGTTGGATTAAGATATTGAATAGTCATTTCAATTCTCACCGTCCCCGGTGTTTCTTGGTAAGAAAGATTAGTGAATTTTAATTTAGTGACCTTAACTAAATCAGAGGTGAGAGGAAAAGGTCCGCTGTTACCCTCACTCATTACCAATTTATCGTTAGAAATTTCAAATTTAGTTAAAGATTTTGCCAGATCTTGCATTTCCAAATATAAGTAATCAGTTTCCTCGCCCGGGTTTGCTGGTTCGGCAATATTAGATGCGTTTTTAATGGCGGTCACAATTTTTTCCATAGCGAAATTGGCATTTTCTTCAACTTCCATTAAAGCTCCAAATTTAATGTTTCCCTGAATGATTTGCCAGGCAAAGTTTGAGGCAACAACTAAAATCACCGTGACAATCCCAGCATAAATAATTAATTCAATTAAGGTAAAACCTTTCATCCCGTTAGAAATTTTGCGCCCATTACTAAAAGTTTTAAAATTTTTAAAAGATGGTAATCGTTTTTTGAAATTTCTAACGGGGTTCATTTTTGCCAATTAGTGAAATAAGTAACTAATTCTATTTTGGTTGACTTTGCCGGGGGAATTTTCCAAGTTACTTGTGAGGTAACTTTCTTTCTGTCCACGCCAATACTTTCCACAATTACTTTTCTTACTCCTTCTGGTAATTTATCACTGATATTCTCTTCCTCTCCCTGAAATATCCATTGATTTTGGGAAATGGATATACCGTGGCTGCCTGAGGTTAAATCATTCCAATTATTATCTCGAATGCTTCTTACAGCTTCTAATCCTTCTTCAGTTAAAAAAATTGCCTGAGAATTTTGGCTAGCCTGAAGATTAGAAATATAACCATCGATTAAAAGAGATGCTACTACGCTGACTGTCATCACAAAAATTCCCGCGGCGATCAATAATTCTATTAGAGATTGGCCCTTCATATTTCTAAATTTATCCTCCCGATTTCATTTATATTGATTGTTGCGCTATTCCCATTGCTACTCAAAACAATATTCCCAGTAACACTTGGTTTCCCTTCTAATCTTGAAAAAGTTATCTCATTTAACCCGCTGATATTCATAATTGCTGAAAAATTAAAAATTTCATCGTATTGAGAATCGCGGGTTAAATAGGAATTTCCTTTAAATAAAATATAATTTTGCTGGGTAAAATAGACTCCGTAATTGGAATCTAATTCTTGAGATATTGCTTTTAATTGAGCTCGTCTTAAGGTTTGAATTACCTCTTGGGTTTTAGTTTCGAGTTGTTGACTTCGGTAAAAATCAAGCCCCATGGGAAAGGTAAAAGATGCCAAAATGGCGAGAAGGGCTACTATTATTAGGATTTCAACTAAAGTAAGGGCCTTCATTTATTGAGCCCGCCCGAGGCGGGCGAAGATGAAGAAGAAATTTATCTCTTCGACTTATCTAAACCTCAATTGTCCGGTGAATTTATAAATGGGAATAATGACGGCGATGGCGACAAAGGCAACAAAAACTCCCACTAAGATTAATAAAACCGGTTCTAAAATTTGAGAAAGATTTTTTAGAGTCGAATCTACTTCTTTTTCATAATGCTCGGCTAAATAAAGAAGGCTTTCCTCAAGGGTCCCTGAGTTCTCTCCAGCTAAAACCATTTCAGAAAAAACTGGCGGAAAGATTTTGGGGAAAGATTTTAGGCTTTGACTAATTTTTTCTCCCCGCCCTACCTCGGTCTTGACTAAATTCAGGTTCTTTTTGTAAAACTCATTTGGTATGGTATCGGCAGAAATTTCCAGCGCTTCCATTAGGGGTACCCCGCTTTTTAAAACTGTATTAAGCGTTCGAGAAAAGAAGGCCAAATTGAGATTTTGGAGAACTCTGCCAAAAAGAGGAAGGTCTAAACTTATTTTATCGAGATAAAGCTTGATAGATTTTACTCTTTGGAGAGCCTTGAAGAGTAAAATAATGAAAATTATGCCAAATAAAATGCCTTCCCAATATTTTTGGGAAAAGGAGACAAAAGAGATCAAAATTTTAGTAGCCAAGGGTAGCTCGAGTGCAAATGACTGAAAAAGATTAATAACGTTAGGTAGAATAAAGAAAGTGACAGCGAAAGCAATAATTATTGTCATAACGATAACTATTACTGGATAAATCAGAGCTCCCTTAATCTCCTTTTGTAGCTCCGAATCTTTTTGGAGTTTTAAAGATAAATATTTTAAATTTTTTTCTAAATTCCCCGATTCCTCCCCTATCTTAAGTATATCTCGATAAAATTTATCAAAGATTTTTGGATGCCTTTCCATGGCATTACTCAAACTTTCCCCCTCTAAGATTCTTTTTAAAATTTCCTCAAGAGTTTTTTTGAAAGTTCTTGATTGAGCTTCGTCTCTAAGGGTTTTCAAAGCCTGGGCAATGGGAACGCCGCCCTTTGTCATCAGATAAAGATGTTCGGCAAAAAGCATTTTTTCTTCTTCTAGCATATTTTACTCTTTGGTGGCTCTTAAAATTTCATCTAAGGTAGTAATGCCTCTCTCGACTTTTTCTATTCCGTCTTCAAACATAGTTCTCATCCCTAATTTTTGAGCCTCTTTTTTAATTTGAGAGGCATTGGCTTTCTCCATTATCATCTTTTTAATTGGTTCTGAGATTTCCAAGATTTCAAAAATACCTGTTCTGCCTAGGTATCCTGTTTTTTGGCAAAGAGAGCAACCCTTTCCCCGGAATAATCGAACTTTATCAGCTCCTGTTTTGGGCAGCCTTGAAGCAAGAACTTCTCCCAAAAGCCGAGAAATCTTGGAAAAGTTTTCCTCATAACTCTCGATACATTTGTGACAAATCTTCCTAACCAACCTCTGAGATATAACAACATTCAAAGTTGAAGAAATCAAAAATGGTTCGACTTTCATGTCCAAAAGCCGGGGGATGGTAGTGGCGGCATCGTTGACATGAAAAGTTGATAGAACTAAATGTCCCGTCATTGCGGAATTTACTGCCAAGGAAGCAGTTTCCTCATCTCTGATTTCGCCAACCATAATAATATCCGGGTCTTGACGAATAATAGATCTTAAACCTTTAGCGAAAGTTAAATTAGTCTTTGGATTAACTTGGATTTGATTCACTCCCTCAATGTTATATTCAATCGGGTCTTCAATGGTCATAACATTAACTTCTCTGGTGTTTAGAATCTTGAGTATCGCATAAAGGGTAGTGGTTTTGCCGCAGCCCGTGGTACCCGAAACTAAAATCATCCCCCAGGGCTTTTTTATATTTCTCTTGACGATCTTTAAATCTTCGAGGGGTAGCCCCAAATTTTCTAAATTAAACCTCCTTGCCTTCTCAGATAATAATCTCAAGACCACCTTCTCCCCTTCTTCAATGGGCATAACTGAAACTCTAACATCGACTTTTTCTTCTGGAGGAGAAAAGGAAAAGTGGCCATCTTGAGGAGCATCGTGGATATCTGTTCTTAACTTGGATAAAATCTTGATTCGGGAAACTAAAAAATCGTGACAAAATTTTGGCAAGGCTAAAACATCATGTAAGACCCCATCAATTCGATAACGCAAAATTGTTTTTTCTCGATAGGGTTCAAAATGAATATCGGAAGCCCTATTTTCATAGCCATAGTTTAAAATAAGTTCCACCATTTTAATTATTGGCAATTTTAAGGCGGCGGGTTCTTTCAATTTCTCCTCAAGTTCTTTTAAAGTTCTTCCAACCAATTCCTCAAATTCCTCTTTGATTTCCTTTTTGTAAAAAGAAATGGCCTGCCGGATATCTCTTTTAGTAGCAAAATAGGGAATAACTTTTTCACCAGTTTTTCTCTCAATAAATTCTCGAGTTTCTAAATTTTCTGGATCTGCCATGGCCAATTTTAATCCCTCCTTTCCCCTATCAAAAGCAATAATCTCTTTTGTTTTTACCACAATTTCAGGAATTATTTCTAAAATCTTCCTATCTATTTTTACTTTCCTCAAATTTATATACGGGAAACCGATTTCATCAGCAACTAAAGAACCTAATTCTTCATCAGAAATCAGGCCTTTATCAACAAGTAAATTTTGAAGTGGTTCCTTTTTTATTTCGGTTTCTTCCTTTGCCAAATCAAAATCCCGCCGGGAAATCAGTTTTGAATCAACCAAAAGTTTTTTTAATAAAGACTCCGTGATTTTCATAAAATTGAAGAAAAATGTGCACGTCCCTATTTTTCTTTTTTTACTCTTTTTCTTTTTTTATTATCTGTTCTTTAATTTTTTCCACTACCTCAGAGAGGCTAATATCTGTTTTCACCAAATAATTTTGGGCTCCCAAGCCCAATCCCCTTTTAATATCCGATTCCTGCCCAAGATTAGAAAGAATAATTACCGGAATATTTTTAGTATTTTTGTTTCTTTTCATCTCAATTAAAACATCGAATCCATTTTTTCTTGGTAAAATTAAATCCAATAAAACTAAATCCGGGCTTTCTGAAATCACCTTATTTAAACCCTCCTCACCATTGGTAGCTTCAATAAAATCAAAACCAGCTCGAGTAAGTTTATCTCGATAAATCTTCCTCAAAAACCGGTCATCTTCAATCATCAAAATTTTTTTCATCATGTTTTTGCAATAGGTAGGATGAAAAAGAAAGTCATGCCAAAATCCTTATTTTTTTTGAACCAAATTTTACCTCGGTTTAATTCTATGATGGCTTTATTTATGTAGAGGCCGAGACCGGTGCCTTCGGGATCTAACTCCATCGATTCTTCTGACCGATAAAACTTTGAGAAAACTTTTCTAAAATCTTTCTTAGGAATACCGATGCCATTATCTTTGCAAGAAAATAAAATGTTTTTGCCTTTTTTCTTTAAAGATATTTCTATTTTTCCTTCGCCGGCTAACTTATATTTTATGGAATCAGAGACTAAATTCTCAATCACTTGGCGAATTCTCAGGGGGTCAATTAAAACCCGAGGTAAATTTTTTTCTGCCCAAAGAGAAATTTGGCAGTTCGAAGCCTTAGCCCAAGAAGAAAAATCTTCGATGACTTGGCTGGCAATCTCTTCTAAATTGACTTTTTCTAATTTTAGTTCATATCTTCCTTCTTCAATCCGAGAAATATCTAAAAGATATTTAACAATTATAGCCATTCTGCCAACATTTTCTAAAGCGTCAGAGAGGTACTCCCTCTGTTTTTCATTTATTTTTCCAAAATCCTCTCCCAATAAAATCTCCAGATATCCCTTTATCACCGAAAGTGGAGTTTTTAACTGATGGGCGACAATCGAAACCACCTCCGAAATCTTTGACTTTTCAAGATTTTTTGGTGGCATTAATCTATTATACCTTAAAACGTCATTAACAACAAAACACCCCCGCAAAGAAAAAAGCGCTGATGTTTAAATTCGAAGTTTGAATATTTTAGTATTCCTCGGGGATTTCCGGAGTTCCTTTTTTCTCTTCTTTCTCAGGGTATTCTCCGACTACTGCTTCGGTAGTGAGTAACATACCGGCAGCTGAGGCAGCATTTTCCAAGGCTGCCCTAACAACTTTTGTTGGATCCAAAATTCCAGCTAAAACCAAATCTTCGTATTTCATGCTCTCAGCATTGAGACCAAAATTGCCTGAATGTTTTTTTACTTCTTCAACCACAACTACTCCTTCTAAACCAGCATTTTCGGCAATTTGTCTAATTGGAAATTCAAGGGCTTTCTTTAATATATTTAAACCCGTCTGTTCATCCCCATCTAATTTTATTTTTTCTAATTCGGGAATGGACCTTAAAAGGGCTACTCCCCCACCGGCTAAAATTCCCTCTTCAATTGCTGCCCTGGTAGCATTCAAGGCATCTTCGGTTTTTCTTTGTTTGG
>Ga0210051_1007657_pt1 | contig 10032 bp, 5 predicted proteins | sample CryGey092014_all_FD_185464 | JGI IMG/M metagenome (GOLD analysis project Ga0210051, IMG submission 185464) | Groundwater microbial communities from aquifer - Crystal Geyser CG23_combo_of_CG06-09_8/20/14_all (SPAdes) (version 2) | ecosystem: Environmental > Aquatic > Deep subsurface > Groundwater ...
CCGGAACTGACAGCACTAAGGTATTGCCTAAATACCGGATGGCTATTATTTACTATGCCATAGGCGTGAGATACCAGATGATTGGCCTTGATGAACTGGCGGTTACCTATTTTAATCTGTTTGGACAATCGTTAATGAAACAGTCTGATGTAAAAGGAATTATAGAATGAAAATAACAGGCATCATATTATGTCTTCTAATGCTTTTCTACGGAACGCCAGAGGCTCAAGTTACTGATGTATGTTATGGATGTGACCAACCTATTGGTGTTGGCGGTATGCAGTCAAATTATGCTTTTAATACCCTGAACCCAACTCAAATAAGATACGGATTAAATGTTGATACATGGACAACTTTTGGAGAGATAAAAAAACGTTGTGGCATTTCTAATTTGGGATCAAATAATGTTTCCTTATATGGAGCATGGGGAAATAACAATGTTGAATTAAACGTTAGTGTGGCTATTGGGATTAAAGCTCATGCCAGTTATGGACTGGGACAATTTGTTTATACTGATTCTTTTGGCCTTTCCCTGCAAAGCCATACCGCCTCCGAAGAATTATTCCCGTATAAGGATGTTGCCCATGATTTTACCGATGTTGGCGATATAACGATTCATGCTGACGGTAAAAGCATCCCTGTTATTTTCACCCAAAAACAGACCTATAAAGTAAATAATTCTGTTCCGGATTCGACCGGATGGGAACCGCACTTTGTATCAATGGGTTTAGAGGCTCCCGGCCAACTCCGAGCACAGGTAACAAGTACAAGCGGAAATCTTAAGGGGAAATATGTTTATGCATATAGATTTTTTAAAATTACCTCTGGATTGGAAGGTTGTCATTCTGTTACCCATGATAGTGTAGGTTATAGAAGTGTTGCTTCGGCTACTGTTTATCCTAAGAGTCAGAAAGTAGCAGTAACTCTTTTTGATAACTATCCGGTTAATGCATGGTGGTATTTTGAGGGGCAACATTATTCTTGGTGTTATCCTAATAATACAAAAGTATTGCTTGAACGCAAAAAACTTGATGGTAAAAATGAATGGTTTATTATTGACACCCTTACTTATAGCATTGATTCTCAATTAGTTTATATAGATAATGTCTCTGATACTATAAGCGCAACAGTTCAGCATACGACAGAATATAGCGATGCTATAATCCCTATCCCAGGGCAATTATGGAGATTAACAGATGGAAAAGGATTTATAACTGATACTTCTGATACCGGTAGTTGGCGGTTGGCCTACTCTTATTATGACCCTATTCTTAGGATAGAGTCGCCGTTAGGGCAAACAGTGGCTGTCAGTGGTTCTGGTAATTCAATTATAGCTCAGGTCACAAAGGGTTGGTCAGACTCAAACAGACCAAAATGGATAAGACTATATCAAACAATACATAGTTTCTTACTGGCTGGCGGTGGAGATACTACCGTGTTTTATGGTATAGGCCAATTCAGGGCAAATGATTTAATGTTGGGTGATACTCTTTACGGAAGTACCTGTCATGACAGTCTTGTTATTGGGGATGCTACATATAACGATACTTTAGTTATTTTAACATGGGCTGATTCTCAGGTAGTCAATGGCATTGATTCTGCGGATATTACCTTAGTTATAGATACTATTGGACAATTTTTTCCATATAATGAATTAAGAAACGGGTTTGGCGATCCGGTAACTATCCCCCCTCATAAATATGATAACCAGATTCCGTTCAGTGATATTGAATATTATGATGGTAGATTATGGGGAATAGGCAACCCGGCTTGTCCTTCATGTATTTTTTATAGTTCACGTAATACCTATTTGGGAAGTATGTTTAACTGGAGTCCATATAATTATTGGGATATAAACGAAGGTATTTTGGGAGAAGTTATTGCTCTTGAGCGGGCAGAAGGTCTTGGCGGAGAAGCCCTCTATGCTTTTAAAGAGAATGGTATTTATTTTATAACCGGTGGCGCTACAAACCTTAGAATAAGAATTATCAAAAGAGGAGTCGGAGCTATTAGTAAAAAAGCTATAACAAAACATAGAGAAACTGTTTATTTTATGTCCCCTGATTTAAGGATATACAGTTTAAGTGGAAATGAAGTTAATGAAATATCTCAGCCAATAGAAAACTGGATTGATAGCATATTCTATAATGAAATGGTGGCTCCAACTTATTGTGTGGCTTTTGAGTTGGGTGATGCCGTTAAATGGTTTAATACCGGAGCAATAAGCAATCCTCCGACGGTAGGAAAAGGCGGATACGGCCTGTCATATCATACGAATACCGGACATTGGTCAATACAGCAGTATGGCAGAACTGGTGATTATGTCCCAGTTGGAAGCTTTTTATATGATACAACTGAAAATAAAGAGGATTATGTTGAATTAGTTTATTCAGATACGGCTATTCCTTTAAGATATGAAAATAACAGGGCTTATTCTGACGCTGGCAATGAAACAAATTGGGCGGTTTGGCTTCCTTATTATGGTGATTATAAAAATAATTTACAAATACAGAAATTTCAGGCTACTCTTGGCGACAGGTCGGGGTACTCTAATCTACGGTATGGCGTTTGGAATCAGGATGGTGACAGCCTTTGTGCTGACGCTCTTGTTTTGTTTGGGCAGGGAGATAATTTAAGTATTGATCTTCCTTACAATGAAGAAAAGTTTTTACAGTTGCGATTTTGGATGATAGCCGGGGAGCAATATACAAGGGCACAGGAGTTATTATATCGGCCTCAAAGGATAAGTCTTTATAATGTAATTGAGTCTGTCCGAAACATGGGGGGCTTAGGTGTTCAGTAAAGTATTATCAATATTATTATTATGTACTGTTTGCGGTCACACCCAAACAATGCAAATGACCTCAAAACCGAAGAGTTTAAATAATTATCCGGATACCTCAAAGTATAAAAATATATTCTTTGGCGGTGGAACGTATGGTCTGAGGCTTAAATATAACGAAAGAAAAGAAACCTTACCAACTCTATCAACCTATAATGGTACTATGCAAGCCAATATAAATCGTTCTATACCTGTTGATTCACCGGAAAAACTACTCCGAAAATATAAAAATGTAGGTGGCGGCAGAATTATGATGGTCTCTGAGGATGAGACGAAAGAACAACTCCTAATATTGTCGGCAACAGGCGAGACTATGGGTCAAACTTATCACGGGGCTATGTCAAGCAGAGAAGTAATTGATACGGTTAGGATATATAACGATACCGGAACTATTAAATTAAATCAGTTTGCTAAAAAAGGAAGAAAAGTTACTGTTCCGTCTAAGGCGGATAGGCTAAAAGTAGTAGTAACTGCTCGTGATGCATTAAACTATAAATTATCGTGGGGATGGGACTATATTGATTTTAAGGATAACGCTGAAATACGAATAAGAAATAATGGCGATTCGAGCTTTACTGGGCTTGTTGATGTACAAATTAAAGTGAGGTAGGAATAAATGAATGTCGGCGCTTTTTGGGATAAACTTAAACGGTACGGATTTGACTATAAAGATTGGGATCTTTCTGAATTTGATCCAAAAACATGGGGAGCCGGGGGAAGTCGTGCAACTTCAGGTATGAGTTATGACCCCAATAGCAGAAATTGGCTTACCAATGTATGGGGGAAAAAGGCAAATTTTGGGAAATTGGGAGAAAATTATTTTAAAGATCAGTTCTCGTGGTTGCCGGGGTTTGATCCGGGCAGTGCTCATGGGAGATACCCTTTTGAAGGGATAACTCCCTCTATAACAAGCGAGGATATTGTTACTTTACAGGGACGGGATTATTTTGGAAGAGAGCAAAGAGCCAATAGGGACATTCTTGATAAATATAAAAGACTTAACCAAATGGGTTATAAACATCTTGACCCCAGAAACTATACTCAGTTTGACGCTAAAATGGGGACACTTGGCGGTCTTGGCGGTGGAGAACCTTATCCTATCGGAAGACATGGCCAGACTGGTGGATTATATCAGGATTCGTTAGGAAACTGGCATCGCAGAGCGTCAGGAATGATGAGTGGGAGTGTGGCAAATACTACGGGGACAGGAAATCCCGTAGATCCGGTGGGAACAGGACCTTCCCATTATACCGGATCATATATGGACAAAAAAGGAGTGTTTTCATATCTCGCTAATGAAGAAAATGCAAAAGGAGATTTTAGTAAGATGCCACAACCCCCACGTGCAAATGCTCCAAGTTGGGAATGGAAAAAATATTATAATAAAATTGAAGGTTGGAAAAATAATACCTTTTATAAACAGATGCTTAATGACTTAGCCTATTCGAATAAGGGGTATAATGATGTTGAAAATAGTTTGAGGTCAGTTGCCAATCTTGGTATTTACGGGCCAGAAGGCATGAATACTATTTTACAGGCCGGGCCATTAAAAGTACAGCGACAACTGAATGATATGCTCCCTAATCTTATTACTGCGGCTAATCAAAGTGAGGCCTTGGGTAGAGAAAACGCCGCTCGTGCATTAACTAATTTTATGCCAAGTAATTTAGCCGGACAACCGGGACAATTAAGCAAGGTTATGGCCGATAATATTCTTTCTCCAAGTTTACAGAATCAGGCTACTCGCAATATGAAATTGACTAAGGGCGTGGAAGAACAGAAGAATATGATGGACTTGGCTGTCTCTGATTTAATTAAAGAGAATATGCATTCTAAATATCAGGCTATTCAGGATTTAGCAAAGGTAGCATCAATGAGATCAGGCAACGTTGGAGTTTTGGGAACAATTTTGAACACATCTTCTGACCATGAAAAGATGCAGTTTAATGAAAGGATGCAACACATAGCCCAAAATCATGAGTTGACTCGTGATGAAATGCAGCACTACTATAGGATGACAGAACAATATTACGAATATCTATATAAGAAGGACTTGAAGGGTAGTGGTGGTTTGTTTGGTGATATATTAGGTGGAATTGTATCGATTTTTGAAGCATGGAATCAACTAAATAAGGATGAAGAAGATGAACCAGAATATAATGTTCCAGAATAGACATCAGGATGGGATTAAGTTTAATATATCTAATTTTTATTATTAAGGAGTTGATATAATGGAAAAGAAAGAAAACATAAATGATTTTGCCAATTACCTTGAACAGATTATAACCTTAAGTGAAGAAATGAAAAAACGGGAAGTGGGGGCTTATAAGGCGGCCTCTAAACCTCGTGGCCGTGATTGGGCTGATAAAGCCAGTTTTATAGGTGGCCTTGGTGCTATTGGGATTGGTGCTCTTACTGGCAATAAAGAAATTGTTAAAGGAGGAGCAGACTGGATGGATACTTTTACGCCAACCAGAGACGCTTTATACAAAAATAAACAGGATAGAATCCTAAGGAATACCCTTGGCGGTCTTGATGCTGAACGGAACGCTCTTAATACCGGCATGAAAGCCCGAAGAATGATGTATGATGCTAATGTTGACGCTGATATGGTTGCATACAACAAGGGGAAGGACTTAGAAGCCCAAAAGATCCGTATGTATGAGATGATGAACAATTTAGAGAGAACTAAACAGGCTCAAAATCAACCGGAAAATATTTCAACAGACGAGTTGTTGGCTCGGATGGTACAAAACGGGGATATAACTCCCAAACAGTTTATAAACTATAAAATGAAAGGTGGGGGATCAAAGGCACCGGGAGAAACTATGACTCCGGGACAAAAGGTAAGTTATCTTGAGAAGTTACGCAATGCTCAGGTTAATGATATTTTTAATAGAGCCACAACTATAGCAGGCGGATTAGACCCCAAATATGAGATTACCAACCCAATAAACTCAAGAGAATCGTTATCACAAGCCTCTAATTCTACGGCTAATTATAAGACTAACCCCTGGTTTGGTCAGGGGGTATTACAACCAGACTCAAGTTTATATAATCTTAATAATGAATTGGCTGGCATTGATTCTACTTATTTAAGCCAGTTGCAATCTCTTGGTAATGTCCCCCCTGAAGTTGATGCTTGGGGCAGAGCTAAATATCGTGATTGGGATAAAGCTGATTATAATTTGAAGATGAAAAAATATAGGTTACATAATCAATGACAAGCGTTTTTGACGATGAAGAAGTAGGTGCAATTAGTCCTTCTGTAAGCGTTTTTGACGATGAAGAAGTAGGTGCAATTAGTCCTTCTGTAAGCGTTTTTGACGATGAAGAGGGGGCGCCTCTAACCAAAAGTGTTTCCGATGACGAGGCTAATAGTGTTGCTAATATGCGGTTTGACGATATTCCAAATCAACCATCTTCGCTTAGAACTAATATCTTTGTCGATGAGAATAATTTGAAAGATGCTGCTGAAGCTGCTTTGCAGCAACATTACCAGATAATAGATGAGAATAGAAAATTGAGAGAAGTTGCTTCTTTATATCCCGAACAGGGAAGATATGATGTCCCGGCAATGGAATCAACAAGGGCTCCAGTATATAATCCAGATTTGGATGAGTCTAATCTTGGTATGCAGCATATTTTAAATCGTCAGTATCCAGATTATAAAACTATCCGATATGGAGATATATCTCAACCTGCGGTAACATTAGATACAGATCAAGCAAGACAGAAATTGGCCGGTAGGATTGATGATGCCTCACCACAAATAAGAGAACGACAATTCAGTCCTTATGATGTTGCTCAGGGTCTTGGGGCTGGTTTTGTTTCTGGGGTATTGCCGTCTGATATAGAAGCTGATCCTTTTGGTTCGGTAATAGCCAAAATGAAATATGGATATGGTGGTTATCCTGGTTATGGGGTCGCTGAATTTATTGGGGAGAACGCTCCTATCGTTGCCGGATATGGGGCATTATCCAAAGCGGGGAAAGTTGCTAATACTTTGAGGACTTCTGGTGGTTTTTCTAAAATTAACCCATTCGCCGAGGCTGTTAAATTGCCGTTTTATTCCCAAACTGGTGGTATGGGAGCTACGGTTGGTGCTTTAAATAATATGTATAATCAAGGGGGTGTTGATCGCAGTACCCTTGAAGATGCGGCTATGTTTGGGGGGGCTGATGTTGCTTTAAAGGGTATTGGGAGAGCATATAGATCATTAAAAAATAGAGCAAAGCCTTCTAATATTGAAACAATCCTTCCGGAAAAACCAGGTAAAACAGTATTGTTAGAGCCGGAGCGAGCTACCGAGCAACAACTTGCAGAAAATGGGCTAAATGTCCCACGTGAAACGCCTATAGAAAAGATATTACCGGATCAACCGCAAACGCCTTTAGAGCCACCGCAGAAGCCCATAGATAAATCAATTATGACTGAAGCTGAGGTTAAACCTGTAAAAACAGTTTTTAATCCTGAAAATATTGGACTGAATAGGCGGGAAATTGAACAGATTCGTAAACATACCGAATTAGACAAACTTCCAACAGCAATAAAGCAGCCGTTTGAAATGGCACTCAAGGGAGCCTCTGAATTAAAATTAGATGAAAAGGCGTTAGATATTGCTGACGAAGTATTGTCCAGTAAAGGATACCGCAGGGTTGATACTTTTGAACATGCCGGAATGGTTATCAAGGCGGCCAAATTGTCGAATGAATATGACGATATAATGAAAGAAATCGCTGAAAACATTGATAACGGGGGAGTTACTAAACTACTTTCAAATAAGGCCAATAGAATTATTGACCAATTAGATAAATTAACACAGGCATCTGATATGTCTGGCAGAGAGACGGCCAGAGCACTATCTATCAGAAGAATGATGGTAAACAGGGAAACATACGATCTGGCCTCTTTGACAAGATTGGCCAAAGCGTCTAAGAGATATGCTTTGACAGAGGCGGAACATATGAAAATTAAGTATTTTGCTAAAAAATATGATGTTTTAAATAAGAAATACAAGACCTTGCTGGAGAAGTACACCAAAGAGAGCGTTGATTATGAGAAGAGATTAGCAGAAAAAATCACAGCCGAACAAGCTCTATTATTCAAGAAATCTGTTGTCAAAAAAGAATCAATCTACAAAGAGCGGGCTAACATAGAAAAGCAACTTGAATCAATGGGATTCAGGGTCAACGATGTAACCGGTATTTCTACCGAGGGTTCTTTTTTGGTTGGAAAATTGGCTCTCACCTATATTAAAGAGGGAGCACACACCCTTAAAGATGTTGTTCAGAAAGTACAAAAAAAACTACCCAACCTGTCTGATGTAGATGTTTATCAAGCTCTTAATACAAAAAATCCGAAGTTACAGAAAAAGTATATTGAGAAAACGATAAAAGTTATTCGGCAACTTAAATCAGAAGCTAAGTTGTTTGAAGACCTTGATAAAGCAGCAAACAATGTATTTGAGCCGATTAAATCAAGAAAACGGTTACCCAAAAACCTTATTGCTGTTAAACAAAAGACTAACGAATTAAAAACAAAACATAGATTAGAGGGCGTACTTGCTGATGCTCAAGAAGGGAAGTTTAAACCGACCAAACCAAGAAAGCAACAGGCATCAGACATTAAGGTTTTACAGAGTAAAATAAATGAATTGCGGTCGGCTGCTTATAAATCGAATCTTGACGATAAAAAGTTGACTAAAGCCATACAGACGATAGACGAATTACAAGAGCAATTAAATTTTGGTTATCAATCAATCAAAAAAACTAAGGTGGAAAATCCACCGGAATTGGCTAATGCTAAAGAGAAAATAGCGGAACTACGCAAGATAATGAGAACAAAAGACGCTATTGTTGACGCTCAGGAACAGCTTAAAACAAGGAATTTTAAAGACCCATTACCAAAAGAAATAAAAATGCCGTCCCCTGAGCTTGATAGAGCACAGGTTGAGTTGAATATACTAAAAAAACAAATTAAATCTGAAAGAGCAAAGCTGGCTCCAGTATCAGTTCGGCGAGTAATCGCTGAAACTGGTAACTTATTCAGGACGGCTAAAGCAACGGCTGATATGTCGTATGCTTTAAGACAGGGGTTGGTCATATCGATTAGACGGCCAAAGTTAGCGGCACAGTCGTTTAATAAGGCGTTTCAGGCTACTTTTAGTAAATATAAGGCTGAACAAATTGATAATGCCATGCGGTCTAATCCTCACCATTATATAAGAGAAAAAGCGGGGTTGTTCTTACCTCAAATAGATAATTATAGTGCCTCGGCAAGAGAAGAAGCCTTTATGTCTAATATTTTGGAACGAGGGAAATATAATCCAGTGAGACCAATAGTACAGGCATCTGAAAGAAATATGGTCACAGGATTAAACCAAATTCGATCTGGTGCTTTTGATATGTTTTTGGAAAAATATCCTAATGCAACAGCAGAAGAACTGAAGGCTTGGGCAAACTGGATAAATATAGCGACTGGGCGTGGTGATCTTGGAAAAGCCTCTGGTTTTGCTGGAGAGTTGGCGATGATTGTGTTTGCCCCAAGATTTGCTATTAGTAGGGTTCAGACTCCATTCTATGTTTTTAAAAAACTACAAAGTCCTCGTGTCCGCAAGGAAGTTGCTTATGATATGGCGGCTCTCGGATCTCTTGGTATAGCAACGCTTGGATTAGCGAAGATGGCTGGATTTAAAGTTACGGCTAATCCTAAAGATACTGATTTTGGTAAAATAGTAGTTGGTAATACTCATATAGATATGTGGGGAGGAATACAGCAACCGATGAGAGTTCTGGCTTCTATTGGACTGGCTGCGGCTGAGAGGGCGGGGGTGCCTAAAACGACCGGACGAGACGTTGACCCCTTGCAGACATTCTTTAGATTTGCACAATATAAACTTGCCCCATCAGTTACAATTCCTCAGTCGCTAATAACAGGGAAAACTCTGATTGGTGAAAAAGTTACACCATCAGATGTTACTATTAGATCAATAATCCCCTTAGTTTATGAAGATATTTACGATGCTTATAAGAGTGGTGGTATAGATAGAGCGGCAATGAGCACAGCTTTAGGACTTGTTGGTGTTGGTGTTAATACATATAAAGATAAAAAGAAGAAAGAGAAAAAACAAAAGAGTATTTGGGGACAATAATAATTTTAAGATATTAACAGGGAAGGACAACTATGTC
>Ga0210051_1007659_pt1 | contig 10030 bp, 11 predicted proteins | sample CryGey092014_all_FD_185464 | JGI IMG/M metagenome (GOLD analysis project Ga0210051, IMG submission 185464) | Groundwater microbial communities from aquifer - Crystal Geyser CG23_combo_of_CG06-09_8/20/14_all (SPAdes) (version 2) | ecosystem: Environmental > Aquatic > Deep subsurface > Groundwater...
TAATTTTACCTCAATACCAAATAATAATTTTATTTTGGGAAAAATTTAGCATTTGCATAATAAAAAAAAAACATGTAGTTTTGTTTTTTAAAACAAACGAATAATTAATAAAATTGATTTTATAATTTATTCTATAAATGTTGAATGATTCTGGTTCATTTTCAAATTCTGCAATGATGTCTGCATTGATAGATAATAACAATGTATTGTTTCATTACGAAGGAGCAATGGAGCATAGAACAATAGATGTTATTTTGAAAAACGCAATTAAAGCGTTGGATAATTCGGGTATTGAAAAATATCTTCAGAAAAGAGCCTTTAGAATTATAATGGAGAGCTTAGAGAATATTCAAAAACATTCTGACAATGCCTATGGAGGACATTCTTATTCTGAATTTAGCTTAATGAAAAACAAAAAAGAATTAATTTTTAAAACATCAAATACAATATTAAATACGGATAAAAAAGAAATACAAGCTAAGATTGAAGAAATTAACCGAGCAAGTGGTCCAACTTTAAAACAAATGCAAGAAATTAAACTTACAACTGGAGAATTGACACCCAAAGGAGGCTCTGGTATTGGCTTAATTAACATTGCAATACGTTCAAACAACAAACTTGATTATAAATTTGAAACAATAGATACTAAAACATCTCATTTTATTTTACAGATAAAAATAAATATTTAATAAATCATATCTATGGAAGCACTTATAATAAAAGCAGAAGATTTTACCCCTTCAATCATCTTAAATCCAAATAAAAACAAATTTGAAATAGCTGGTAAATCTCGCCCCGAAAATGTTAAAGACTTTTATGAACCCGTTATTAATTGGTTTGATAAAAACACATCTTCTCTTGTTGAAAATTTTAAGGACTTTTATAATGATTCTAATCCTTTTAAATTCGACTTTAAATTAGTTTATTTTAACTCTTCTACTTCAAAAATGCTGTATGACATACTGAAGAAAATAAAAAATATACAAAATCAAGGGATTTCAGTACAAATAAACTGGTATTACAATGAAGAAGATGAAGAAATCTTAGAATCGGGAGACGAACTTTCTAAAGCAGTTAATATTCCTTTTAATTATATTGAGATATAAATGTATGATTTGTGGTTAGTTATTTATTAAGCAACTTCCTATAATTATCATAATAAAAAAGCCGAATAACAATAATTATTCGGCTTTTTGTTTTAAGCAAATTTAATCATACATTAAAAAGGCAAATCGTCATCAGGAGCTGGAGCTATTGGCTCATTACTGGTAGTTTCTATGTTTGAATTATCCGAAGGAGCCCCTTTTTTATTTCCAACCATAGTCATATTGTCACCAATCACTTCCGTAACATATCTTTTGTTATTTTCTTTATCTTCCCAACTTCGAGTTCTAATTTTTCCCTCAATGTAGATTTGAGCACCTTTTTTTAAATATTTTTCAGCTACATCAGCCAAGTTGCGCCATAAAACGATATTGTGCCATTCGGTTTGCTCTACTTTGTTGCCTTCTTTGTTTTTGTAGGTTTCGGTTGTTGCCAAAGAAAACGCAGCTTTTTTAACGCCACTGTCGAAATGTTGAATTTCTGGGTCTTTACCCAGATATCCTAATAAAATTACTTTATTGACTCCTGCCATAGTTTTAAATTTTAGTTTAATAGATTAATAATACAAATATATATTATAAATGTTTTGAAACCAAATTTTTTTTTGATTGAAATTAACGAAAGGGTAAATTATTTTAGCGTGCATTAAAAATACTGTTTTTTTTATTTAATTAGGGTCGTTCATAATTTAGCCCACTTCAAGTTAATAAGCCCGTTCGTTTTTGCCTTCAATAAAATTGATGAACGATTTATTAACCACTTTGTAACCACCTGGAGTGGGATAATCGCCAGTAAAATACCAATCACCTTTATTATTTGGACAAGCAAAATGCAAGTTTTCGATACTTTGAAAAATTACATTGACCTCTGCTTTAATGTCCTTACTTGTTACCAACATAGCGATTTTTTCTGAAATCTGTTCAGGAGTAAATGGCTTATAAATAGCTTTTACATGATTAACCATTTGTTCTTTTGGTTGATTTTCTTGTTCTTTGCATTTTTTATAAACCGAATTGATAATATGAGTTTGTTTTGATTCATTTAATAAATCAATTGCAGCTCTAAAAGCAATAAAATCACTAAGTTTAGCCATATCAATTCCATAACAATCGGGATATCTAATTTGTGGAGCAGAGGAGGCAATAATAATTCGTTTTGGATTTAGGCGGTCAAGAATTTTAATAATACTCTTTTTTAAAGTGGTTCCCCTCACAATAGAATCGTCAACTACCAACAATGTGTCAATTCCATCTCTAACAACACCATAAGTAACGTCATATACATGAGTTACCAAATCGTCTCTTGATTTATCTTGAGTAATGAAGGTTCTTAGTTTTGCATCTTTTACAGCAATGGTTTCTACACGAGGATAGAAGCATAGAATTTCATCTAATTTTTTGGATGTAAGATTGTCTTTGCAACTTAAAATTTGTTCTTTTTTAACTTTTTTACAATGTTTGTTTAATCCTTCTATCATTCCATAAAAAGCAACTGCGGCAGTATTGGGGATATAAGAAAAAACAGTGTTTTCCATATCGTAATTTATCATTTTTAATATAGGAGCGCAAAGAAGCTCACCGAGTTTTTTTCGTTCCTTATATATTTCGGCATCGGTTCCTCTCGAAAAATAAATTCTTTCGAAAGAACAAGCTTTTCTTTCGGTAGGTGTTTTGCACTGATATTCTCCTATTGTCCCATTTTTTTTGATAATAAGAGCGTTTCCAGGTTTTATTTCTTGAATTTCCGCAAAAGGAATATTGAAAGCTGTTTGAATAACAGGTCTTTCTGAGGTAACAACAACAATTTCATCATTCTTGTAATAATAAGCTGGGCGAATACCTGCTGGGTCTCTCATTACAAAGGCATCTCCATGACCTATTAAACCAGCTATTACATATCCTCCATCCCAGTGTTTACTAGATTTTGTTAAAATATTTTGAACATTAAGGTTTTCGGCAATAAGGGGTGAAATTTCTTTTTTGGTAAACCCTTTGGCTTTGAACTTTTTAAAAAGCTCTTCATTTTCATCCTCCAAATAATGACCGATTTTTTCAAGAACTGTGATAGTGTCAGAGGTTTCTTTTGGATGTTGACCGATGTCAATCAAACGAGTGAATAGTTCGTCCACATTGGTAAGGTTAAAATTTCCGGCAACAACAAGATTTCTGGTCATCCAATTGTTTTCTCTTAAAAAGGGATGGCAATTTTCAATGCTGTTTTTTCCAAAAGTGCCGTAACGCAAATGTCCTAAAAACAATTCACCTATAAAATCGCTATTTTCTTTTAACCAATGAGCATCTTTTAATCTATCCGCATTGTTTTGGCTTATTTTATTGAGGTTTGCATATATTTCAGTAAAAATATCTTTGATAGCAGTATTAGAATTAGAACGCAAACGGTTGATATATCTGGTGCCAGGTTTAACATCAAATTTTACACAAGCCATTCCTGCACCATCTTGTCCCCTATTGTGTTGTTTTTCCATCAATAGATAAAGCTTGTTTAAGCCATATAAGGCAGTTCCATAATTTGCAATATAATATTCAAGCGGTTTTAGTAAGCGAATTAATGCTATGCCGCATTCATGTTTAATTTGGTCGCTCATTGATAAAGAATTTTAAGATAGATTGACAGCTACAAAGTTAGCAGAATAAAAGGAAATCAATGAATAATGTATTGATTTTTTTATCAACATTAAAACAATCTCAAAAACAGCTTGTGTGTGTAAAAAATAAAAATTAGATACTCAAAAAAACACTGGAAATAATCTAAACTATTGGTTTTTAAAGCATTTAAAATGCTCTACATCCAGGTGATGTTGTATTCATCAAATTCTGCTCCCAACTTGGTATCTTTAACTTGAAACACTTGCGTAAAAAAAACACCTGTTTTCTTAACTAAACTCTCAAGTACACCGATTTGTAACTTACCATTAAAAGTTTGTGTTTTTCGAATATTCATAGATTTGGGCGTATGTTCAAGTATTTCCCAAATTCTACGCTTTGGGTCTTGCACCATTGTAATATTAACGACATTCAATGCTTCAATTACTTCAATAGGAATTGACTTTTTAGTGATTAAATTTTTCGCTACCATCGCATTATAAAGAGTTTCGCCAACTTGTTTTCCTGCAATAATTAAATTAAACTTTCCTAAATTGGTTTCAATCCATTCACAGATATCATTATAAATCTTGATGGGTACTTTATTGTTGGGATTGTTGAGACGATAACCTTCAGCAATGGCAAAAAGTTCGTGGTATTGCTCTTTTTTTGTTTTATAAACATTTAAAATGTCTATTACAAAAGCAGCATCTGTTGTAACATTTTCTGTTGAAAAATCCATTTCTTCTAATTTGATTATTCTTTTGCGTTTTACCTGACAAAAATACAAACAAAATATCTAATCGAAATATATATTTAAAATAACCCTCAGAAATTATTTATTTCTGAGGGTTATTGTTGTTGTCCGACTAGGTTTCGAACCTAGACTCTTCTGATCCAGAATCAGATGTGTTGCCAGTTACACCATCGGACAATGATGCGCAAAATTAATAAAATTTTGTTTTAATATACACTTTTATTTGTTTTTTTTCTCTTCTTTTGCCCAGCTATCTTTAAGTGTTAAGGTGCGGTTAAAAATCAATTTGTTTGTTGTAGAATCTTTGTCAGCACAAAAATACCCTATACGTTCAAACTGGAATTTATCGCCAGCCATTGCTGTTTTAAGAAAAGGTTCTAACTTTCCATTAATTACCTTAAGAGAATCGGGATTAAGATACGATTTAAAATCTTTGCCTTCTTCAGCTTCATCGGGATTTTCTTTGGTGAATAATCTATCGTAAAGTCTAATTTCTGCATCGACTGCATCTTTTGCCGATACCCAATGAATGGTGCCCTGCACTTTTCTTTTATCAATAGAAGAACCTCCTTTTGTTTCGGGATCGTAGGTGCAGTGAACTTCAACAATCTCTCCCTGTGAATTTTTCACAACACTTAAACATTTAATATAAAACGCATAGCGCAATCTGACTTCTTTGCCAACCGAAAGACGATAATAGTTCTTGGGAGGGTCTTCCATAAAGTCTTCGCGTTCAATAAATATTTCTTTCCCAAAAGGAACCTTTCTTTTGCCCATGGTTTCATCTTCGGGATTATTGATAGCATCAGTATCTTCTGTTTTATTATCGGGATAGTTGTCAATAATCACTTTGAGCGGATTAAGAACAGCCATCACCCGTTGTGCTTTTTTATTTAAATCTTCGCGAATGCAATGTTCAAGCAAAGCAACATCTATCATATTATCGCGTTTTGCAACACCAATAATTTCGGCAAAGTTTCTAATTGATTCAGGGGTATAACCTCTGCGACGTAAGCCACAAATGGTAGGCATTCGCGGATCGTCCCATCCTTTAACAAGTTTTTCTTGCACCAATTGCAATAATTTCCTTTTACTCATAATGGTATAAGTAAGGTTTAATCTTGCAAATTCTATTTGTTGAGGTGCAAATATTTCTAATTCTTTAACAAACCAATCGTATAATGGGCGATGTACTTCAAATTCAAGGGTGCAAATAGAGTGTGTTATATTTTCTATAGAGTCAGACTGACCGTGAGCAAAATCATACATCGGATATATGCACCATTTGTTACCTGTTCGGTGATGGTCGGTATGAATGATACGATATAAAACAGGGTCTCTCATGTGCATATTGGGAGAAGCCATATCTATTTTTGCACGTAACACTTTTTCTCCATCTTTATATTTACCAGCACGCATCTCTTGAAAAAGCAAAATATTTTCATCAATAGTTCTATTTCTATATGGACTTTCAATTCCTGCTTTTGTGGGTGTACCTCTGTTGATACTAATTTCTTCAGCCGTTAAGTCGCATACATAAGCTTTTCCTTTGGCAATCAATTTAACAGCATATTCATAGATCTGTTCAAAATAATCGGAGGCATAATATTCTCTGTTAGCCCAATCGAAACCAAGCCAATGCACATCTTCGCGAATGGAATCGACGTATTCCACATCTTCTTTGGCAGGATTGGTATCATCGAAACGCAAATTACATAAGCCATTATATTTTTGAGCGGTTCCAAAGTTCAAACAAATGGACTTTGCATGCCCAATATGCAAATAACCATTAGGCTCGGGTGGAAAACGGGTGTGAACAGTTCCATTGTGTTTTTTATTCCTAATATCTTCATCTATAATTTGATGAATAAAATTAACTGGCGTTTTTTTCTCTTCTTGATTGTTTATTATATGATCCATTTTTTTATTTTTCAATAGTCTTTGCAAAAATACAATGTTTTGTCAGATAAAAAGTGAAGTCTTTTTTCTTATACTTTAGTTCGCTTAAAATAATTTTTTCTTTTAATACCTAATTTTATTTCCAATATTAAAATCGCTATTCAATAATTCTTCTATGGTACAGCTCAAATTAACCCTGTAATCGTCGATGGTGGATTTTGGATTATTTACTTTTTTAACTGCACCAGGCAAAACGAATATTTGTTTGAATGAAATTAAAGAAAATAGTTTATTGTCCTTAATATCTTTCTCATATTTATTGGCAAAATAACGAATTACTGGAGCCAAATTGGCAACTTTAATTCTTCTTTTGGATATTTTATAAACTTTGGGTAGAAAAATGTTTTTGTTGCTGTTAAACATTTTATAAAATGCCTCATTTAATGCTTTGTCATCGTCAAAATCGAAACTTAATGCATATAAGCCTTTATCGTTGTCGCTTATAGGAATTATATTTGTAATTCCTTTTGTTTTATCAATGAGTTTGGCAGCAATAAATGGTTGTTTTTTAATTTCATCGAGCATCGAAAGGTCAATATAATCTTTTGCTATGCTGATAAAAGAACTTCCCAAAGCCCCTAAATCCATAGAAAAACGAATTGAACCAGATTTGTTTGGATTAATTTTTATTTCTTCCACTATATCAATACATCCTGATAAAGAGAGAAAAACAAATAAAACCATCAAAAACCCAAAACACTTTTTCATAAAAACCATATTGTAAAAAAAGCCATCCAAAGGACAGCTTTTCATTGTTGTAATATATTATAATTATGAATTATATGCCCATTTAATATACATCGAACCCCAAGTAAAACCAGCTCCAAATGCGGCAAGAATGATATTGTCTCCTTTTTTAAGCTTTTTTTCCCATTCCCAAAGGCAAATCGGTAATGTAGCAGAAGTGGTATTGCCATACTTTTGAATATTTATCATTACTTTTTCTTTACTTAACCCAATTCTGTTGGCAGTTGCATCAATTATGCGGAGATTGGCTTGATGGGGAACAAGCCAAGCAATATCATTGGCGGTAAGATTATGTTTTTTTAAAATTTCTTCAGCGACACTTGCCATATTGGAAACAGCGTATTTAAAAACAGGTTGTCCTTCTTGATAAATAAAATGTTCTTTGGCGTCAATGGTTTCGTGTGAAGCGGGTTTAACAGAGCCACCGGCTTTTTGGTGTAAATGTTTTCTTCCAGAACCATCTACTTTTAATATAAAATCAATAATACCATTACTTTCGGTTGTAGGTTCAACCAAAACTGCACCTGCACCATCACCAAAAATAGGACAAGTAGTTCTATCGCTGTAATCAACAATAGAAGACATTTTTTCGGCACCCACAACAACTATTTTTTTACATCTACCAGATTCTATATATGAAACAGCGGTAGATAAAGCAAAAAGGAAGCCAGAACAACCTGCATTCACATCAAAGCTGAAAGCATTTTTAATGCCTACCTTATCGCTAATAATATTTGCTGTTGCCGGAAACTGCATATCGGGAGTAACAGTAGCACAAATTAAAAAATCAATTTCATCAGGAGAAGTTTTTGTTTTCTCGAGCAAGCCTTTAACGGCTTCATAACCTAAATCAGACGCTCCTTTGCCTTCTCCTTTCAAAATTCTTCTTTCTTTTATTCCGATTCGTGTCATAATCCATTCATCAGAGGTATCCACCATTTTACTTATTTCTTCATTAGTGAGGATGTATTCGGGAACGTATCCATGAACTCCAGTAATAACAGCTTTAATATTATTCATTTTATTTGTTCTTTAAATATAGGTCTATTGACAAAGTCATTCTTAATTTTTAACTTGTGCGAATTTTTCTAAGGCGATTTTAATTTGTTTAGATAGGTTTGCTTTAACAATATCTCTTGATAATAATATCATATTTTTGATTGCAATATTGTTAGAAATGCCATGACCTATAATCACATTTGAATTAACTCCTAAAACAGGGGTTCCTCCATAGTTTTCATAGTTCCAACGGTCGAAATATTCATCTCTTAAACCGTGCTTGAGCATTAATCGATATATTGTTTCTGCTTGTTTTAATACGATATTTCCTGTAAAACCATCACAAACAGCAACATCTGCTTTATCTTTAAATAAATCTCTGCTTTCTATGTTGCTAATAAAGTTAAAATCGGAAGAATCTTTCATCAATTTAAAAGCAGATTGGTATAAAAGATTTCCTTTGTCTTCTTCTTCACCAATATTAAGCAAACCAACTTTTGGATTTTTAATTTTATATACAAATTCAGCAAATATTGAACCTATAATTGCAAATTGATATAAGTTGTCGGGTTTACAATCGGGGTTTGTACCAACATCCAATAAAATACCAACTTTACCATCTTCTTTTGGTAAAATACTAGTAATACAAGGTCTTAATATTCCTTGAATAGGGTTGGCACTATACATCGAACCAACTAACATTGCACCAGAATTTCCTGCACTAGCAAAAGAATCTATTTTGTTTTCTTTTAGTAGCTTAAATCCATTGACAATACTTGATTCTTGTTTTTGAGCAAAGGCACGCGTTGGTTGTTCATGCATTTCAATAACATCCGTAGCTTGAACAATATCAAATTGGTTTGTATTATTTCCAGAATCAATAAGAAAGTTTTTTATTATATTGCTATCTCCTATTAATACTAATCTATCTTCAGGACTTAATTCTTTATGAGCTAAAATTGCACCTTCAAGCGTAGCTTTTGGGGCATAATCTCCGCCCATAACATCAATGCCAATTTTCATCTTTTTATTGTTTAAGAAAAAGGGTGTATTTGAATGATGAAAATTAATAAATTAAGCAGTGGCTTGTTTTTCGATAGCTAATTTTCCTCTATAATAACCACATTCTTCGCATACTCTATGATAAGAAATGGTAGCACCACAATTTGAGCAATTACTTAAAGTAGGAGCAATGGCATTGTCGTGAGTTCTTCTTTTATCTCTTCTGGTTTTCGAATGCTTATGTTTCGGATTAGGCATAATTTTTAAGTATTAATGTTAATTTAACTTGATATTATTTAAAATTTCCCATCTGGGATCTGTTTCTTCTTTTTTCTTGTCGCTTTTAGAAAATTCTTTCAATTTTTCTAGAAACAAAGGGTTGCAATTAGAATAGCCCTTTTCATTGTCAGGATGAATACGTTGAATAGGCAAACTTAGATAAATATACTCATAAATATATTGTGTAAGGCTTAATTCATTATCTGATTCTGGTATAATAAGAATTTCTTCAGTTTGTTCAATTCGTTTTTCTCCAAATTTTACAAACATTTGAAATTGATTAGTTATTGGTAAATCAAAATAATCAAGACATCGATCGCACATTACATTTACACTTCCCTCTAAATTGAAAACAAACGACATTAACGTTGGCTTTTTATCTAAAGAAACGACTATTTTAATATTCCCTTTCTTTATCTCAGACATTTCGTAGTTTTCAAAGAACGATTCATCAATTATATAAATATATTGATGCTCTCCGTCTGCCAGAGTTTTAAAAAGTATCCTAAATTGGTTAAAATAGTCCAATTTTTTATTATCTAATTTAAAGCCTGCAAAGGTATAATTTCTAATTTAAAAA
>Ga0210051_1007660_pt1 | contig 10030 bp, 7 predicted proteins | sample CryGey092014_all_FD_185464 | JGI IMG/M metagenome (GOLD analysis project Ga0210051, IMG submission 185464) | Groundwater microbial communities from aquifer - Crystal Geyser CG23_combo_of_CG06-09_8/20/14_all (SPAdes) (version 2) | ecosystem: Environmental > Aquatic > Deep subsurface > Groundwater ...
TATTTAATTGTCAATGAGAAAACAACTTATCCCAAATACTTAACCTTACCAACTAAATTCAGATAATTTAGAATGTTTTAATTTGTCTGAATTTAGTGGATAAAGTTAGTTTCGTAATTCAAAGTAATTACTAAAATTTGCGTGTTATGCGAAATTTTAGTATAATTTGGATGTTGCTGATTTATAAGATAAATATAGCATAATTTTTATGAAGATGCAAGAGTTATTGCAAAAAATTAAAAATGAATTGAAATTGCGAAATTATAGTCCGCGAACAATTGAAAGTTATTTAGGATGTCTCACAGATTATTTTAAATATGTAAAAATTGTCAAAAAAGAACCAGAAATTGAATTGATCAAAAAATATTTATTGGAAAAACAGGACAGGGGACAATCTTCGCAAACAATCAATGTGCATTTGCAGGCGATTAAATATTTCTATCGAGAAGTAATGAAAAACATAAATTGATGGTAGCGCTGGCATATTCTGGCGGATTACGAGTCAGTGAAATTATCAATTTGAAAATCAAAGATATAAATTTGGCGGAACTAATCATTCATATCAAAGGAGCCAAAGGCAACAAAGATCGTATTACGGTTTTTCCAGAAAAGTTAGTGGCGGATGTGGAAAAATTAATTTCCAACAAAAATTCTAATGATTATTTTTTTGCCAGTGAACGCGGAGCTTGCCTGCCGATGAGGCAGGGAAAATTAACCGAGAGAACAGCCCAAAAAGTTTTTGAAAATGCATTGAAAAAAGCGGGGGTGCAAAAAGATGCCACTTTTCATTCTCTTCGACACAGTTTTGCCACGCATCTTTTGGAAAATGGCACTGATGTTCGCTATGTACAAGAACTCTTGGGGCATGCTAACATTAGAACAACACAAATTTATACCAAAGTGACTAATCCAATGATAAGAAAAATTAAAAGTCCACTGGAATAAAAATACGCCACTACCATTCGCCTATATATGGTAGTAATTATAAATTAGAAAATATGTTAGAAAAAAATAGTATTCGAAATTTCTGTATAATCGCGCACATTGATCATGGAAAATCGACTCTGGCCGATCGGATGTTGGAAATGACGGGAACGATTGAAAAAAGAAAAATGAAAGAACAACTCTTGGATCAAATGGATTTGGAAAGGGAGCGGGGGATCACTATTAAAATGACCCCAGTTCGCATGCTCTATCGAGCGACGCAGATAAACGCGGATTGCGACGCGGATAAATGCAGATTATTGTATGAGGAACTGACTTATAAAATAAGAGGAGCTATATTTAATGTTTATAATACACTCGGCCCTGGACATAAGGAGAGTGTTTATGGCAATGCTTTAGCTAAAGAATTATCAGATATAGGTATATTCTTTGTTAGAGAAAAATCTGTCAATGTTATTTATAAAAATAAAAAGGTCGGAACATACAAGCCTGATTTTATTGTTGATGAAAAAATTATTCTTGAACTTAAAGCATTGCCTTTTGTTGGAAAAATAGAAAAAAAACAAACTTGGTATTATTTAAAAGGTACCGATTACAGACTGGCTTTGCTGGTTAATTTTGGCAATAAAAATTTACAAATAGAAAGAATTGTTTGCGATATTATTCGCGATAATCCGCATATCAGCGAAAATCAGCGTGAAAATCCGCAATCATCCGCGCTTATCTTGAATTTGATCGACACACCAGGGCATGTGGATTTTGGTTATGAAGTTTCGCGTTCACTTGCGGCGGTGGAAGGGGCAGTGCTTTTGGTGGATGCGACTAAGGGAGTGCAGGCGCAAACACTAGCTAATTTATATCAAGCCATTGAACATAATTTAGAAATAATTCCTGTTGTGAATAAAATTGATTTACCTAATGCCAACATTGAAAAATCTAAGCGGGAAATTATGCAAGTTTTGGGATGCAAAGAAGAAGAAATTTTGGAAGTTTCTGGAAAAACCGGACAAAATGTGGAAAAACTTTTGGAAAAAATTGTGGAAAAAATTCCTTCTCCGAAAGGAGATTTGAATAAGCCACTGCGCGCTCTAATTTTTGATTCAAAATATGATACTTATAAAGGAGTGCTGGCGCATGTACGAGTTTTTGACGGAGAAATTCGTGCGGAAGAAGAAATTGTCATGATGATAAATGATAAAAAAAGCGATGTGATTGAGGTGGGATATTTCAAACCAAATTTAGTTAAGGCGGAAAAACTTTCTGCCGGTGAAATTGGCTACATTGCTACAGGACTAAAAAGCGTGAGTGAGTGTAAAGTGGGCGATACGATTACGTCGCGGACATACGCGGACGGAACGCGGACTAACGCGGAAAAAATTCAGCGAGGGTCAGCGTCCAGTCTGCGTGAATCTGCGACCCAGGTAGTTCCACTACCTGGGTACAAGGAGGTTGTGCCGATGGTTTATGCCAGTTTTTATCCGGTGGAAGGAGATGATTACAATTTGATGCGAGATTCTTTGGACAAACTCAAGCTCAATGACGCGGCTTTTGTATTTGAGCCGGAATCTAATTTGGCTTTGGGTCGAGGTTTTCGTTGTGGATTTTTGGGACTGTTGCATTTAGAAATTATCCAATCTCGACTGGAACGAGAATTTCAAATCAATCCAACTATCACTACGCCAAGCGTTGTATATGAAGTTAAATTAAGAAATAAGGATGGTCGAGTAAAAATATTTTCTCCTTCGGAATTTCCGGATCCTTCGGAAATTGAAGAAATTTTTGAGCCGTATGTGAGTTTGGAAATTGTTTCGCCTTCCAGTTATCTTGGACCAATTATGGAAGTAATGAAAAATACTCGATCTGAATACCTAGATACGCAATATTTGGATGCTGAAAGAATGATAATAAAATTTAACTGTCCTTTGACGGATGTCGTGACTAATCTTCATGATGATCTCAAAAGTGCTTCTTCTGGTTATGCTTCAATGAATTATGAAGTCAAAGATTATCGGCCGTATGATTTGGTGAAGTTGGATATTTTAGTAGCGGAAGAAAAAGTGGATGCTTTTTCTCGGATTGTTCCACGGGAAAACGCCCATTCGGAAGGCAAAAGAATTGTAGAAAAATTGAAAGAAGTTATTCCAACGCAAAATTTTCAAATCGCTTTACAAGCGGTGCTCGGCGCAAAAATTATCGCTCGAGAAACCATCAAGGCTTTTCGGAAAGATGTGATTGCTAAGCTGTATGGAGGAGATGTGACCAGAAAAAAGAAGCTTTTGGAAAAGCAAAAAAAAGGCAAAAAAAAGATGAAGAATATTGGGCGAGTGTCAATTCCGCCGGAAGCATTTTTGTCGGTGTTGAAAAAGTAAATGCATTGTCGAATTTTAATTTTTCTGATACAATATATTTATGCGAACAAGAAAAGGACGAAAACTTATTCAGGTTATTTGGTTGGTGATAAGTCTAATTGCGGTTTTGGCAATGGTGGCTTTCACTGTGGCTCCAGCGCTAATGTATTAACATGAAAAACAACAATTCAAATTTTTCCTGGACAGTGATTTTGATTATTGTCAGCGCGATTGTAGTTTTAGGATTTTTATCTGTTTCAATTTATCGGGAATTTTCCAAAAAAAAGCAGGTGGAAAATGACATTGATTCTTTGAAAGAACAAGCGGAAAAAATAAAGCAGGAAAATATGAGTTTGGAAGAAAGAATTGCGTATCTTGGCAGTCAGGATTATCAAAAAATTCAAGCCAAGGACAAGCTTGATTTGCAAGAGCCTAAGGAGAATGTGGTTATTATCGCCCAAGATTCAACTTTTTTAGCGCAGGAAAAAAAAGAAACGGAAAGACTAAATAGTCAAAAAGTAGAAAGTTCCGGTGAAAAAAAAGAAAATTATTTGAAATGGTGGGAATATTTTATAAATTAGCGATATGAATAATAAAAAAAGAATAAAATTTATCACAATTCTAGGAGCTTTTTTGATTTTATTTTTTGTCTATCTTCTTTTGGTTGGGGCAGTGGTTTATTTATGGCCTAAGAAGGAAAATAAAATTATCCAAAAAACTGTTTCTATTATTCCTTATCCCGCGGTAATACATAAAGCCGGATTTATTACCCTTGAAAAATTAGATTATCAACTTTTGGTGGCGAGGAAATTTTATGAAAGTCAGGACTTTTCCAAAGTTGGTTTGCGAGTGGATTTTTCTACGCCTGATGGTCAAAAAAGATTGGCGATTAAAAAGAAAAATATTTTGAGTAAATTAATTGAGGATTCGATAATAAAAGCGGAAGCCAAAAAAAGAGGCATCCTTGTGACGCAAGAATTGGTTGACCAAGAGGTGGATCGAAAACTCAAAGAGTATGGCACGGGCAATCAGTTGAAAGATTTTTTGGAAAAATTTTATGGCTGGGACATTCAAGATTTCAAAGAAAATATAGTCAAACCGGACTTGTATCAAGAAAAACTTTTTAGTCAATTGAAAAAAACTGATCCGACTTATTTAGAAGCGCGAGAAAAAATCGAAAAAGCCCAAAAAGATTTAGTGGAAAAAGTAAGTTTTTCTGAAACAGCAAAAAAATATTCACAGGGCGAAAGTGCGAAAAATGGGGGAGCGCTCGGCTGGTTTAGCGCCAATCAAATGCTTCCGGAAGTATCAGAAGTGGTTTTTGGATTACAAAAAAACCAATTGAGCGAAATAGTGGAAAGTTCTATTGGATTTCATATAATTCAAATGGAAGATATGAAAGAACAAAATGGGGAGCAAATATTTAAACTGAATCAAATATTTGTGCCGATCAAAAGTTTTGCGCAATGGCTTTCGGAAATGGAAGGGGATTACAAAATATTTATTCCGTCCAGAGAATTTTATTGGGATAGCCAAGCAGGAAAAGTTCAATTTAGTGAGCAGAATATGCAAAAATACGAGCAAGATTTATTGAAAAATCCCATCAATGATCCGTCGATAATATTTTAACAAATTACGAAATACGAAATTAATACTAAATACCCGCCTCGCGTCGACGAGCAATCGTCTTTGCGAGTCGAGGCGGGCGAAAGTACGAAAATATTTTTTAAATTTTTCGTATTTCGTTTATTTCGTAGTTCGTAAATAAAAATTTATGCCTAAGCCAAAAGTAAATCAAGAGCTTTGTATTGGTTGCGGAACCTGCGAATCTCTTTGTCCAAAAGTTTTCAAAATTGAAAACGGAAAATCGCAAGTGATCAGCGAAGATTGCGTTGATTGTAATTGTCAAGAAGTGATGGAAAGTTGTCCTGTGAGCGCTATTTCAATGGAATAAGAAGTTTCAAAAATGGATCTAAATAAACTCACAACTAAATCTCAAGAAGTTTTGCGCAGTTCGCAAGAATTGGCAATAATCAAAAACCAACAACAGGTGGATGTTTTCCATTTATTTTATTCTTTGATCAATCAAGAAAATTCTTCTGTGCCGTTGGTGCTAAAAAAACTGGAAATGAACCTAGAAAAAATAAGCGCGGAAGTGATGGCTATTTTGGATAGCTATCCCAAAAATGCTAAAGGCGGTTTAGCTCAAATTTTTATCGCGCCAGAAGTGATTATTATTCTAAGTACTGCTCAACAGGAAGCCAAAAAAATTGGCGATGATTATATTTCCACCGAACATATCCTGCTGGCTTTCTTGTCGGCCAAAACAGTTTTGAAAAGTTTTTTAGAAAAAAAAGGTCTCAATTATGAAAAAGCGTTGAAAATACTTTCGGAAATTAGAGGCGGACAGCGCATAGATACGCCGGAACCAGAAACAAAATTTCAAGTGATGGAAAAATATACTGTGGATTTGACGGAGTTGGCAAGAAATAAAAAATTAGATCCGGTTATTGGTCGAGATAATGAAATTCGACGCGTGATGCAAGTTTTGAGTCGCCGGACTAAAAATAATCCCGTACTTATCGGTGAAGCGGGAACAGGAAAAACAGCCATTGTAGAAGGTTTGGCGCAAAGAATTGCCGAAGGTGATGTGCCAGAAACACTCAAAGATAAATGGATTGTTTCTTTGGATCTGGGTTCGCTTTTGGCCGGCACAAAATTTCGTGGCGAATTCGAAGAAAGATTAAAAGCTATTATCAATGAAATCGATCGAGGCGCGGGGAAATATATTTTGTTTATCGATGAACTGCATACTTTGGTGGGGGCTGGAGCGATAGAAGGGGCGCTAGATGCTTCCAATATGCTAAAGCCGGCTTTGGCGAGAGGAAAAATAAGAATGATTGGCGCAACTACCACGCGGGAATATCAAAAATATATTGAAAAAGATACTGCTCTTGAGCGGAGATTTCAGCCGATTATAGTGACAGAACCTTCCATCGAAGATGCTATTGCGATATTGCGAGGGCTGAAAGAAAAATATGAGGTGCATCACGGAGTAAAAATTACTGATTCAGCAATTTGTGAAGCAGTGAAACTTTCTGATCGCTATATTACTGATCGATTTTTGCCGGACAAGGCGGTGGATTTGATTGATGAGGCGACTAGCGCGATGCGAATGGAAATTGATTCAATGCCAGTTGAAATTGATTCTGCCGAGAGACTGATGCGCAGAATGGAAATAGAAAAGAAAGCTTTGGAAAAAGAAAATACCACGGAAGCAAAAAATAGAATTAGAGAATTGAAAAAGAAATTGGCGGAAGTCAAAGAGCAGTCGCAAAAAGTGAAACTCCAATGGAAAACGGAAAAAGATTTAATTACTAATATTCGCGCTCATTCGGCCGAGATTGAAAAATTAAAATCTCAAGCGGAAATTTCTGAACGAAAAATGGAGTTGGATAAGGTGGCAGAAATCCGGTATGGAAAAATTCCGGAATTGGAGAAAAAAATAAAAATTGAAAAAGAAAAATTAGACGGAATTCAAAGTAAAAATTCAATTTTCAAGGAAGAAGTGATGCCGGAAGATATTGCCAAAGTAGTTTCTCGCTGGACCGGTATCCCTGTATCTAAAATGCTTCAAGACGAATCAGAAAAATTGATTGGAATGGAAGAAAAATTATCACAAAGAGTAGTGGGACAAAAAGAGGCGATCAAAGCAGTTTCCAATGCAATTAGAAGATCGCGCAGTGGAATTTCTCAAATCAATCGACCGATTGGATCTTTTATATTTTTGGGTCCAACAGGCGTGGGAAAAACTGAATTGGCAAAAACTTTGGCTGAATTTCTTTTTGATAGCGAATCGGCTATGATTCGAGTAGATATGAGCGAATATATGGAATCGCACAGCGTTTCAAAACTAATTGGTTCGCCTCCTGGATATGTCGGTTATGAAGAAGGTGGCCAATTGACGGAAATTATTCGCAAAAAACCGTACAGTGTAATTTTATTTGATGAAATTGAAAAAGCTAATCCTCAAGTTTTCAATATAATGCTTCAAATTTTGGATGAAGGTCATTTGACTGATTCCAAGGGTCGGCGAGTTAATTTCAAAAATACGGTGATTATTATGACATCCAATGTTGGCTCGGATATAATTTATAAAAGTGGCTTAGGTTTCAAAGAAGCGGAGAATGAAGTTTTGGGAGAGGAAGAAATGAAGGAAAAAGTGCTTTTTTCTTTGCGGGAAAATTTCAAGCCGGAATTTTTGAATCGACTGGATGAAATAACAATTTTTCATCCTATTACGCCTAAAATGTTAAAGCTTATCGTTGATTTGGAAATCAAAAAAATCCAACAACGCTTGACGCAAAAAAATATCAAACTTACGCTCACTTTGGAAGCGAAAAAATATCTTTCTAAAAAAGGTTACGATCCAGCGTACGGCGCCAGACCGCTCAAAAGAATTATTCAAAATGAAATTTTGGATGAATTGGCGATGGAGATAATTGAAGGCAAGATAAAAGAAGGAGAAAAAGTAAAGGTTGATCTGAAAAAAGAAAAATTGGTTTTTGAGAAATGAAAGTATGAACAATCTTTTTAAGGAATCATATAAAAAAATTCCTCTAACAAGCCAAAAAATGGAGTTTCTAAGTTTCTTATCGTTTACGATTGACAAGGAATAGTTATTTGTGTTATATCAGAACCGATAAGAAATTAAAACCATTCGATATGAATCAAGACAAAAAACAGCAAATTATCGCATTGCTTCGCGCGCGAATTTCCGATGCTGAAATAAGAGCACATTCTTATGTTTTTGAGGATGGGAAAAAACGGCCGAATCGCAATGTGTATGTGAAAGTTAAAGAACATTTCAATAAATTTATTTCCGGAGATAAATCGCGTCGCTGGGTTATTCTAACTGGTTTACGGGGAGCTGGAAAAACTACGCTGATGTCGCAGATTTTTTTTGATGCACCCAAAGAAGCAACTAAACTTTTTTTGTCCGTGGACCAAATAGACCAATCTATTTCTTTGAAAGAAATTCTTTTTGTTTACGAAAATGATTTTTTGGGAATGAGTTTCGCACAGTTTGGTAAGCCAGTTTTTCTTTTTTTGGATGAAATTCAATATGACAAAGGGTGGGGCATGGCACTGAAAGCGATTTATGATAATGCGCCAAATGTTTTTATTTTTGTAACTGGTTCATCCGCATTGTCGATGAATATAAATATTGATGTTGCCCGTCGGCCTATTTTTGAAAAAGTATTTCCCTTGAGCTTTTGTGAATATAAAAAAATAAAAGAATGGAAAACCAAAGAAAAAGGTTTAGGAAAAGAAATGCGTGATATTTTTTTGCAAGCGCAAAGTGCGCGCGAATTATTCACTGAAATGAAAAAATTGGAGCCAAAAATAAATAACTATCTGACAGAAATAAAAAATAAAGATTTTAATGATTATATAACCTATGCTTCTTTGCCATCACTGGTCAGCTTGGGAGAGCCGGTTTTGGCATATGATCAAGTGAAAAATATATTAGATCGAGTGGTTGGACAGGATATTTTACAAACGGAAGAATTTAATGCGGAAACGCTTAATAAAATAAAAGATATTTTATATATTACAGCTAGTGCGGACAAAGTCAGCTTTTCCGCTATTGGAAATAATACCGGAATTCAATTGCATTATATGACAGTATCTCATATTTTCGAAATTCTGCAACAAACGGAAGTTTTAATGCGTATTTTGCCGTTTTCTGTTTCACATAATACGCAAGTGAGGCAAGCATCAAAATTTTTGTTTTCCGCTCCAGTTTTTCGTGCTATGTATTTTCATTTGCGCGGAAGCGTTTTGTCTCCAGAAGAAGCACGCGGAAAATTACTAGAGGATATTGTTGGAATGTATTTAAATAGAATTCTTTACCGGCAAAAGGAAGTTCATCTTAATTATGATGCGGAGTCTGGAGGAGCTGATTTTATAGTCGGTTTTGGAAATCGTGATATTGTGATAGAAGTTAGCACGGATAAAAAAACGATAAAACAGGTTATAAACACTATGCATAAAATTAAAAGTACTTATGGAATTGTTATTTCTGAAAAACAAGATATTTTGGATATAAATGAAGAATATAATATTATAAAAATTCCATTTAAATATTTTCTTTTAATGTAAGTATGTAATTTGGTATGTAATACATTAAAACAGGTCAAAGCCTGTTTTTTTACGGCTTGAATTGTTGGGGGAGTAAAATAATTATTGACGCAAAAATATTTAGTGGTATAATATCATTAGAGTTTTTGGGTATTTGGGAACGAATAAATAATCCTAATTTCAACCCTATCGAATTCGACGGGTTTAAAAATAAAGTGCTGTGAATGCAAAAAGAAAAAATCTGCTAAAAAGCTGAAATGAGATTGTGAAAAAGGCTTGTTTGGGATATAATGGAATTGAAGTAAATAATTAAAGTTTAATTTGGTCTGTCCTGTTAAATTAAAAGTTTTTAACTGGGGGATTAGGAATTGAAAGAGATAACACAAGGAGTTATCTACAGAACAGAGTACATCGCGAAAGGCAGGGTTGACGAAAATAAATATAATGATATAATATCATTAAAGTTGAAACCACTGAAGAATAGCCTCGATTTTTTTCCTTAAAAATGTTAAAATAGTAGTAGATAATTGTTTTACTAAAACAAAAATATGTACAAAACTACTACTAAAAAATGGGGACAATCTTTTCTTGGA
>Ga0210051_1007664_pt1 | contig 10028 bp, 15 predicted proteins | sample CryGey092014_all_FD_185464 | JGI IMG/M metagenome (GOLD analysis project Ga0210051, IMG submission 185464) | Groundwater microbial communities from aquifer - Crystal Geyser CG23_combo_of_CG06-09_8/20/14_all (SPAdes) (version 2) | ecosystem: Environmental > Aquatic > Deep subsurface > Groundwater...
CACAAAGAATTTGAGAAAAAAGATACAACCGTGTTCTCGGATGAGGAGCTTTTCGAAATTCTTGATAAAGTGTTCCTAAATTTGGAGAGAAATGAAGAAAGATAATAAAAGATACTTTGCAATCGACTTGTTTGCTGGTTCTGGTGGCTTGAGCGAAGGGTTTCGACAGGCAGGATTCGAGGTGATTGCCCAAGTAGAGATGGATAGATGGGCCTGTCAAACACTTAAAACTCGATGTCTGTATTACAAATTAAAAGAAAGGAAGAAACTTTACTGGTACTTCAAATACCTAAAAGGTGAAGTAACAAAAGACGAAATCTATAAAAAATTTCCTAGTATTAAAGAGGAGGTTGACCTAGAAGTGATAAAGGCAGAGTTTGGCGAAGACGATCTTAAAGGAATACTGAATAGAATCGCGGACGCAAGGAAGTATTATGAGGCGTCAAAGTTTCACGTGGTGTTAGGCGGCCCTCCCTGTCAGCCATATTCTCTTGTTGGTAGGTCACGAGATCCCGATAGAATGATGCTCGATGGTAGACACTTTCTTTACGAGTACTACCTTAAAATTCTCAAAACCCTCCAGCCCGACTTCTTCGTTTTTGAAAATGTTCCGGGCTTGATTACAGCTAAGGCAAAGGGAGAGGAAATGTTTTCAAAGATGCTCGATGATTTCGGAAGTATATATCCTTCCTACGAAATTGCACCAAGCTTTGATGAATATTCGAGAAATCCCAGGCAATACTTACTGAACAGTGCTATGTATGGAGTTCCGCAAAAACGAAGGCGAGTTGTCTTCATTGGTTACAGGAAATCCCTGTTATTAAAAAATTCTGACGTAAAGAACGTCTTCAAAAGAATTTTGAAGCCAAAAATACCTGAATATGCTGGTTACACTGTAAGTGATGCAATTGGTGATTTACCAGCCCTCACGCCTGGAAAAGGTAGTGATGGATGGTTCGGGGAATACGACAAGGAAGCTATAACACCATATCAAAAGAAAATGAGGGAAACCTCACCGGGGATTCTCAGTCATAGAGCAAGGACACATATGAGAAGCGATCTAGAAAGGTATAGATTTTTTATCGAACATCGCTTAAACGGAGATAAAGCCGCTACTCTCACTGATCTTATAGAGGAAAGACCAGACCTAACTCCGGCTCACAATCATCTGGATAAATTCCTTGACAGATTTAAGGTTCAGTGGTGGTATCAGCCATCTTCGACCATTACTGCTCATATATGTAAGGATGGACATTACTATATTCATCCCGATATATCCCAGTGTCGTTCTTTCACTGTCAGAGAAGCCGCCCGCTGTCAATCGTTCCCTGATAACTTCAAATTCGAAGGCCCCCGGACTGAGCAGTTCAGACAGGTGGGAAATGCTGTTCCACCTCCACTTGCAAGTGTGATCGCCAAGAATATCCTCCGAAAATTAAAACAAATCTATGACGAATGAATTACTAGGTAAGTTACCCTCTGCTAAAGATATCCGTTTATTTAGGGGCAAGATCATCCGCTGGTTTGATAAAAATAAACGAAACTATCCTTGGAGGGAAACCCGTGATCCCTTTAAAGTTCTAATTGCGGAAATGATGCTCAGGCGGACAAAGGCGGATCAGGTAAAAGCAGTCTATAACCGACTTTTCGCAGAATATCCTGATGTCGAAACCATGGCAGAAGCCAAGAACGAAAAGTTAGAACAAATTTTATACCCCTTGGGATTGAAATGGCGTACTCCAGCGTTTGGTTTGGTAGCACGCGAAGTGAAAGAAAAATACCAGTGCAAGATCCCCGAGGCGAGGGAGGAATTGACTACCTTGCCCGGAGTCGGTGAATATGTAGCAGGAGCAGTATTATCTGTGGCCTATGGTAAAAAGGAGTGGATAGTTGACAGTAATATTGTAAGATTGTTTAGAAGATACTTTGGAATCAAGACATCAAAAGAGGGACGGAGGGATAAGCATATTGTGGAAATCGCTAAGGTGTACGCATCGGGGGAAAACCCTCGGAAAGCTAATCTGGCTCTCCTTGACTTTGCAGCTTTAATTTGCCTTCCTAGAAACCCAAAATGCACGTTATGCCCTTTATCTAGCACCTGTCATTATTATTCCTCCGAGAAGAATAAAAATTTGGGATAGATTGTGCCTTGTGTAAAAATTCGTGAGATTCAAGCTGGTACGAGAAATATTGAAGTCACTGGCCGAATAGTCAGTGTAAGTGAAAGAAGACATGTTCAAACCAGATTCGAAGCTGCTGACGTTGCCACTGCTACCTTGGAAGTCGAGACAGGATCAATCCATGTCAATCTCTGGAGGCAACAGATTGACATCATGAGTGAAGGCAAAATTGTTAAGATAGTAAATGCGTTTGCCAGGCTCTACGGTAACAGGCTTGAGTTAAACATAGGAAAGGACGGTCAAATACTCACTATCGAGGAAAGATAGGAAAGGGCGAAGGCTGTCTCTGGATGAAATCAACCATTATATGAAAGTAGCCAGGGCAATTCGATTGACCATTGGGCTACAAGAGAGAATTGATCCCATATACACTAAAATCCACCAGTTAGTCGCGTCATCGCAAGTCGTGGAATAAACCAACTACTTACACTTTTCTCTCAAAATGATGTAAGCTCTACTGAAAGCTCTGAGATGGCATCGCTATTGTATTATTTGTAAAATAACGAGGAGACATTCGAATTTATTAGCAAGCTGAGCGATGTAAGTATCGTGACCAGATATCCTGAGGATTTCGAAGAACTCCAAAGAGTATATGACTAAGGAATGGCACAAAAGTATTTGAAAGATGTGAAAGAGGTATTTCAGTGGATAAAGCAGTTATTGATACCGTAAGCAAGTTCAAACAGGCTTTATTGCAGCAAGGCATTAAAGTCAATAAAGTAATTCTTTATGGCTCTCAGGTCTCTGGAAAAGCCAAAGAACATAGTGATATAGATATTGTGGTTATATCAGATGACTTCGAAGAGATGAATATCCGGGAACGATTAGAAATCATGGGTTTAGCTATGGCTAAGGCACGGCTAATGGAGCCTGTTGAAGCTTTAGGATATACAGACTCAGTAAACTGCTTGCTGACCATCAATGGAGAAGTACCTGAAGGATAGAAAAGAGCGGGAGCTATCTCTGGACGTAATCAACCATTAGATGAAGGTGGCTAGGGCAATCCGCCTCACGATCGAGTTGCAAGGTAAAGTCGATAGCATACATGCCAAAATTGACTGAGTGTCTCGGAGCCCCTTTGGGACTCAAAAATTCTACACTTGGTTTCATTGTGCCAATCCTAGAAATATTATTAACCTGCGCTCAAAGCAACTAGCCTCTTTAAGCTAAAACTAGGACGAAATATGGAATTGCTACAAGGCTAACCTTTGCCAAGATGTTGAGCTGTCATTTTGAACTTTGATTTTTAACTTTTAATTTCAGCCTAAGAGGAGCCCTAGCTTCGAGTGTTACAATACCTGAAAAAAGGAGCGATATGAGTGTCTATGAGGTGATTATCAAGCGGCGCTCAATCAGGCGCTTTAAGGAGATACCCATCCCTCGCAAAATCTTGGAGAACTGCGTTGACGCAGCCAGATTAGTACCTTCAGCAGCTAACCTCCAACCCTTAGAATATGTGGCTGTTGATGATGATCAAATGCTACCTCAGGTATTCTCCACATTAAAGTGGGCAGCATACATCAGCCCAGAAGGTACCCCACCTGAGGGCAAAAGACCAAAGGCGTATATCACCATACTTAAAAACAGGGATATCGGAGTGCCATCGTCGGTATATGACGTTGGAGGAGCAATGGAGAATATCATACTGGTAGCTCTGGAAAAGGGCATAGGTTCCTGTCCTATTGCCAGTGTCGATAGGGATAAATTGAGGGAAATACTGAATATTCCTGATGATTATGAAATTTTACTGGTTTTAGCCCTGGGCTATCCCGATGAAAACCCGGTTACAGAGCCATTTGATGGTTCCGTGAAGTATTGGAAAGACAAAAGTGGTGTGCTTCATGTTCCAAAGAGGAAGCTAGGATCAGTTTTGCATTGGAATACTTTTTAATAGCTTTATTACCATAGCAAGCTGCTTGTTGATGTCCATGCCGCGACGTCACATGTCAGAGGGAAATTAAATTCAGTATCCTTTGATGAAGCTTTTTGTTAGAAAACAATAGATCGCTCGTCCGCCGCTGCCAAGGATTGCCTTGAAAATCACTGACCTCTCCACCAGCCTCCTTAACTAATAGAACCCCCGGGGCAACATCCCAGGGCTCAATTTTGGTGGTAAGATAAGCCCCCTGCCAGCCGCTACCCAGGCTATCTCAAGGCCAGCCGAGCCAAGCTTCCGCATATCCATAACATGGGGATAGACCTTGTTCCACATCTTGCCAGTTCTCGACCTATTCTTCTCACCTCCTTCACAATAAAAGATGTAGCTCTGGCTGAGCTCTGATATCTGAGAGACCTTTATTCTTTCCCCATTCAGGTATGCTCCACTCCCTCTTTCCGCAAAGTAAAATTCGTTAATCGCTGGAGCATAGATTGCTCCGAGCAAAAGCTCACTTCCATGCATCAAAGCTATGCAAACTGAGAAAAGAGGGTTGGAACTAGCAAAATTACCCGTGCCGTCTAGAAAATCTACAATCCAAAGCCAATTGGAGTCGCCTTCGAGGAAGCCGCTTTCTTCGGTTAAGAGGCTATGATGGGGATAGTGCCTCTTGATCTCCTCGATGATCAAGTCATTGACCATCTTATCGTAGGCAGTTATGGCCTCCTTGGCTGAGCTTCGAAGCTTCAGCAGTGTCTGATCCTTGCGAAAATGCTCGACCAAAAAACCCCCTGCCTTCCTGGCTAAGTTCTCAACCAGTTCTTTCATTTCAAAAGCCTCCCATCGATAAAGCATTCTTTAAAGATGAGCAAAATGTTTCCTGATCTTCCTTGGAGTCGAATAGCTTACCCAGCAACATCAGCTGCCCTTCGGACTTGAGTTTAATCAACCCCTCAAGGCATTTCGGCTTGGATAGACTGGGAATCCATTCTCGGCAAGCTTTGGGACGGAAGGAGTATATAGTGCAGCAAGCTTTGCCTTCCTCATCCCAGACAAGGAAAATGCAACCTTTTTCCATCCTCATTCCCAGCGCTAAGGCAATGTTTTCTATGTCTTCGGGATAAAGTGTGGAGGCTGGTAGAGGGTGCAGCAGATACCACAGCGAAAGCAGGGAGCAGGAATTTGCCCTTTGATTACCATCTCTTCCCCCTCTATCATCTTTACGACTGCTTTATTTGTTGACATAATAGACCAAAATGACTTAGGAGTGAATCTTTGCTACTATTTTAGAATTAGATATACAAAAAAGAAAAGGGAAGACCCACAAGAAAATCCAGTAAGTTTTGTAACTATAGGAATAGCTATTCTTCTTATTCTGATAGCGCTGGCAGTGGGGCTATCCAGAACCTTGAGAGTATTTCATTAAATCCAATATCTCTGGTAGACTTTCCGAGCAGGAGGAAAAGAATGGCAGTGGCAGAGATAAGCATCGTTCCTTTAGGGACAGAAACTCCTTCGATTAGCAAATATGTAGCCCGGGCAGTTAAAGTCTTGCAGCAAGAGAAAGATATAAAATACGAAATAACCGCTATGGGGACGATTATAGAAGGCGATCTGGATAAGATTCTAACGGTAGCAAAGAAGATGCATGAAGAGGTTTTTGCTGAGGGAGTGGCCAGGGTGCTAACCGTAATTAAAATCGATGACCGGCGAGATAAGGCTTTGAGCATGAAAGGTAAGGTGGACTCGCTGAGGAGAGAGCTGGGGCGCTAGTGAGAAACTTGCTTGAAAATCCTCTCAGTATTCAGGCAGTTAAACAATTTATTTTAAGAAGATAGAAACAGCCATAAAATTTTTGACACCATTATCTTTGTAGCTCAGAAAGGAAAAAACAACTTTTATAATAGTAATGTACTTAGAACAAAATGTTGGTTTAAGGAGGCTTGACAATGGGAAATAACGGCAGTTCAGGGGAAATGTTTGACTTTGTTTGTTTTAGATGTAGGAGCACCATTAAGCCTGGAGAAAAGATGTTTACCATGTCCGTTTCCCTTGAAACACCCGAAGACGATGGGACAGTAAATGTCAATGAAAATTATGCTATTTCGTCCCTCTGTTTGGGCTGCGCCTCAGTCATTCTTGTTGAGGCTGTGCTTGACAAAAAACTTACAATGCCCGGCCCTTTGTTTGAAGAGCTAGAAGAAAGAAGAGGAATTATTTTGAAGAACTGGAACAAAGAGGAGGAAAACAATAAGTGAAAGGATGCGTAGCTATATAGTAGTCGGCTATAATGTTCCCAACTGGCGGGAGCGAAAAATCAAATACAAGGAGGACGAAAATGGCTAGAAGGGTTAGCTTAAGTGCGGTCAACAGCGAGTTGCGGCTGGCAAATAATGGCGTGACCATTAAAGTAGACGCTGATGACCACGAAAGGAGCGGTCGGCTCAGAATTGGAAGGGCAAAAATAGTATGGACACCGAAATTCAAACAAATAGGTTTCGGGAAAACTTGGGAACAACTCATTGATTTCCTAAAAAGCTAATGGCAATAGGTGGCGATGGAGTTCGCATGTTGCCTGCAAAGCAAACATTGAGGTTGATTATTTCCTACGACAAGTGGTTCTACAATAAGGCATAGCAGTTAGTTTCAGAAGGAAGTTCGAGTGGATCCTCATCAAAACATTTTTTATTACTACAGGGGACCGTCAAAGTATAAAACTGATGAAATGCAGATTGCTAGACAGCTTGAGAATAATACGACCAAGGCGCTAATTAACCTTTTTCAATACAGCCCACCTAAGGTCTTATCACGCTTTCTGGAACTTGTAGCCTCGAAGACTGGGTATGACAATTTTCCAGTTCCACAAAAGAACAACTATAAGTTTGCACTTCAGAAAATTCCAGAACTTGCCAAAAGCGCAGAGAGCAAGGTGGTGGTAACCATTTCCAAGGAATTATTGGGGGAGTCCGGCGTTAGTCCAGGTGGAATACCAGATGCCTGGATTTATTGTCCGTCTACAACACCATCAGTTGCTATCATGATAGAAGCCAAGCTTAAGGGAATTCCCAGCCAAGATCAAATACAAGGACACCTTGAGAAGGCAGGCTGGAACAACACGAGATTGTACCAATGCAATCTTACCTGGGCCGAGATTTACGATTGTTGGGCTAATGAAAAGAATGACTTGCTGACAACGCAATTTAGACAATATTTGGAGGTGATTGGAATGAGCCCATTTTCCGGTTTTGTAGATGATGACTTCAACTTCTTTATCTCTTACGACGATGATTACAGACCCCTTTTAAGGAACAAATTGCATGAATTTGCTCAAGAAGTGCACAAACGGATGGGACAAGAGATTACTAGGGTCTATTCTGAGATTTTCGTGGGGCACATAATTGCTCGAAGAGGCACAGCATTTGTTGTTCTGCGAAAACCTCAGGACAGACATGACCCCTTTAAACACTGCAACTTTAGTATTGAGATAAATAAGCGAAGGTCTGCGGTTTAATGCTGTCATTCAAGATGGGAAACACGATAAAAAACGAACGCCAATAGGGCACCTTTATAACAAGCTAACAAAAGAGCCGGAAAGGATGAAATCATTACTTCAAGATTTGGGTGAGAGCTTTTACATTGCTATCTTCAGAAGGATACCATTGCATGGCAACCAATTTAGGGCGGGTGAACGCTGGGACCTCAAAGCGAGACTCTACCTGGACTTTGTAAATGACGAGGTGATTAGATACCTGATACGAATGTTGGAATCAATCGACTACCCTGGCTTGCACCTCGGTAGCGGGATTGAGCGGGGTAGCGAGGTCCTTGGTGATAGGGAGCAACTGACCACCTGGGCCCGTGATATTTTTGAGCGTGTATATCGTATACTGCAATATTTAGAAACATAGATGGAGGTTAGCATGTTACACAGCGAAGCACTCCTCTTCGTGTGTGTTCTTGCTTTCTGGATAGTTGTTCATATTTCAGTTGTTAGGCCTTCAATTGGCAGGATGACTTCTATCCCACTCCCACTGAGATTATCCACATAGAACTCGGGCTTCTCGCAGTGCAGCGGTATAAGCACCCTGGGACTAATTTCACGAGCAATTTTTAGCAGGTCTGGACCAGAGGCGTGCCCAGAGGCATGTAATCCCTTTTCTTTTTCAGGTATTTCCCACTCGCCATTCTTTTCTACCGGGAGGCCAAAGCCTCGCATTTTGAAGTGCTTGAGCCAATGATGCAGACGCCAGAAGTCCATCTCCTGCTCCTCAGTGTGAGGCTCGCTGGAGCTATAAACATAAAGGCTTTCTGGTTCAGGGCGGATGCTTGGGAGTTCATTCAAATCAAAGAAGCTAAAACAAAGGATGAAATCGCCCTGGTTGGAAGCAACATCTTTGGCTAGAACAATCTTGCTGGAGTAGTCCTCAAAAATCTTTCGCAACCAGGAGACAGGGCTCCTACTAGCAGTTGTTTCCTGGTAGATGACAAGGGCATCCTCCTGGGCAATGTCAGGTATTTCTGGTTCAAGAAGGCGCATGGTTTTTAAGAGGTAGGCATCCTTTGGCAGTATAGCTAGTTTCCTTTTTGTATCTCTGGCAATCTGCAAGAAGGTAAGCAAACGGTCTACATCTCTGGCAGAGAAATCGGCAATGACAAGACCTTGCGAGCCATCAATAGCCCTATATCCACTCTCATACACTTCTTGCTCAGCAACATTCGTTCGCTTGTCCACATTAGTGCCTTCAAGAATTAATGCTTTGGGATGCAACTTAGCTGCTTCGTTTATAAATGCCTCAGTAAACTTGCCTCGCTTGCCGTGGAGTCGCAGGTCGCCACTATAAATCACCCAGCCGGAGCTCGTCTCGATACCCCAGGCACAGGCACCGGGGATAGAGTGGTCTACAGGAAAGCAGCGCAGGTTAAAGCTACAACCAGTGTGCTCTTCCAAAGGGTGCGAGATAAGTTCTTTTTGTTTTGGGGGCTTCTCCCAGAATCCCTGGCGCCAGAACTCCTCTGCATCGGGGCTCAGCACCTCTGGCTTTATATCAGCAATACAGAAATGGCGCTGCTGCTTTGCTGTGTTGCTGGCAATGTGGGCTATTTGCTTCCAACCTGTTGGGTATTCTTGACTGGTGGGGTTGAAATAAGACACTTGCTGGTCGAAATCTACTTTTCCTGAGTCTTGTATTGCTTTGGCGATGAATGCTGTGGTCGCAGTTGAGTATATCGGAATGTCCTCTTTCAGAAAAGCTATATGACCAGAGTGGTCAAGATGGGCATGAGATAGCAGAACTCCATCTATTCCTCCAAGCCTGCGATAGCGCTCTGCTTGGCGAAATTGTTGCCACAGGTCTTGTGTCTCTAGATCATCACGATAAATACCTTCAAGTGGCGGGAGCAACTTCATCGCCAGGAGGTCGAGAAGTCCTGCTCCAGGACGGGGCTTCAGATATTCCTCGTAGAAATTGCGATATCGGCTGTAGGGATAGCCGAAATCCAGGAAGAGCTTTCCTTTATCGTCCTCAAGGAGGACTTTATTGCCTCCGATTTCCATGATGCCACCATAGAATGTAAGCCTTACCATAGAAATCCCCTTCACGGCTTAGTTCTAAAATAAGCCTCGCCTGGATTATAACATCCTGCATAACATCTCGTCAGAATGGCACACCTACGGGGCATAATTAATACCGAAATCAAAAGATATTGTGGTATTGTCCGCCGCGACGAAAATTTTGTTTCCGCCTATCACCCCCGCACCACCGTAAACAGTAAGGCTAATGGTCATGGCATGGTTGATTTTACCAGTTTCATTTATTCTTGGTATTATGGTTTTGCACTTTGTCAAGGCTAATGAGTTTTTGCGCCAGGAGATCGTTACCAGGGTGATAATTTATTGCCGGAATGGTTGAGAAGAGCCGGTGTTCCTTCTATAAAGAGGCTTTGGCAACAAGCCAAGAAGGAGCATCGACTAT
>Ga0210051_1007668_pt1 | contig 10025 bp, 9 predicted proteins | sample CryGey092014_all_FD_185464 | JGI IMG/M metagenome (GOLD analysis project Ga0210051, IMG submission 185464) | Groundwater microbial communities from aquifer - Crystal Geyser CG23_combo_of_CG06-09_8/20/14_all (SPAdes) (version 2) | ecosystem: Environmental > Aquatic > Deep subsurface > Groundwater ...
CTAAAGGGAATTATAAAGAAGCAAGATATCATCTGTACGCTTTGAGGTATAAAACTTTGCTACCTCGTCCCGCAATCCCAGCAACATCGGAAGGTTGCTCCTCCATTTCTCATCAGAAAGAGTAAGATCAATTAATTCTAGAGCTCGTTCAAGAGCTGAAATAAACTTCTCCCGGTCCTTTCCCTGCCAATTTTTGGCTCTCATAAATTCAGAACTAATCGTGAGTAACTGTTGTTGTTTAGTAAATTTTTTCCAGCGTTCTAATTCCATTAAAAAAGCAATTTTTTAATAATATCTTCGACTTTTTTTCTAATAACCGGGTCTTCAATATCCATTGAACGATTTTTATCCGCCGGCCGAATATTCATTAAGGAAATAAAATCAATTTTTTTATCCTTTGGATATATATTGGCTCCCCATAAATTAGCGTACAAAGAGCCGTCTGCCATGAGCTCTTCAGCGCAATCGATATGAAGTTCACAGTTAGCCGAAATAATTTCTCGCTCTATATCTACAACTATCTTTACAAAAGAACCGAGAGAATCGAGAGAAGTTTTTTCTCTTATAATCATGGCTCCGGGAGAGGGATTCGAACCCCCGACTCTCGCCTTAACAGGGCGCCGTTCTACCGCTGAACTATCCCGGAATACAATTGATTATATAATATTTTTAATAGCCTTTCAACTTTTTCAGGCCGTGGTGTTCCCGGATTCTCTCTAATGATTTGGCTTCGATTTGACGGATTCTTTCTCTGGTGACGCCAAATTCGTTACCCACCTCTTCAAGAGTATGAGTGATACCATCTTCCAGGCCAAATCTCATTTCCAAAATTTTTTGCTCTCTGGGAGTTAAATCAATCAAAATTTCTTTTAATCTTTCTCTGAGTAAAGTTCTGGCTGCTTCCAAAGAAGGTGGAACTGTTTTTTCGTCCTCAATAAATTCGGCCAAAATCGAATCTTCCTCATCCTCACCGATTGGGGTTTCCAAAGAGACAGCTTGCTGAGAAATTCTCATTAGATGATAGACTTTATTAACTTCTATTCCCATTTCAGCGGCAATTTCTTCCGGCAAGGGTTCCCGGCCCAAATCCTGTAAAAGTCGCCTCCTGGCTTGATTATATTTTGAAAGAGTTTCAACCATATGAACTGGGATTCTAATTGTTCTTGCCTGATCAGCTAAGGCCCGAGAAATTGCTTGCCTTATCCACCAGGTAGCATAGGTAGAAAATTTATATCCCCTTCTCCAATCAAATTTTTCAACTGCCCGAAAGAGACCGAGATTTCCTTCTTGAATTAAATCTAAAAGAGTTAAATTTGGACTTCTACCAATATATCTTTTGGCAATTGAAACTACCAAACGAAGATTAGCCTGGGCCAGTTTTTTCTTTGCCTCCTGGTCTCCCTTTTCAATTCTTTTTGCTAATTCTTTTTCTCCGTCGGCGGTTAAAAAGGGAGTTTGACCTATTTCTTTCAAATACATTTGAACCGAATCAATTTTTGCTTGGATAGCTCCACCTTTCTTCTCCTCTTCTATCTCTAAGAGTTCTTTTGCCTCTTTGATTTCAATCCCACTTTTTTCTAAATTTTCATAAAGTTTTTCCAAACCCTTAATATCTTTTTCCACTTCCGGGAAAAAATACAAAATTTCTGAGGGTGTAACAAAACCCCTTGCTTTCCCCTTGGCAATTAACTGTTGAAGCTGGTCTTGGAGAAAAACTTTCTTAGGCCTGCCCCGTAGGGAAATTTTTCTCCTTCGGGGTCGGCCAGGCTTTAATTTAAATTTTCTCTTAGGAGCCCGCCTTTTGGCGGGACGGTGGTGGGTTGGTCGTAGTCTTTTTAGGACGACTTTTTTCCTTTTAGGGGCCCGCCCTTTGGCGGGAGGGTGGTGGGTGGGTCGTAGTCTAGGTATTTTTTTCTTTTTTTTAGATAATTTCTTTGGCATATTGACAGAATTCTTGGGTGAGTTTTTTAATTTTCTCAAAGTTTTTCTCCTCCTCTGCTTTTTTAATTTCTTTTGAAATTTCATTTAATTTATTTTTAATTTCCAGGGATTGAATTTCTTTTAAACAGAATTTGATTTCTGGTAAAATTTCTTTTTCATCAATTTCTTCAACCTCAGATTTTATAGCCAGATAATTGAAAAAATCTTTTGTTTCATCCGATAAGCTTTCAGAGTTTAAATTTTTTTTCAGATTCAATAAAATTTCTTTTCCTTTTGGAGAAAAACAGGAAATCGGGTGCCCCGCCGGGGTGTCCTCAATTAAATTTAGGTTTTCCGGTCTCTTCAAGAGCAAGGTGATTAATCTTTCTTCTAAAAGTTCTTTTCTCGATTTTGGCCCCCCACCACTTTCCTTATAAATTATCTGCCCAAATTCCTCCTCTTCAAAAGTGGTGGGGGGTTCTAATTTAATTTTTTTTAATTCTTCTTCAACGTTTTCTTCTTTAACTTCGAGATTTTTGGCCAATCTTGAAACCCAAAAAGATTGTTCAATTTTATTTGGAATTCTTTTTATCACCGGTAACAAAATCTTTGAAATTCCCTTTTTCCCTTCGGGAGTTTTTTTATCAAGTTTAGAAAAGGCATTTTGGAAATAAAAATCTAAAATTGATAAAGAATTATTAACTAATTTTTCGAATTCTTTTGGGTCTTTTGAAATAATATCTGCTGGGTCCTTCTCCTCCGGGAGGGGAATGATTTTCAGATTAAAACCTCTTAACTGAGCTAAATCTATTCCTCTTTTTGTCGCCGAATCACCAGCAATATCCATATCAAAAGCCAAGTAAAGATTATCAGAATATCTTTTTAAAATAGCCAATTGATAAGGGGTTAAGGCGGTTCCTGAAGTTGAAACTGTATTGGCAATACCTGCCTGATGGGCTAAAATGACATCGGTATAACCCTCCACTAAAAGACAGAAATCTTTTTTCCGAATTTCAACTTTTGCCTTATCCAAGCCATATAAAATTCGACTTTTATCATATAAAAGAGTATTGGGAGTGTTGATATACTTTGCCACCTCTTCATCTTTCTGAAACACCCTGCCCCCAAAACCAACTACTTGGGAGTTTAAATCAAAAATTGGAAAAATAATTCTTCCCCGGAACCTATCATAATATGAGCCCTGTTCATTTTTTAAAGATAGGCCGGCCTTTTCAATTTCTTCATTTCTGTAGTCCTTGGAAACCAGAAAATCAGAAAGGCCGCTCCAGGTATCCGGACTATAGCCGATTCTCCATTTTTTAATACTCTCTTCCTTAATTTCTCTTCCCAAAAGATATTTTTTTGCCTCTTTTCCTGCAGAACTTCCTTCTAATTGTTTCTCAAAAAATTTTGTTGCCAATTCACAAATTTCGTATGCTCTTTGTCTCTCGGTTTTGAGCTTTTGCCATTCCGGAGATTTCGGTTTCAACTCTACTCCGGCTCTTTGAGCTAAAATCCTTAATGCATCGCCAAATTCTACACCTTCTATTTCTTTTATAAACCCGAAGATGTCGCCGCCTTTACCGCAATTCCCGACTACAAAATTTGGTGTCATATAAGAATGATCTCTGGCAACAGTTAGATTATAGACATCTCCTTTGAAGTGTCTTGTTTTAATTTCTCTAATCGGACACAACCAGTATAAAATTTTTTCTTTAGGATCTTGATAAAATTGAGAATAATTTAAGATATAATTTTCTTGCCATTCTATATTAAAAGATTTTTTATGGTGTACGCCTTTTTTATCAACTTTTTCTTTTTCTACATAAAATCCGGGCGATTTACCCAATCTTAGTAAAATATCTTTTATTTGTTCAGCTAAAAATAGAGAGATTGTGGTAATGGCCTTAAATTCTCTGTTTTTCTTACATTTTGCCACCTTACCAGTATATCCATCTCCTTTGAAAATGGCTTCTAAAATTATTCTTTGTTTTTCTGGCGGTAGATATTGAAATTCAAAAGGAATATGCTTATTTTCTGCGTGCAAACCACACAAATTCTCAAAAATATTAGACAATTTAGAATTACAAGCACTAACTTCTATTCCGGTTCTTACTCCTTTTTTCCGCTGGTAAATCCCCGCCTTAACTCCAAAAATTCCTTTTATTAAATTTTTTATTTCTTCTGCGAATTTTAATTCATGATTTCCTAAACTAAATCTAATATAAGCTCTGTGATTACTCCCTTCGGCTATGTAGTATCCAATTAATTTTAAAAATTTTTCATCAATTTTTATATTAGTTGGGATTTCGCCAATATCTGGACCGTAATTGCTAATTTTTCTATTGTAATATTTATTTGGATTGATAACTTCTATATCTTTCACTTCTTGGTTAATTGGATAAAGTAAATAATCATTTAAAGAAAGTTGGCTGGCTGGCAATTTTTCTATTTTGTAATTTTGATAAAAGGGCTTTTTGCACTTCTTGCAATTCCATTGGCAAATTCCTATGCGATGTCTTTTATAACGACAGTTTTTTGTCTTAATCGCATATACTTCGTGTTCCGTAGTTAAAGAAACAATTTGATTCGATTTTCTTGTTTTAATATCAATCATCTCTCCCTTATAGGGCCTCCAGAGAGTCCTAATTACCGGCATAAATCTTCCTTTGTAAGTTAAAACCTTTTGTCCAACTCGAATTTCTTCAATATTATGAAATCCTTGCTCGGTTTTAATTAAAGATTTTGCTGGAAAACAACCAAAACAATGCCAGATTTGCCTGGCTGGAGAAACAAATAAAGAGGGATTTTTTTCGGAATGAAAAGGACAAAGGGCTCGGTAATTTGCTCCAGCTTTTTTTAATTTAATATAAGAACCGATAACCTCAACTATGTCTAAACGATTCTTTATTTCGTCTATCGGTGAATTAATCATGTTTTTCGGTTTAATTTCATCAACCCCGTTAGAAATTTGCCAGCGAGTTCAATGGCGACGCACTAATGCGAATAGCATTGTCCCGCTAAGCGGGACTGGCCTATTCGGCCACGTGCGTCGCGAAAGAATTGCAAGTTTTACTACAAATATAGTCCAGCTTGATTTTCTCTCGCAAATTTCTAACGGGGTCAATTGGAGAATTAAACATATTCTGCGAGTTTATGATATAATAAAAAGAATAAATTTTCAATCAAAAATATGCGAATTGCTCAAGTAGCCCCATTATGGATTCCTGTACCTCCTTATACTTATGGTGGGACCGAACTGGTTGTCTCCTGGCTTTGTGATGAGTTGGTGAGAAGGGGTCATGAAGTTACTCTCTTTGCCACCGAAGATTCAAAAACTCAGGCCAAATTAATTCCGATTTGGCCAAAGGCACTGTGGCGGGCGAAATTAAAAACTCCCCATGCTGTTTTTTCTTTGCTTTATGAAAAATTAATTTCTTTACAAGACCAATTCGACATCATCCACGACCATTGCGAATTTTACACTGCTCCCTATTCGAAATTTTTGAAACCGCCAATTATTACTACCTTGCACCATCCTTTAACCGAAGAAACAATTATCCTTTATAAAAAATTTCCAAATATTAATTTCATTGCCATTTCAAAAAATCAAAGAAGGTTGGGTCCGGGAATTAATATTGTCAAAACAATTTATCATGGCTTGCCAATTGAAAAATATGATTTTAACCCAGAACCAAAAAATTATCTTTTGTGGCTTTCAAAAATTATGCCAGAAAAAGGAATTGCCCAAGCTATTGATATTGCCAAGTTAAGCGGAGAAAATTTAATCATTTCTGGAAATATTCCACCGGAATACGGAGATTATTTTGATTTCAGAATTAAACCCTTGATTGATGGAAAAAAAATTCAATTTGTCGGTGCCTCGGATTTTTCAAAAAAAATTGAATTGTTAAAAAATGCTAAGGCTTTTTTGTTTCCAGTAAAAAGACCCGAGCCATTTGGTTTGGTGGTTATTGAAGCCATGGCCTGTGGCACTCCGGTTATTGCTTTCAAAGAAGGTTCAATGCCAGAACTAATTGAAGATGGAAAAACTGGATTTTTGGTAAAAAATATTGAGGAAGCTTGTCAGTCTTTAAAAAAAATAAATAAAATTTCAAGAGAATATTGCCGAGAATATGTCAAAAAGAATTTCAACTTAAAGAGAATGGTTAACCGTTATGAAAAACTTTATAAGAAAGTTTTATCCCATGAGAAAAAAACTTAAAATTGCTCAAATTGCTCCGCTCTGGTATCCGGTACCACCCAAGGGTTATGGTGGAACAGAAGCCATTGTTTCAAAATTAACTGAGGGACTAATAAAGAGAGGACATAATGTCACCCTTTTTGCTTCCGGAGATTCTAAAACAAAAGCCAAACTTGTTCCAACTAGCAAGAAAAATCTTTTCTCTTTGAAGGTTCCTTGGTTAGCCAATAGTTATAATATTTTAAACTTAATTGAAGCTTTCTCTCGAGCCAAAGAGTTTGATATCTTGCATACTCATATAGATGTCTATGACCCGATTTTTAGGGATAGCTGCCCAGTGCCCACCATCGCCACCCTTCACAATCCCTTTTGGCCTAAGACCAAGACAAAAACCGGCAGTTTTTATGAATACAAAGCGAGAGTCTTAATTTACAATCGCTTTGCCAAACTCCCTTATGTAGCAATTAGCAATAGTTTTCAGAAGCAATGCCCGGCAAATATAAAATTTGTCAAAACAATTTATCATGGTGTTGATATCTCAAAATTAAAATTTAATCCGAAACCAGAAAATTGTTTCGTCTGGTTAGGAAGATTAACGCCAAATAAAGGTTTGCATTTAGCCGTTAAAATAGCTAGGCAATTAGGATTAGAGCTTTTAATTGCTGGGAAAGCCGTGAGTCCAGAAAATGAAAAATATTTTAAGAAAGAAATAAAACCCTATCTTTCAAAAAAAATCAAATTTGTTGGCGAAATTAAGACAGACAAAGAAAAATCCGAATTTTTGGGAAAAGGAAGGGCTCTAATTTATCCTCTTTTGTGGGAAGAGCCTTTTGGAATTGTGATGATAGAAGCTATGGCTTGCGGAACTCCGGTGATTGCTTTTGCGCGAGGAGCGGCTCCTGAAATTGTTAAAAATGGAAAAACCGGGTTTTTAGTTAAAAATTTAAATGGTGGAATGAAGAAAGCAATTAAAAACATCGAGGAGATTTCAAGAATTCAATGCCGACAAAGAGTTGAGAAATTGTTTACCGTTGAAAAAATGGTTGAAGAATATGAAAAGCTTTATTATCAAATAATTAAAAATTGAATGTGAGAAAAAAATTAAAAATTGCGACCTTTGTCACCTCGGAAGTTCCATTCCCGGTTCCTAAAGACTTTAAAGGAATTTACGCACCAGTTGGGGTTGCTTTAAGTGTAGCTGAGGGATTAGCAAAAAGAGGACACGAAGTTTTATTTTACGGACCCATTGGTTCTCAATCAAAAATATGTAAAGTTAGAGAAGTTAATATTGAACCTCTTTATAAAAATAAAATTCTAAAATTAAAAGAAGTAAAGGGAAGAAAAGAAAGAGAAAAAATTTCTTATCTTTTTGACCAATATATTGTTTCTTCAATCTTTAAAGAGAATTCAAAAGAGAAATTTGATATCATTCATATTCATCCGGTAGATAGGGTTTTGCCTTTTGCCCTTTTAACAAAAACTCCGGTTGTCTATACTTTGCATGACCCAGTTTATTCTTGGAGAGCAAAAATTTTTAAAATGTATCAAACAAAAAATCAGTATTTCATTTCCCTTTCTAATGCCCAAAGGAGACCAGCTCCAAATTTAAATTGGGCCGGCACTATCTATAATGGCATCAATTTAAAATCTTTCCCATTCAATCCAAAACCAAAAAATTATCTTTTATTTTTAGGTAGAATACTACCAAGAAAAGGACCGCATTTAGCTATCCAGGCAGCAATAAAGGCAAAAGAAAATTTGGTTATTGCTGGGGTTCCTAATAGCGGAATATTTTGGCAAGAAAAAATCCAGCCCTTTTTGAAAAGAAAAAATATTAAATATAGAGGCTTTCTGCCCTACAGAGAAACCTACAAACTTTATCAAAATGCCAAGGCCCTTTTGTGTCCTATCCAATGGGAAGAACCCTTTGGTTTAACTTTCATAGAATCGATGGCTTGTGGAACGCCGGTTATTGCCTTTGATCGGGGTTCAGCCAGAGAAGTAGTCAAAGACGGAAAGACTGGATTCGTTGTCAAAAATATTGAGGAAATGATTGAGGCAATTAAAAAAATAGACGAAATAAAAAGAGAGAATTGTCGAGCCTGGGTTGAAAAAAAATTTACAATCGAAAGAATGGTAAATGATTACGAAAAAGTATTTTACCAAATTATTCGGAAAGGAAGTTGAAAAGGGCTCCCGAAGCCCAGGCCTGGGGATGGCAAGGAGTTTTTTCCATTTCTAAAGTAATTTTTCCATCAATTACTCCATAAAATTCTGGTAAATATCCGATAATATCTGCAGCCAGTAAAATGGCATTTTTTATTTTTTGATATTCGGATCTTCTGCCCAATTTTCTTAAACCCCGCGAAATTATCCAATTGTCGTGAGGCCAAACTGAACCCAAATGATAAGATTCTGGGTCAAAATCTGATTCTAAGGTTGAGAGAGTCCTAATTCCAAAAGGAGTCCATAAATCTTCTTTAAAGAGTCTTTTGATAACTAAATCAATTTTTTCTTTATCAACGAGCCCGGTAAAGAGAAGGTGGCCGGGATTTGAGGTGATTACTTTTTTTTGCTCTTTTTTTCCATCTAAAGCCAAAGCAAAATAATTTTTCTCAGACATCCAAAATTTTTTATTAAATTCTTCTTTTAATTTTTCCGCTCGATCTTGCAATCTCTTTGCCAAATCCCAATCCCTTTTTATTCCGGCCAATTGGGAAGTTTCTTTTAAAGCCAAATATTGGTATCCCTGAACTTCGACCAGGGCTACTGGCGGTTCAATCTTTAAATAGTCCTCAAAACCATCTTTCCATCCTTGATGAAAAAGTCCTTTCTCATTTTTTCTTTGATATTCTAAAAATAAATCCTTGTCTCGGTCACCACATTCTTCTAACCAATTTATCGCTCTTAAAATATTTTCCCAATGGCGATTTAGAAATTTGATGTTCCTTGTTTCCTCAAAATAAAAAGAAAAGACGATTAAAAATAAAGGAGTAGAATCAATTGAGCCATAATAAGGAAGGGGGAAATAACCTTCGGAATGTCGATTTTTTTCCAAATCAGTTTCGTGAAGAATTTTCCCCGGTTCTTCTTCTCTTTCATCATTAAATACTTTTCCCTGATATTGAGATAAAATCTCCAAAGTTGCCTGACAAATTCCGGGATTATTATCCAACAATTGCCAGGCAGAAATTAGAGAATCTCGGCCAAAAAGCCGGTTGAAGCGAGGCAAACCGGCTCGGATGAATCCCTTTTTATCTTTCAGTAATTTTATCTCGGCTGAAATTTTTCTCTTCGTTCTTTCCTTTTTGAAATAATCAAAAAACATTTACTTTTTTATATTACAAAAAGTGCTTAGAATCTTTTTGGCTTTTTTAAGATTTTTTTCCTCAACTAAAACATAGCTGGTTTCGTATGTATCGATATATAATATACTGATTTCGGCTTCAGCCAAAGGTTTAGAGAGCGAAGCAACAATACCAGTTAAAGAAAAACCTAAGGGTCCCTGAACTTTGAAAGCTCGCCAATTTTTCTCTACTAAAACTCCACCTGGAATTTTATCTTGAGGACAGACAATAGATAACTCATCTTCTGTCCTTGTTATCGAACAAAAACTAATATTTTTTGCCCATTCAGGAATTGAACTGTTTTTCTCAAAATGGCAAATCCCCAATTTTTCCGGCAATATCGAAAGTGTAAGTTTCATAGGCGGTTTCATAATTTTTAAAAAATTTATATTTCGTCGACCCTTTGCGGTATGTATTTGAAAATATCCGAACCGATTTCATTAACGGGCTCGGCGGGCGGCCCCGCAACTATCTCGCTTCGCTCGAAGTGCGGGGTAAAAATTCCCCTTAGCCCCCTGGAGTTTACCCCGCATAATCCCGAAGGGATTTGTGCG
>Ga0210051_1007669_pt1 | contig 10025 bp, 7 predicted proteins | sample CryGey092014_all_FD_185464 | JGI IMG/M metagenome (GOLD analysis project Ga0210051, IMG submission 185464) | Groundwater microbial communities from aquifer - Crystal Geyser CG23_combo_of_CG06-09_8/20/14_all (SPAdes) (version 2) | ecosystem: Environmental > Aquatic > Deep subsurface > Groundwater ...
AGCGCAAAGGACCGAGCCGCGATTGGCTGAAAATCGTTAAAACCGCCACCGCCAGAAACAAAATCAAGCAAAATTTAAGAAATTCCATGCTGGACAACATTAAAAAATTTATCCCGAAAATATAAAACCGGAGACTTGGCCCCGGTTTTTTTAAACACTCTCTTATTTCTCCAATATTTTTTTCACCAGCTCGCCGACGCGAGCGCCAGCGGCTTTGCCTTTAACGCGCGCCATCACCTGACCCATCACTTTGCCGAAATTATCAGCGCCCGATGCCACGACTTCCTGAACAATTTTCTCCAGCTCGCCATCAGACAACTGCGCCGGCAAATATTTTTGCAGTATTTTTATTTCCGTGGTTTCTTTATCCGCCAGCTCCGGCCGGCCGCCAGCAACATATGCTTCCACGGAATCTTTACGTTTTTTAATTTCGCTGGCCACCACTTCAATAATCTGCTCGTCGGACAATTCAGCCGCGCCTTTTTCACGAATACTGATTTCTTTATTATGCGCGGCGGCAATCAGCATTCTTAAGGCCGACAACTCATCGGCGCGCTTTTCCATCATCGCCGCTTTCAGGTCGCTATTTATTTTTTCTATAAGACTGCTCATCAGGTTAATAGTTAATGGTTAACTGTTAATTGTTATATCTTACCATCTTTTTCTCGGCTCTTCTTTAAGTTTGCCGATTTTTTTCAAATATTCTCTTTTTGACTTTAGCTTCATGCCGACCAAAGCGCGTTTTTTCTGCTGCGTCTTATTAATTTTCGGCTGAACATGTTGAACCTGGCGGGCCAAATATAATTTGCCGCTTTGTTGCATTTTTTTGTTGAATCTCCTCAAAAAACTTTCAAAGCTTTCGCCTTTTTTTCTTTTAAACTCTGCCACGGGTCCACCTCGCTTTCTATTTAGTTTAGGTTATTTATTGTTACTCAATCTCTTCTCCAGCTCAACGGCGATTTTTTTATAATCAATCACCTCTTGAATGCCCGACTCCATGTCGCGGATTAAAATCGTTCCGTCCATAATCTCCTTCTGGCCCAAAATCAAAGTATATTTCACCCCCATTTTATTAGCCACTTCCAACTGCGCTTTTAGGCTGTCTTTGGTAAACGCTTGGCGCACGCTCAAGCCCGACTTGCGCAGTTCTTCAAATAAAAGCATAATTTTCCTTCTGGCCTGGTCGCCCAGTTGCGCCAGAAAGATATCACCCTTTTCTTCATCCTTAAGCGGAATATTTTTCTCTTTGATTTTTAAAATCACTCTTTCCAGGCCGATGGCAAAACCGCAAGCTTCAGTGGGCCGACCGCCCGAATGTTCAACCAAACCGTCATACCGGCCGCCGCCGCCCAAGGCGTTTTGTCTGGGCTGTTCATTTCTAAGCGCTTCCGCCTCGGCGGGTTTACCATCCGTAGCTTCAGCGGAGGATGGCCAAATTTCAAAAACCGTGCGGTTATAATAATCCAGTCCCCTGACCAAAGTTGGGTTCAAATTATAAGGAATGTCCAAGCCGTCCAAATATTCCAAGACTTTTATAAAATGGTTACGGCAGTCGTCGCACAAGCTGTCCACGATTTGCGGCGCTTCGCCGGCTATTTCCAGGCATTGTTTTTCTTTGCAGTCCAGCAAGCGCAAGGGGTTTTTCGCTAATCTTTTTTTGCAAGTCTGGCAGAGCTTGGCGCGCCGGCCGCGCTCTTTATAAAAATTATCCAGTTTAACCAAGTATTCCTTGCGGCAAAGCGCGCAACCGATGCTGTTTATCTGAATCGCCACTTCCAATTGCAGCTCGCTAAAAAAATAATAAGTTAGAGCGATCAGCTCGGCATCGGCCACCGGGCTGGGTTCGCCGATGGTCTCTAGGTTGAATTGGCTGAACTGGCGGAAGCGGCCGGCCTGGGGCTTGTCATGGCGGAAGACCGGGCCGAGCCAAAACAATTTTACCGGTTGAGGCAGATTGAACATGCCGTGTTCAACGTAAGCCCGAACCAGGCCCGGCGTGGCTTCCGGCCGCAGGGCGATTTTATCGTCGTTTTTATCTACGAAAGAAAACATTTCCTTGGTGACTAGGTCCGAAGCCCGGCCGCTGGAACGCTCGTAAAGCTCTAGATTTTCTAAAACCGGAGTTTCCAAGCGCCTAAAACCATAAGCCTTGGACAACTCCGAAGCTTTTTTTATCACTAAATTCCAATATTTGTATTCGTCCGGCAAAATATCTTTCATGCCCCTAAGACGAGAAATAAATTTGCCGCGCTTAACTTTAAAAATTTTTTCTTCCGCCTCTTTTTTCTTAAACATTTTTGGCATATAAAAAAATTATATTTTTAATAACTGTATTCCGGCGCCGAAAACACGCCAACCCTATTAAACGGCCAGCCGCGCAGCAATACCCGTCCGGTGATAAATTTTTTGTCCACTGGACCGAAACTTCGGGAATCTTTGGAGGCGTTGCGGTTATCTCCCAAGACGTAATATTCACCATCGCCCAAAGCCACGGCCGCGCCGCTCAAGCCATAAGTCAAAGTGTCGGCCAGCAAATAGGCTTCCGCCAATTTAAGGCCGTCTGGCTGCGCTTGGTTGTAGATATAAATCGCGCCATCCTTAATCTGCACTTTTTCTCCCGGCAGGCCAATCACTCTTTTGATAAAATATTCTTCCGGGTTGCGCGGATAACGGAAAACCACGATATCGCCGCGAGCCGGCTCATGAAAACGATAACTGATTTCGTCAATGATTAAATATTCCCGGTCGTAAAAATTCGGCTCCATGGAAGCGCCCTTGACGTAAAACGGCTGGATTAAATAATATCTGATGGGAATAATTATGGCCAGAGAAATTAAAACCACCTTAATCAATTCAAACACATAACTAAAAAGGTTTTTTATCATAAAAGATTAAAAAGCCCGATTTACCTCGCAAATCAGCTTAATATATAATTAAGATTTTGTCCATAAACTATTATAACATAATCTCCTCCCTTGACAAAGGGGATTGAAATTAGACTTATTCAAAAATAAGTTGTAGATTATAAATATGGATAATATTAATTTGTTAAATTCCCAGCCAAAACCGCCCAAGACCAAACCGGTTAGGGCGCTGGCTTATGTTTTTATGTTTCTAATTATTGTTTATGGCATTTTTTCCATGGGCAATAAACCAACCGGTGAGCCAACCGCTTGGTACGACCGCCTGCCCTTTTTGAGCCAGCTTAAACATCTGGTGGAAAGCGCGGACGCCGAATTAAAGGGCGAGGACCGCGGCCGGATCAATCTTCTGCTTTTGGGCATCGGCGGCCGAGGCCATGACGGCGCTTATTTGACCGACACCATTATGCTGGTGAGCCTTCTGCCCGAAGAAAAAAAGGCCGCGCTGGTCTCCGTTCCCCGCGACTTGTCCGTGCCGATTGAAAACCTGGGCTGGCAGAGAATCAATAGCATCAACGCTTATGCTGAAGCCAAAACTCCTGGTTCAGGCGGCTTATCTGTCAGTCAGGCGGTGAGCGATATTTTGGAAATCCCGATTGATTATTACCTGACCGTTGATTTTACCGGCTTTACCAAAATAATTGACGACTTGGGCGGCATTGAAATCAACGTGGAAAATACTTTGGACGATTATCAATATCCGATTCTGGGTTCGGAAGACGCTCCCTGGGATGAACGTTGGGAGCATTTGCACCTAGACAAAGGCGAACAGGTGATGAGCGGCCAACTGGCCCTGAAATACGTTCGCTCGCGGCACGCTCTGGGCACAGAAGGCTCGGATTTCGCCCGTAGCAAGCGGCAGCAAAAAGTTTTGGAGGCGGTTAAAGAAAAACTCTTGTCCACTAACCTGTTGTTCCGGCCCGGCCTGATTTCTAAAATCATCGGCGACATCAGCGACAATTACCAGACCAATTTTAAAATTTGGGAAATCGTTAAGCTTTGGGGTATGGTTAAAGACTTAAGCAGCCAAAATATCATTAATCGCGTGCTAGATAATAACCCAAGCGGCCTGTTAGTTAATTTGACCGGTCTGGACGGCGCCTACCTGCTAGCCCCCCGCAGTGGCAACTTTTCTGAAATCCAATATCTGGTTAATAACATTTTTGAGCAGGCGCCGAGCTCGGACAAGCGGGCGGTAATAAGCCAGAAAGCTTCGGTTGAAGTCAGGAACGGCACCTGGATTAACGGCCTGGCCAGCCGGGCGGCCCTGGATTTGGAAAAATACGGCTTTGACATCATCCGCGTGGGCAACTTCAGCCAGAAAAATTTTCAAAAATCCGTTATCTATGATTTAACCTATGGCGCCAAAATCCAGGCGCTGGAGGTTTTAAAAAATAAAACCGGCGCCAACGTCGCCCTGGGCCTGCCTGAGTGGCTGATGGAGGAAATGGCCAAAGAGTTGGCCAAAGAACAAAATCCGGCTCAACCTGACTTTATTCTGCTGTTAGGCGAAGACGCGGACGCCACCCATTCCGGAGCGGCCAATCCGGCGCAATAAGCTGTCATTGCGAGGAACCCGTACTCGGGCGACGAAGCAATCTCACAAACAGTTTAACGGAATAAACCTTTTTTAGTTAGAACAATCTATTAATTTAACAAATAGTACGTGAGATTGCCGCGCTCCCTTCGGTCGCTCGCAATGACAAATAATTTTTTATGACAGACACAAAAGAAAAAGAAAATACCCTCCTCCCCCTCGTCGTTATTTTCGGTCGGACCAACGTGGGCAAATCAACGCTGTTTAATTGCTTAGTGGAAAAACGCCAGGCCTTGGTCTCCGACATCGCCGGCACGACCCGCGACAGCAACTTAGGCCGGGTGGTTTGGCTTGGCCAAGAATTTGAATTGGTGGACACCGGCGGCATTATTGACTTAAAACATTTGCTCGGCCAGACCAAAGCCGAAAGCGACATTGACGATAAAGTGCAGGAGCAGGCTAAAAGATATTTAAAAGCGGCTGACTTGGTTATATTTCTGGCGGACAATAAAACCGGCTTGCTGCCGGCTGACCGGCAAATGGCGCTCTTAATCAAAAAAAACGTTAATCCAAAAAAAATTATTTTAGCGGTTAACAAGATTGACTCGCCCAAAGACCGCTTGAATTTTTCCGAGTTCTATGAATTATCCTTTGGCGACCCCCGACCGATTTCCGCGGCCAGTGGTTCCGGCACCGGCGACTTATTGGATATTATTGTAGAAAGGTTAAGACCCGTCAAAAGAGAAATTGAAATTGAAAATTGTAAATTGAAAATTGAAAATTTTATTAAGGTTTGCATCATCGGCCAGCCCAACGTGGGCAAATCCAGCCTGTTAAATTCGCTTTTGGGTTATGAACGAGTAATCGTCAGTTCGATTCCGCATACCACCCGCGAACCCCAGCATACGGACATAATTTACCAAAACCAACCCATTAAGCTGATTGACACGGCCGGTATTTCCCGGCGCGGCACCAAAACTAAAGGTTTGGAAAAATTCGGTATTGTTAAATCATTAGCCGCGCTGGCAAAAAGCGATATCGCCCTATTAGTTATGGATATTAGCCAGCCCTTAACCCATCAAGACGCCAAGCTGGTTGAAGAAATCGTCGACGCCAAAAAAAGCTTTATTTTCATCGCCAACAAATGGGACAAAATCGCCGAACGCGACACTAAAAAATACGCCGACTACATTTACGGCAAGCTGCCCTTCGCTAAATTCGCCCCCATCCAGTTCATCTCCGCTGAAACCGGAGAGAAAGTTAAAAAAATCTTTGATTTAATTTTGCAAATTGGCGAACAAAGAAAGCTAGAGTTAAGCGACTCGCAACTTCAGCATTTCCTCTCGCGCGTGGTTAAAATTCACCGCCCGGCCAAAGGGCGGGGCGTTAGGCATCCGCGCATCCGCGAATTCACTCAAGTCGGCGGCAATCCCCCAATTTTTGAACTAAAAATCGGCGTTAAAGAAGACTTGCATTTCTCCTACGTCCGTTTTCTGGAAAACCGCCTGCGCGAGACTTACGGCTTTTTGGGCACGCCGCTTACCGTTAAAATAGCAAAAAATAAAAACGTGCATGGACTGCACCGAAACTAATATGAACATCGTCGCCGGCCTAGGCAACCCTGGGCAACAATATGAAAAAACTCGCCATAACGTCGGTTTTATGGCCCTTGACGTTTTGGCCGAAGAATTTGGCCTGAAATGGGCGAATAGTAAAAAATTTAAAGCCGAGGTCGCCAAAAACTCTGATTTTATCTTATTGAAACCGCAAACTTTTATGAACGACTCCTGCCAAGCCACAGCGGCCGCGCTGGCGTACTATAAATTACGGCCGGAAAATTTAACCGTCATTCATGACGACCTGGACATTCCTTTGGGAAAATACAAAATTTCTAAAGACTCGCGCAGCGCCGGCCATAAGGGCGTCCAGTCCATTATCGACCATCTTAAAACTAAAAATTTTCAGCGCGTTAGAATCGGCATAAAAACGCCGGGGTTGGAAAAAATTCCCGCGGATAAATTTGTGCTGCAGAAATTTGGCGCCGAAGAACTGAAAACAATTAAAAAATTAATTGCTCAAATAATAAAAGAAGAGTTGGCCTAAGCCAGCTCTCTTTTTTATAAGATACTATCCGCAATTCTGCCTAGAAGCATGGGGATAACCCCGCTTTAAGGCTCGGGCCAAACCAGGAGGGAGGTTTAACCTTCACCACTCCTAAGCAGAATTCCAGATACTATCTGCCGTATAATAATTATGTTATTATTAAAAAAGGCGGTTGTCAAAAAATAGCGTCCAAGATGCTACTTGCTTAGAAGGGATTCATGATTCATAAATAGTCAAGGAGGAAAACTATCTAATAAATTATGCCCTTAAGCAAGTAACACGCTGAACGCTATCTCGTAAAAGTTATTTTAGATTTTCATTGCATATTATCATAATGGCTGTTTGCTGTCAAGCGATAATTTTAGATAATTTTAGACTAAAATTAATTAAACTACCACCGACCCTGTCGGTGGAATTAAAATTCCGACACTGACTTCGTCCGCAAGAGGTAACCGTGGACGACCGGCTACGCCGGTGGATTTCTTAATCTATTAAAATTTAAACAGATGGACGACCTTAAATATTGGCTGGCGCTAGGCCAGTTTTATAAATTCGGCCCGGTTAAATTTAAAAAGCTGAAAAACTATTTCCCCGATATGGCCAGCGCTTTTAAGGCAACGGCCAAAGAAATGCTGGCGGCCGGCCTTGACGAAAAAACCGCCGAGGAGTTTATAATTTTCAGACGGCAAATTGAGCCGGATAAATTAATTGAAGATTTAGCCAGGGAAAAAATTAAGGTTTTAACCATTGACCAGCCGGCTTATCCAAAATTGCTTAAACAGATTTACGACCCGCCCGGCCTGATTTATTACCGCGGCGACCCGGAAGCGTTTACTGGTTTTGCTCTGGCCGTGGTGGGCACCAGAAAATTCACGCCTTACGGTCAGCAAGTCGCGGAAAAATTAGTTAAAGAATTAGCGCTTAATAATTTAACGATCGTCAGCGGTCTGGCTATGGGCATTGACGCTTTGGCCCACTCAGCCGCCTTGCAAGCCGGCGGCAAAACCATCGCGGTTTTAGGCTCCGGCTTGGACCAGCAAAATATTTATCCTTCGCAAAACCGATATTTATCGGATAAAATCCAAGCTTCGGGCGGCCTAATAATGTCCGAATACCCGATCGGCACCCTGCCACTAAAACATCATTTTCCTCAAAGAAACCGCCTGATTTCCGGCCTGTCTCACGCCACCTTGGTAATTGAGGCCGGGGAAAAGTCCGGCGCTTTGATTACGGCCATGCACGCCCTGGAACAAAACCGGGAAGTTTTCGCCATCCCCGGCAGCATCTATTCGCAATCTTCGGCCGGCACCAACAGCCTGATTAAACTGGGCGCCAAACTGATTGCCGGCGCGCGCGACATTATTGAGTCGCTCAATCTGGCCGCCGCCGCCGCCTATATTGAAAATAAAAAAATCATTCCCGAATCAGCCGAGGAAGAATTAATTCTTAAACAGCTGTCTTACGAACCGGTGCACGTTGACGAACTAAAAAATTTGACAAGGCTTGACACCTCGGTTATAAATAGTACACTTACCCTTATGGAAATGAAAGGAATCGTCAAAAATCTTGGCGGCATGAATTATGTGCTGGCCAGATAATTTTTTTTATGAAACTAGTTATCGTTGAATCTCCAACCAAAGCCAAGACCATCGCCAAATTTTTAGGCGCTGGTTTTAAAATAGAATCTTCTTTCGGCCATGTGCGCGATTTGCCCGTGAGTTCAATGGGCATTGATCTTGAACATGACTTTGAGCCGAAATACGTGGTGCCGCCCAAAGCTAAAAAAAATCTGAAAAAACTTCAAGAACTGGCTAAAAAATCAGATAAAATAGTGCTGGCTACCGACGAAGACCGCGAAGGCGAAGCTATCGCCTGGCATTTGGCAGAGGCTCTTAAAGTTGATCTAAAAAATACTGACCGCATTGTTTTCCATGAAATTACCAAATCAGCCATTGAACAGGCTTTAGCTAAACCAAGAAAAATTGACATGAAACTGGTTGACGCCCAGCAAGCCAGAAGGGTTTTGGACCGTCTAGTCGGCTATGAGCTGTCGCCTTTTTTATGGAAAAAAGTAGCCAAGGGTTTGTCGGCCGGCCGCGTCCAGTCAGTGGCGGTCCGCTTAATTGTTGAGCGGGAAAGAGAAATAAAAAAATTTCAAATCCAAGAATATTGGACGGTTTCGGCTGTTTTACAAAATAATGAAAAATTACCCTTTGCCGCCAAATTGAACAAAATCAATAATAAAGTAATTGACAAGCTGGAAATAACCAATCAGGCGCTGGCGGAAAAAATTCTCAATGATTTAACTGGCGCCGACTATCTGGTGGCCGGCCTGGAAAAAAAACAAATTAAAAAACAGCCGCCTAAACCTTTTACCACTTCCAGCCTGCAGCAAACCGCCAACCGCTGGCTCGGCTTCTCGGCCAAGCAGACTATGTTAGTGGCGCAGCAGCTTTATGAAAGGGGCTTTATTACCTACATAAGAACCGACTCGCTTAATTTAGCGGATAAATTTTTGCATGAGGCGGCTGATTATTTAAAATCCAGCTTGGGAAAAAACTACGCCCTGCCGCGGCCGCGCCGCTTTAAAACCAAAACCAAGGGCGCGCAAGAAGCGCACGAAGCCATCAGGCCGGCCGAAGCCGCGCGCGCGCCCGAATCAGTCGCCGGCGAGCTGGACACCAATCAAAATAAACTTTACAAATTAATTTGGCAAAGGGCCCTGGCCAGCCAAATGCCTGAAGCCGTCGTGAACGCCACCACGGTTGATGTTGACGCCCTTCGACCAGGCTCAAGGCAGGCTGCCACGGCCTACCAGTTCCGCGCCAACGGCCAAATTTTAAAATTTGACGGCTACCTTAAAATCTACCCGGAGAAAAGCCAGGAAATTAAATTGCCGGAGCTAAGCTTAAAAGAAAAGCTGGAACTCCTGGAAATAAAGCCAGAACAGCATTTCACCAAGCCGCCGGCCAGATTTTCCGATGCCGGATTAGTCAAAGCTTTGGAAAGATATGGCATCGGCCGGCCCTCCACTTACGCTCCGACCATCAACACCATCATTGAAAGAAATTACGTTCAGCGCGACGAGAATAAACGCTTAGGTCCGACCGATATTGCTTTTGTGGTTAACGACTTATTGGTTGAGCACTTCCCTAATGTTGTAGATTTCCAATTTACAGCTAAGCTGGAAAATGATTTGGATTCAATCGCTGATGGCGAGGTTAAATGGCAGCCGATTATTAAAGAATTTTATGAGCCGTTTCACGCTAATTTAGAAAACAAATACGAAATTATAAATAAAAAAGACATTATGCCGGAAGAAAAATCAACCGAGGTGTGCGACAAATGCGGCGCCGCCATGGTGGTTAAAACCGGCCGCTACGGGAAATTCTTGGCTTGTAGCGCTTTCCCTGACTGTAAAAACATAAAATCAATGACCGGGACGAACCGGGACAAAAACGGCC
>Ga0210051_1007675_pt1 | contig 10021 bp, 10 predicted proteins | sample CryGey092014_all_FD_185464 | JGI IMG/M metagenome (GOLD analysis project Ga0210051, IMG submission 185464) | Groundwater microbial communities from aquifer - Crystal Geyser CG23_combo_of_CG06-09_8/20/14_all (SPAdes) (version 2) | ecosystem: Environmental > Aquatic > Deep subsurface > Groundwater...
CATTTTTGACACCTTAATTTACCTCTTCTGACCTTCCAAAACTTTTTTCCGGAACATTTCTTGCATTTAGCCCGTGACATCGCCCTAAGTTTAACATTCTTAGTGGCTATTTTTATACTTTACCCTATTTTAGAAATTCAAGTATCTATTCACTTACTTTCCTTTTTCATTTTTGGTATAATAATAATGGACTCAACGATTTACGAATTGTGTTTTTTAATGGCGCAATCGGACAATAAGAACACAATTCTTGTTGAGTCCACCGGTTGTGCCATTTAAGTTTAAAAAGTTCTTTAAAAATTTTGCGTTTTTCTTTGTTCCGCCTTCGGCGGAATGTTCGAGCCGACTTTTTGCGAGGCCGCAGGCCGAACGTACAAATAGTGCGGCGGCTGGTGCGGTCAGCCGCCGCTTCCTTTGAAATGCGTTCGAATTTGTTCAAAAACGTTCTCTAAAAAAACGGTGTTGCACCAGTTTCTAGCAGAGCTAGATCTGACTTCACCAAACCTCCCTGGTCTCCCTCAAAATAGTTCCCCAAACTTGACTTTTTGGGTTTTGTTGGTGTAAACTCGCGGCTCCCCTGTGCAGCAGGGGATTTTTAATGTTAAAACCGTTTCTTAGACGTGTTTTTGAGCATAAAAGCTTCAAAAAAGCCCTGGGGGGCAATTTGGCTTTAATGGTCTTTTTGGGTTCATTTATTCCCAACACCGTTCCTCCGATTGAGGCTGAATTGACTATAGTTGGCGAGACCAGCGGCCCGATTGTTACCCAAAAAACAGTTCAATATCCGCTGGAAAACTACACAATCACCCAAGGGTTCTCTTTGTTTCACCCGGGAATAGACCTGGCTGCTCCGAAAGGAGTTGGTGTCTTTCCGGTTAAAGACGGCGTGGTTGAAGATGTTTCCTACTCGCGCTACGCCTACGGAAACGCAATTTTGGTCAACCACGGAAATGAGACCAGTTCTCTTTACGCTCATTTGGCTAAAATCGAGGTAGAGCCGGGCCAAAAAGTAACAACTTTAACCCAACTTGGTAAGGTCGGCGCCACCGGCCACACCACCGGACCACATTTGCATCTGGAAATTAGGAATCACGGAGTTCCGATTAATCCCTTTGTCATTCTTCCCTCCCCTGTCTCTCCGATTTAATAATCCATTCCGCCCGGGGGCATTTGGGGCACATCTTTCTTAAGTTCTGGCTTGTCGCAAACAAGCCCTTCTGTAGTAATTACCATGGCCGCCACCGAGGCGGCATTTTGCAAAGCGGAACGGGTGACTTTAACCGGGTCAATTATTCCCATCTTGGTCATCGAGCCAAACTCTCCGGTAAGAGCATTGTAGCCAAAATCAACGTCTTTTGAAGCTAAAATCTTAGCCACGACTACTTTATCGTCATCCCCGGCGTTTTTCACCAACCATCTAATCGGCTCTTCCAAAGCCCCGTAAACGATATTGACTCCCACCTGTTCGTCACCGGCTACTTTAATTTTCTTAACTACTTCCCTGGCCCTGATAAAAGCCGTTTCTCCTCCCGGCACAATTCCTTCCTCGCTCGCCGCCCTGGTGGCCTCCACCGCATCTTTGACTCTTTCCTTTTTCTCGTTAAGCTCAATTTCCGTGGCTGCCCCGACATTAATCTGGGCCACGCCGCCGGCCAGTTTTGCTAACCTTTCTTCCAATTTTTCCTTGTCAAAATCTGAATCCGTCTGGTTAACTTGAGATTTAAGCAGCTTAACCCGAGCTTCAATCGCCTTTTTATCCCCCTTGCCACCGATTATCCTGGCATTATCTTTATCTGCCCAAACCTTCTCGGCTTGGCCCAAATCGGCGACCTCAATCGATTCCAATTTCCGGCCGGTATCTTCACTAATCAAAGTCCCGCCGGTTAAAATCGCTATATCTTCCAGGCTTTCTTTGCGCCTGTCGCCAAATCCGGGAGCTTTAATCGCCAGCACATTAAACGTACCGCGCAGTTTATTAACTACTAAAGTCGCCAGGGCCTCTCCTTCAATCTCATCGGCAATAATCACCAAATTCTTGGAAACTTTGACAAACTTTTCCAAAAAAGGCAAAAGTTCCTGAATTGAAGAAATCTTTTTATCGGTTAAAAGCAGGTAAGCATCCTCAACTTCCGCCTCCATTTTTTCCGGGTTGGTGACAAAGTAGGCTGAAGCGTAACCCCGGTCAAATTCCATCCCTTCTTTGTATTCAATATCGATCGTTAGTCCCTTGCCCTCTTCCACCGTAACTACCCCATCCCGACCGACTTTTTCCAAAGCTTCGGCGATTTTGGCCCCGATTGCTTCATCTCCGGCCGAGATCGTGGCCACTTGGGCAATTTCTTCTTTGTTTTTAATCGGCTTGGCTATCTTTTTTAACTCCGCAACAACCGTCTCCACCGCCTTTTCAATCCCCTTTTTAACGATCATCGGATTAGCGCCGGCGTCAACCTTTCTCATTCCCGCCTTGGTCATCACCTGAGCCAAAAGGGTCGAGGTGGTTGTCCCGTCTCCGGCCGTATCGTTGGTTTTGGAAGCTGCTTCTTTAACCAGTTGGGCTCCCATGTTTTCGAACGGATCAGGCAAGTCTATTTCCTTGGCTACTGAAACGCCGTCATGGACAATATTGGGGGCTCCCCACTTTTTGTCCAAGGCGATATTGCGGCCTTTCGGACCCAAGGTGGTTACCACCGCCTTGGCCACAATATCAATCCCCTTAACCAGAGCGGCTCGGGCGACTTTGCCGAATTTCAGCTGTTTAGCCATAATGGTTCGACTTCGCTCACCACGTCTTACGCCTCGACAGCTAAGACGTCCTCAAACTTCACAAACAGATATTCAATATTGCCAATTTTAACCTCATTGCCTCCCCACTTTTTGTAAATCACCTTATCCCCGACTTTGCAGGGAGAGTTTTTTTTAGTTCCTTTTTCGGTTAACTCCGGAGCCCCAACCGCCAAGACTTTCCCTTTCTGGGGTTTCTCCCCCGCCGAATCAGGAAGATAAATACCGGAAGAAGTTTTGGTTTCCGCCTCCAGGGGTTTAATAATCACATAGCCGGCAGTAGGTTTTAAATTTATTATTTTATGTGGCATCGTTTTGGCATTCTAATTCCTAGAGTGCTATTTTATAAACAGACTTTAAGTCTGTCAAGTACTATCTTACCCCAATTTCTGGGGTGAAAAAGGGCTTTATGGGGAGTTACAACCTCACGGGTAATTTTTGGCTTCATATACAGATATTGCATTTTGAAGGCCAGCTTCTCAATAATTGATACTATGATATTGGGATATTGAGATATTATGTGCTTTCTGACCTTTTTTTTCGCAATATCGTTGTATCGTAATATCGTGGTATCGCTTATCGCCTTCGGCCAATAGTCCAAAATCCACTTGTTTGCCTGCAGGAATCTTTTGTAAGTCCGGTCTTTATTTACCAACGGCATAGTCTGGGCAATTTCGTGAGCAGTGTAGATATTTCTGTCTTTCTTCTCCCACTCCAAAGCAGTTTCGTCAATCCAGATATTTAAACAAAGTTTATTCTTCTGGGTTTTTTGCTTTGGTTTTCTTATGTCATAGTTCTTAATTCGTAATAGTAAATACACAAAAAACCTGGTAAGCCACAGGGTGTTGGCTTTGGTGATAATCATCAAGTCAATGTCGCTTTCGGCTGTCGCGTTCTTCATCGCCAAAGCCCCTGTCACAGCCATCATTTTGACCGTAGGGATTTTACCCAAAAGTTTTGCGGCTCTCCGGGCAATTTTTAATTTTTGGTGAGAAATTTTTTCCCTTATTTTCCGGGTTTTGAGGTTTTGTCTATTTGTAATTTGTAATTTGTAATTTGTAATTTCACCAAGCCCCTTCGGTCCGATTTCCCACTTTTTTAACTCGGCCCGAGCGAGCAGAAAATTGAAGATACTATGATAGGCAATTGAGGCTTTTGGCCCCTTATTTAGTAACGCCATATTGACGCAAAACCTGGGCTACTCCTTGGGCTGCTGTTTCCAAAGCTTTATCGGCCGCCGTGCCAGAGTTAACGGCATTTATGGCATCTTCAAAATATTTATTTATTAAGGAATTTATTCCGGTTGGGCCATCAAAAGTCCGGCTCTGCAAATACCAACTGCGGGCGTTGGGCGCCTTCGAAACAATTGAACCTAAGACAGGGTGGGAATTTAAAAGCCCCGCCATATCAACCCGTGGATAAGGTTCACCAAAGGTCCTTTGTTTGGCAGCATTGGCGTACAATTTAGCTAGAGAATCTTGAGAAGAAATAAATTTCAAAAAATCCCAAGCGACAGTTTTATTCTTACTTTTCTCCCAAACCCCCTCTGCCCAATATGAAGCGTAGGCAACGTCTTTTTGGCCAGACGAGGCCTTGGGAAGCTGGGGTAAAGGGAAAGTGCTAAATTTCAAAGACGGGTTTTGCTGAGCGATTTCGAATGCCCGCCAGGAAGGACCAAAGTACATCGCCAACTTCCCCCCGGCAAACATGGCCGTCGATTTAGGCAAAGTCGCGTCCCAGACCCCATCGGTCGAGGAAAAAAGAGTAAAAAAAGTCAGGGCATCTTGGGCCAGTCTACCGGCAGGCTTAGCCAAGTCAACTCCGTTTTGAAGCATCATCAAAGCCAGAATTTCCGGCCAGTGATCTACATTCTCGGTCCGGCCCAAAGCCACACCGGACTGGAGAATTATACCCCGCTCGTCTTTTTGGGTCAGGATAATGGCGGTTTTTCTCAAATCGTCCCAGGTGGCCGGAGGAGTTGCGCCCGCTGAAGCAAAAAGGTCATCATTAATAAACAGGGTGATCGCGTCATATTCCAAGGGAATCCCCAAAATTCCGGTTCCCATAATTAAATCCGAGGCGGCGACGGGATAAAAGATTTGGGCAAATTCGGAGGCAGACATCACCGTTGCGGGCATGAGATTTAAATCATTTTTAAACATCGGGACCCAGGAGTTATGAAAAGTAAAAATATCAGGTCCGGTGCCTTTAGCCAGAGCGTTAGTGAGCCTTTCTCTATAGTCTTGCTGGGACTGTTTGACATACTTAATCGTTACTTTGGGATTTTTGAGCTGGTATTCCGTAATCAGGGGGGCCACCGTCGGCTCATCCTCCCAAAGGCCCCACCAAGTAATCTCTCCGCTTGAGCCTTTATTGGAATTTCGTCTTACCAGGAAAAAAATTATTCCGCCGATTAAAGCCAGACCCAAAAAAATAAAAACCAAGTACTTTAAAAACGGCTTTTTGGGGGTAACCACCGACGCTACCGATGAGACTGGGCTGACGGGTGTTTCGGCAACAGTACTAGAGCTAGAGTAGATGCTGGGTATGGGTGGTGTTTGTTCAGCCATCTTACCATGTTATCATATTTACGATATGGCAAAAAAGAGTTTACTAATCCTTTTTGAACTTCTAGTTATTACCTTTTGCCTTTTTAATCTAGCCTTTACCGGCCGAGTCTTCCCCAACACCCTGGTGGCCGGAATTAATCTGGGAGGTAAAACCAAAACCGAAGCCATTACCTCTTTAAGCCAAAATATAAAAATTCCAGACAAGATTATTCTTCAAGGAAGCAATCAGAGTTTCGAAATTACGCCGGCCTCGGTTGATTTGGAGCCGGATATTCCGGTCTCGGTTGATGCCGCCTTTAACCTTTACCGGACCGGTAATATTGTTTTGGATCTGGCCCAAAGAGCGGCTTCTCTTTTTAAAAAGGCTTCCCTGGGTCTAAGGTTTAGCAAGAACGAAGAAAAACTTGACCAACAGGTTTCTGTAATCGCGGGCCAAGTCGAGACCGAACCGGTTTACCCTACCATCAAATATACCAACAGCCTGGTGGTGGTTGAAAAAGGCGCGGCCGGCGATAAACTTGACCGCGAACTCTTAAAAATCAGGATAGGCGCCGCTTTCGCTTATAGCCAAAGTTCGCCTCTTGAGATTCCCTTAAACAAAATTGACCCGACCCTCTCTGCTGCCCAGCTGGCCAAACTGCAGGCGCGGGGAGAAGCGCTTTTGCCGAAATCTCTCGAATTTAAATACGAAAACAGTGTTTTTACCTTTCAGGGTCCATATTTAATCAAGTTTATTGACCCGGCCGGACTGTACTTAAACGAAAAAATCTCCCAGGCGGTTGAGGAAATTGCCAAAAGCCTTAATCGCGACCCGGAAAATTCTGTCTTTATCTTTAACGACAACAGGGTCCAGGAATTTAAACCCTCCCGTGACGGCGTCAAGGTCAAACAAGATTTTTTGGGCCAGGTGTTTACCGGAAACCTAAGAACACTGGAAGAAACTGACGAAAAAACAGTTACGGTCAATGTCCCGGTGAATATCACCCCTGCGACAATCAAAACCGGCGATATCAATAATTTAGGTATTAAAGAGTTAATCGGCCGCGGGGTTTCCTATTTTGCCGGCTCAATCCCGGGTAGAATTCATAACCTTACCCTGGCTTCCTCAAAATTTAAAGGTGTCTTGGTCGCTCCCGGAGACGTACTTTCCTTCAACGACACGGTGGGTGATATTTCCGCCCAAACCGGATACCAACCCGCTTATATTATCCAAGAAGGTAAAACCGTACTTGGTGACGGCGGCGGAGTTTGCCAGGTCTCGACCACTCTTTTTCGGGCTGCCCTAAATGCCGGCTTGCCCATCCTGGCCAGAACGGCGCATGCTTACCGGGTCGGCTATTACGAGCAAAAATCCGACCCCGGGCTAGACGCTACAGTCTATGCTCCGACGGTTGATTTAAAAATTAAAAATGACACGGCAAAGCACATCCTGATTCAAACGACGGTTGATGCCTCTAGATTAATGCTTGTTTTTGAAATTTACGGCACCAAAGACGGCCGAACGGTGGAGATCTCCAAAACAGTCTTAACCAAACAGATTCCTCCTCCGGCCGATGTTTACCAAGATGATCCCACTCTCCCCGCTGGGAAAATTGTCCAAACCGAGCATAGGGCCTGGGGCGGTACGGCCACTTTTACCTACCGCGTCGAACGCGTTAATCTGGTTCTTTTCGAAAAAACCTTTGTCTCCAACTACCAACCATGGGCCAATGTTTACTTAAGGGGAACCGCGCAGTAGAATTAGGCATGAAAATTGTCAAACAAAATCCGAAGGCGGTGGAAACTGCAGTTAGGGTTTTAAAAAGGGGCGGTTTGGTCATCTACCCCACCGAAACTCTTTATGGTGTCGGGGTTAAGGCCACCAACCCCCAGGCCGTGCTTAAGCTAAACGCCTACAAAAAAAGACCTTTTGGCAAACCTTACTCGGTGGCAGTAGCCGACCAAAAAATGGCCGAAAAATATGTTTTCTTAAACCAAACCGCCAGGAATTTGTACCGGGAATTTCTGCCTGGGCCGGTAACGGTAGTTTCTGCCGGCAAACACAAGGTTGCCCCTGGGGTTGAATCCGAAAACGGAACCCTAGGAATCAGAATACCCAAATATAAGCTGGTAATCGAAATTGTCAAAAAACTTAGGGTTCCGATAACCGCCACTTCAGCCAACGCCTCATACCAAAAACGTCCCTACCAAATTTCCGATATCTTGGAGAACATCTCCGAAAAACAAAAATCTTTGCTTGACTTAATTGTTGATGCCGGCAAACTCCCTCCCCACGAGCCCTCAACCGTAATTGATACTACCCTTGATGATCCGGCTATTCTTAGACAGGGGGAGGTCAGGTTAAAAGATAAAAATGAAATCTTGAGCCGGTCGAAGGAAAACACTCAAAATCTAGCTAAAGAACTTTTCCAAAAATACGAAGGTTATCTCGGACAAAGACCGATCGTTTTTGCCTTAGAAGGAGAAATGGGTGCCGGCAAAACCCAATTTACTAAAGGTTTGGGGAAGGTTTTAGGAATAAAAGAAGAAATTGTCTCCCCTACTTTCAATTTGATTCTGGAATACGGGGAATTGGCTCATATCGATGTCTGGAGATTGGAAAATCCTCAAGAGCTGGAAATTTTAGGCTTTCTGAAAATGATTGAGGATAAAAATAAGGTTGTGGCCATCGAATGGGCCGAGAAAGTAGCAGAAGCAATCAGAAAATACCGTGGCCAGGCGATAATAATTTGGGTAAAGATTAAGTATGGGAAAAATCCCAACGATCGTTTAATCTCTTGGGGGGCGCTTTAAATGAAAATTTTAGCCATTGATACCAGTTGTGACGAAACCGCAGCAGCCGTAACCGAAAACACAAAAGTTCTTTCGAACATTGTTTGGAGTCAGGCCAGCCAGCATGCCAAATGGGGCGGGGTCATGCCCTCTTTGGCCCAAAGAATGCACCGGGAACGGATAGATTTTGTTGTCCAAAAAGCCATCTCTACAAGCCGCCGTGCGCCATTTACTATTGACGCTATTGCCGTCACTGTCGGCCCAGGACTAGCAATTGCTCTGGAGGTCGGAATTTCCAAAGCTAAAGAATTGGCAGCCCAATATCACAAACCCCTAATTGCCGTCAATCATATCGAAGGACACTTGCTCAGCCCGTTGGCGCGGCCTCGAAATTACAAATTTCCAATGTTGGGTTTGGTGGTTTCAGGCGGAAACACCCAATTTATCCTAATTGAAAAAATTGGGAAATATAAAGTCCTGGCCCAAACAGTCGACGATGCTTTGGGAGAAGCACTAGATAAAGCCGCCAGACTTCTCGGGCTGGGATATCCCGGAGGAGCAATCTTAGAAAAATTTGCGCGTGAGGGAAACCCAAAAGCATATTCCCTTCCCATCCCCTTAATAGAGGATAAAATCAAAAACAGATTTAGCTATTCGGGCTTAAAAACCGCTTTCGTCAGACTAATTGAAAAAGAAAAACCCCTTACCAAAGAAAAAATCTGCAATCTTGCCGCTTCTTTTCAAGAAGCCGCTTTTAAACATATCGAAAATGTTTTGTCTTATCAAATTAACCATTTACCATTAACCATTAACCATTTGCTGCTCGGCGGAGGAGTTGCCAATAACAATCTTCTTAGAGCGAAACTGCAAAAACTGTTAAGGGCTCGGGGCATCACCCTGCATGTCCCCTACGCCAAAAAACTTTGCGGAGATAATGCCGCCATGGTTGGCGTGGCTGCTTACTTCAAAGCTCAAAGAAAAGAATTTGTCAAAGATTTCAATTCCCTCGACCGCGAGCCAAGAATGAAGCTTGCCTAACTCTGCAAAACGTAAGCTTGCGGTGGTTGTAAACAAATATTTGGGTTAAAATGCGGGTATGGTTTTAATGATTACCAAAAAGGCGTCGGTAAAAGAACTCGAGAAACTTACCAAACACTTTTCCGGCTATATCAAAGTTGTGGTTGATATTGAAAAGGAAATTCTGGCCGGCGGCGTGGACAGGCACTTTGAAGAAGAAAAAAGTCTTTTGGAATCAGTTTCAAAACAGGAAAATCTCTGGGGAGGCGGTTACGACCTGAAAACTAAAGAAATCGACTACAATTCGATAATCAATTTAAGGCCAAAACAAAATAATCCCAGCCGGGATATTCTGGACGCCGGCATTCGAAACAAGTTTGCCAAAATCATCAAACAGCTTTTATCTTAAAATGGATACTAAATCAAAAATTCTTGATCTGGCTATGAACCTGACCCGGATCGGCAATTGGGCCGCGGACGGATTCACCGCCAGGAAAGAAAAAATCCGGGTTTTCTTAAAAAATACAGACCAATATTTTAAATCCTTAGACAAGACAAAGTTCCCCAAAGACTTCGCTCCCACCTATACTAAATTCCGAAACGAATATCGCCAATTAAGAAAAGGTAAAAGCCCCAAAGACCCGCTTGCCTGGGCGGAAAAGCTGTTAACCTGGGGCAATATCCTCACCCACCGGGCAAATCTTCTAAACTAGAACGGCAAACGTGGTAAAATTCAAATATGGAGCCGCGATACGACCACACTAAATACGAGCAAGAAATTTATTCTCTCTGGGAAAAATCCGGAGCGTTTTCGCCTACTCAACCATTAACCATTGGCCATCAGCCATTCTGTATAATCATGCCCCCTCCCAACGCCAGTG
>Ga0210051_1007676_pt1 | contig 10020 bp, 13 predicted proteins | sample CryGey092014_all_FD_185464 | JGI IMG/M metagenome (GOLD analysis project Ga0210051, IMG submission 185464) | Groundwater microbial communities from aquifer - Crystal Geyser CG23_combo_of_CG06-09_8/20/14_all (SPAdes) (version 2) | ecosystem: Environmental > Aquatic > Deep subsurface > Groundwater...
CTTCCGCAGATTCTCTTAAGTATATCCTACCATTATAATTCTGTCAACCCCGCACCTTCTTAAAAATTCAAATCCCAAGACTTAAAAACTTTGAATAATAATGAAGGTGCGGGGTCAACCCCTCATGATAGTGTAAACTATTCTGTACGCTTTTAGCTTTAAGGTTCTTTGAAAAGTAATAAAAATGGCATACCATAATGGTTGTTGTGCGAACAATAACCATTAATCGGGCCTTGCGGCCCAGAAGGAGGTATGCCATGAGAAGTTTAGACTTTTCAAAGGATAATTTACCAGTGCAATGGCAATATGTAAAGCGTAATTTAAGAGAATCAGGAGTGCTGTATCAGTTTGATGATTTTGAATCTCAAGCGCACAGGAATATCCAAGAGCTGATTCAGAGTTGTGTAAAGGAGGAGTTTGCGTTACAAGTAAGGGCTGAGCGGTATGAACATGCTCCAAACCGGCTTGATGAGCGTCAGGGTGGTTATGAGCGTAATTTTACGACAACATTTGGGACATCGAGGATATGGATACCGCGAGTCAGGTTTAATAAAGTAAAAGTCCATTATTCGCTCTTTGAGAAGTACCAGAGACGGCAGAAGAAGTTTGATAAGGTAGTTGTACTGGCGATGCTGCTTGGGCTATCGGTGCGTAAGCAGCGTAAGTTCTTCCGGTCATTTATGGGAGACGCTATAAGCCATACTACAGCCTCCAAGCTTATTCGTACCCTTGAAGATGATCTCCAGGCATTTAGAACTAGGAAGATCGAAGATAAATATAAGTATCTTCTTCTTGATGGCCTTTGGGTTAAGGTTAAAGACGGTAATAAGCTAAAAGATAAGGTTATCCTTTTTATCTTAGGGATTACCTTGGACAATAAAAAGGAGATTGTAGCCTTTAGGCTTGCCAAGGGCGAGACTGAAGAAGAAGTAACGGCACTGTTAAATGATGTTTACCGGCGCGGCTTAGAAGGCAAGTATCTTAAGCTAATAGCCTCAGATGGCGCAAAGGGTATTCGTGCTGCGATCAACATGGTTTATCCTTATGCCAAATGGCAACTCTGTTACGTGCATAAGCTGAGGAATTTAAACAAGCATATACGGCATAAGATAAACAATCGTCCAAGAATAATGCGTCAAGTGAGAGCTATTTATGATTCCAAGAATAAACAGCAGGCAATTGAGCGATTTGAGAAGTTCTGCGCCTATTGGCAGGAATATGAACCATACGCGATAAAATGTTTTAGAGACGGCTTTCATGATACGTTGCATTATTTTGAGTTCGGGGAAGACAAGAATTTTATCAGTTCTACCAATCATCTCGAGCGATATTTAGAGGAAGTACGCAGGCGTATCAAGATACAAGGTTATTTTAAATCAGATAGAAGCGCGAATCTTTGGGTTTATGGTATCATAAGCCAAGTTATGCAGGAACAACAGCCAGAAGTTATGCTAAGACACGTAACAATTTTCAGAGTGCCTCAATACGAAAGCGTACAATTATCTTGACAACACTCCGACGAGGGTATTGTCAAATAAATTGTGTAAATTCATCTAACGGCTTATCCTCCCATTTGTTATTTAAGCGAGTAAGTATGGCATAGATTATCCGGTTTACACTGTCTTGGTTTGTAAAGCAACTCATCGGCCTTGTCCGCCTGCGTACTTCTCGGAATGCACGCTCTATAACATTCGTAGTCCTGATACGTTTGCGAATAAGTTTTCTATATTGCTCTTTTATAGGTATCTCCAAAAAATTAAGCAGTTCATCCAAGTCCTTTTCAATGCAATTGACGGCTTGAGGATATTTTCTACGCCAGTGATTCTTCCAGCGCTTGAATATTCTTACGGCTTCGCGCTTAGTATTAGCTTTGTAGATTTCCTTGGCTTCAGCCAAGACTTCTTTTTCATCGCTCTTTTTCAAGTATTTGGCCACATTGCGTAGCTTGTGTACCCAGCAATGCTGTCTTTTGGTATAAGCATAGACAACATCCAGCGCTGCATGCAACCCTTTGCAGCCATCAATGACAATAAGCTTAAGGTTTTCTCCTTTAAGGCCTCTTGAGTACAGGTCATTAAGGAAGGCCTCCCAGCAGTTTTGCGATTCTGACGAGGCGATCCTAAAGGAGATAAGCTCTTTTTTGCCGAAGACAGTGATACCATAGGCAACTAAGACTATCTTCTTTATTGCATGCAGGGAAGTTTTCACCTTAAGGGTAATGCCGTCGAGGAACAAGAATTGGTATTCATCGAGTAATTCTCTTTTATGGAACTCCTTGACCTTAACATCCAAGCTCTTTGTTACATTTGATACACAAGATGCAGAGAAGGTTGTTTCAAGAAGCGGCTTTAGAGCGCCTGAGACATCTCTGGTTGAGATACCGGCTAAGAATACATTGCATATCGCTTCGTTCACTGCGCGCTGCCTTCTCTGATAGCGTTGGAAAATACTTGTTTTATAGAGTCCTGTACGGGAACGCGGCACCTTTAGATTAACTATCGGCCCAAGTTCAGTGTCGAGAGAGCGCTCGTAATAGCCGTTTCGGTAATCGATTCTGTTTTTCGTTCTTTGGTAACTTTCTCTGTCCATATAGCGAGTAATTTCATCCAGCATTGCCAGTTCCATTGTGTCTTTTAAGAGAGAGCGGGTATGCCGCTTGATATCCACCCAGAAGTCTGCATCTGTGCAAGAGTCAACAAATTCCTTTACGCGGCGCCACCTTTGTGTTACATTAGCATCAAAGACTAAGTATTGCATAAGGCGTACTCCTTTCTCTGTTAGGGCAACTACTAATTGCCCAAGGTTAATAAAATAGTTTTCTCAAGAGAAGGATACGCCTTTTTTAATGAAATTTCAAAGAAAATGATTTTTGGCTCAAGGACTTAAAAAATTTGCCCTCTAATCTTTTCTTAGAGACACGATTTTTCCTTGAGTCATATAAAACCATTACTTCTTTGAAGCGAATTTACACAAGATTGAGTATACTACCTTCTCTGAGATAAATATTGCAAAAATTTAGCGATAGGATATAATAATTATTCCTTGGCACAGATGTTGCATACACAAAGAAGGTCACATGCCCCTAGAAGTAAAACTCCAGCCTAAATTAACCTATAAGCTACGATTAACTCCCCAGATTAAATTAGCCCTTAATCTCTTGCAGTTACCCCTTGCACAGCTTAAAGAATACATTAAAGATGAAATTGAAAAAAATCCTCTTTTAGAGCCTTATGAAGATACTGTTTCTTCAAAAGGGAAATTAGATGAAATCTTAAAAAAAATCGAGAACCGTGAAAATAAAGAATCCGAATCTGATATACTGTGGGCAGAAGAAGATGAAGATAGAAAACAATACAGAGAAAGCCTTATCAGCACCTCTCTTGCATTGCAGGAACATTTATCAAGACAATTGCACCTCTTTTCTAACTCTGAGGATGAACACAAAGTCGGAGAATCAATTATAGGAAATATAAACGATAACGGATATCTTGACTGCCCTATAGATGAAATAGCAGAATCTAACAGAACAACAAAATCTCAAGTTGAAAAAGTATTAGCTCTTATTCAAACTTTTGACCCTATAGGAGTTGGCGCAAGAGATCTAAGAGAGTGCCTTTGGTTGCAACTCAGGGCTAAAGAAGAAGAAAATTCTTTAGCGGGACAAATAGTAGATAAATACCTTCCTTTTTTAGAAAAGAAAAGGTATGAATATATTGCTAAAAAACTTAAGCGTTCTGTGGAAGAAATTAAAAACGCCATAAAAGAGATAGCTAAGTTTGAACCAAAACCTGGCTGTTCCTTTAACCAAGAAATAACTCAACGTTTAATTCCAGATGCGATATTAAGGAAAAATAAAGATGGGTATGAAGTTATACCTAATGATTGGGAACTGCCTCGCTTTAGCCTTAACGCTAAATATAAAGAGATGCTAAAGAAAAATGATACGCCTACAGAGGTTAAAGAATATTTGCAAGAAAGACTTAAGGCTGGACGCTCATTGATAGATGCAGTGAATAAACGCAAAGAGACGATTCAGAAGATAATTGAAGAGATTGTCTATGCGCAAAAAGATTTCTTAGATAATGGAGCAACGCATTTTAAACCGCTGACTTTATCCCAAATTGCAGATAGAATAGGTAAACATAAATCTACAGTAAGTAGAGCCATTAGTAACAAATATGTTCAGACGCCATATGGTATCCTTGAATTAAGAGATTTTATAAACTCTGGGGTTAAGCAGGAAAATGGAGAGCTATTTTCCTCTAAGACAATCAAAGCGAAGATAAAAACCCTTATAGAAAGTGAAAAAAGAAAAAAACCTTTAAGTGATCTGGAGATATCAAACTGCCTTAAACAAGAAGAGATACTTGTTAGCCGCCGGACAATAGCTAAATATAGACATCAATTAAAAATCCTACCTTCAAAATCAAGACGGGAATAAACACTTATCTTCTTTTTTAATAACCATCAAGCTTAAAAACAGGCTAATTGCGCTAAAAAGTAAAGAACCAAAAAACGCCGGCCAAAAGCCAGATATGGCAAATCCTTTTACAATCTTTGAAACCAGATAAAAAAGAAATCCGTTTATGAAAAAAGTGAATATTCCCAGCGTAAATATGTTTATAGGCAGTGTAATTAATATTATAAACGGCCGCAAAAATGCATTGATTATCCCTAAAACCAAAGCAACCACAATAGCAGCGAGGGGGCTGGCTACCTGTATTCCTTTTACAATGTAAGTAACTATAAGGATGGCTAGAGAATTAATTATCCATTTTGTTAGAAATCTTTTCATCTAAAACCCTGCCTTTCTTTTATTCTGCCCCTAGTCTCTATTCTTTCTTTTTTGAGCTTCCTTTTGATTCAACAGCCTCAACAGGCATTTGACAATCACCTTTAAACAAAGCACCCTCAGCAATAACTAAAAGTGGGGCTTCAATATTTCCTGTCACTCTTGCGGACGCAGTAAGTTCAAGTCGTTTACTACATATAATATCCCCTTCCACTCTTCCCGATATCGTTATGCTATCGCCCTTAACTGTTTTAGCTTTTACATTTGCCTTTTCACCGATAATTAAAACTCCCCTGGCTTCTAAATCACCTTCGAAATCACCATTTAACCTTAGGTTAACTGGACCCGTAAATTTAAGATTACCCTGCATACCCGCTTCGATATTAATTGTCTTATCTTCTGTTTGGGGCAAATCGTTTTTCTTAAACATAGATTCTCCTCCAATTTTATAATTATACCATTTTTGTTTTTTTATCTTCATACCTACCCTTCTAATAATATTTTAGCTATTAGACTTAGGTAAACCCCGTTAGAAATAAGACGCCAGAGGCGTCTGCTGCACCTCTGGTGCAGATTTCTAACGGGGTAAATGTCCGTATTCTTGGAGATACTTGCGCGAAATGGCATGGCAATTTGGACAATCCGGATTCTTGGAATTATAATTTGAGCATAACAATAAGGTATTCGCTTCAACTAAAATATCCTGGGCGTAGTCTTGTTTTTCTCTGAGGATTGCCTTCTCAAGTTTTAAAATTATATTTTTTATTATCCCATCTGATTCGCAAAAAATAGGACATGCTATGTTATTCTGAATAGATTCTTCCATTTTATAATCGCTCTTCCCAAACAATTGCACCTACGGGACAAACCTTTACGCATTCGCCACACCGGAGTCAATCAGCCCTTTTGTGTCAAAATCGCTGATTTTGACTCCGATTTGTAATTCTTATCTCGCTCGATCGCTCCTTGAGCACATACTTCAGCACAGCGTTCACATTGGTTGCAACTCCTTGTAATTCTATAGGGCATAATTTATACTTTCGCGGCTTAAAAACCGCAATCTTTAGGACGCAGATTAGATATGACCGCTCAAGTATTTCATTTGAGAAACTTCGCGAGGAGCTTCATTATTTAGATACGGGTAAACAATCCTTTTTCCAGCAGCAACTCATTTGATTACAAAAATCTTTGGCTGTGCCAAAACAAGGAAAATTACCTTCGGCAGTCTGAATTGAGCGAATGAGATCTGTATTCTTCATCCCTATCTTGGTTTTTATGCCCAAAATCTTTGCCTTTTCTTTCAATTCTTTTAACGCCATTTCTACCCCCTTGCTATTTTTGATTCTATATAGCGGCTGAGTTCTGTTTTATTTTTGTCTTCCAATAAAACAAAGGAAACGCCATAATGATTAACCGGTGAGTCTGTCTTCTTCCAGATAATCTCTGCCTTGATTTTTAGAATAGGAACCTTGTCTCCGAAAAAGAATAATCTTAAATTTATTGTCTCCTTTTCTTCAAAATCTCTTCTTGTTTCAAAACACAACCCTCTCGAGCCAATATTGTTAGCAAATGATTTTATGCTCTTAGATTTATCCGGAGATTCGATCCTCAATATTATAGTTCTATTATAATCTTTACTTAAATCTAAACGGGGAAATTCTCTTCTTTCTTCTGATTTGCCAGAAATCCAGAGTTCGCCTTCTTTTTCAGCAGTTGTCAATTTCTTGGCTAGGCCCTTTTCCACAAGCACTTCTTTTAGAGATTCAAGTGAACCTTTAACCTCTACAGCCTCTTTTTCTTTTTGCAATAGCCCTTCTTCAGCTATTTTACGAGCTTCTTGCTCTTGCCCTAAAACTTGTTTTTCTTCCTGTAATTCTGTTTTGAGCTGCTCAAATTCTTTTTCCTTTGTTCGCGAAGCATCTTCTATGGCTTTGAGGATAATTTCTTCCTGCTCAAGAAGCTTATTTTTTTCTGCAACCTGAGATTTAAGCTTCTCCATCTCTTGGGCTGCAACATTTTTATCGAGAATTAATTTGTACCTTCGCCAGAGTAACCAAAAGAGTAAAATACCTAACCCAGAAATTAAACCTACAAACCAAAATACTAAGCCCATTTGATTCTTTCTCTCTTTCAAAGGTAATTCTGCAATTACCTTTGAAGGCTCTAATGCCGGATGATCCGCTACAACTTTTGTAAGCGCAGTATCCATTACTTCTAATTTTTTAATCATTGCCTCTTTATCTTTAGTCTCATTTACAAAAATCTCTTTTCCATCTTCAGGAAATCCAGATGCCTCTGTGGGCGTTTCAATATCTAATATAATGGTATCTACTTCCTGCCAAATTCTATAAGGCACTTTTTGCGTAAGCTCAAAAGTTAATGATTTAAGCGACTTCCTTTGCCCATCTCCAAAATAGCGGCTAGTAATCTTTTTTATTACACCCTGATTAACTATAACTTCATTATCCAACTTACTTACGATATTTCTGGTTTGAAATTCAACTGTTAATCTCGGTGGGGTATCGACCCAGTAAGAATTAAATTTAGCCGGTCCTGAAGTGGAAATTACTATTCTTGTCCCTTCTTTGGTTTCTTTGGCTATTGGGAGAGTTTTAGGTTTTTCTGTTAATTCCTGTGCTATTGAAAGATTGATGGACAAAAACCCAAAGACTAATATCAAGAAACAATTAAATATTACTTTTAGCTTTTCCCGCATTTTTCGGGATCCCGTTTTGGCGGGAAAATTTCTCGTTCTCATAGTTTTTTCACCGCATCATTTTCCTTAAATTCTACATTCTTCCACGGACTTACAACAGCTGCCGCAGAAGACTTTTCTTCTACTTTTTCTACTTGCACTCTACCGATGAATTTACCATCCCGATAAACTGATAGAACATCGCCCAATTTTAGATTATTTTCATTGCCTAAATCTGTAACCACGAAACCATGTTCTTTATCAATAGCTAAAACCTTACCGGCTAATTCATGCGAACTCTTAATCACAATTTTTTCTAGTTCAATATTCTTGGGTAGGACGGCAGTCAACTTCTCAACTTTTTCCTCTAGAGCTTGTTTTTCTTTAGTAACTGCGAGTAGTTGTGTTTCTGCTTCTTTTCTGGAGGTTATTTCCTTTTCCAGCCTATCTAAAGTAAGTTTTATCTGTTCATCTTTTGCTATTATTTCTTTCTTAGCGTCCACGAGTTTATTTTCGACTACTTTTTTTGCCTCAACTGTTCTCAATAACTCTGTTTCCTTAGCTATCCTTATGGATTTTTCTTTTTCCTTCTGCATATAAAAAGTGACACATAGGGTTAAGAGGATAGCCATGGTGGGCCAAAATATTTTTGGCCTGACTAATGTATTTAAGTTTACCTTTGGTATTACCACGAAGCGCCTCCTTTCAATTATTCGGAATCCAATTTAATCTAACCCTCCAACTTATGGCTTTGGCTATGGCTTTGGCCAAAGGAGGCCAAACCATGGCCTTGTGGCCTACCGGAAGCCAAACCATTGCCCTCTGGCTTATGGCTGCGGCTATCGGAAGCCGCACCATTGCCCTCTGGCTTAGAAATAAGATACCTGCTTAACTCTTCAAATCGTTCCTTGTGCTTTTTATAAAAGGGCAGCAACATCTGATATTCTTTTACTATCCGCGCATCTTTTATCTCACCAACACGAATGCTTACCGGAAGCCTCTTTTTGATATTGTGATAGGCGCCGATAAAGATAATGCCTGTTTCATCCTGGCGTAGAGACTCATCTATCTTTTTTGCGATAAATTTATCTCTTTTATCTAAAAGTCTATCTTTAACTAATTTATATTTTATGAATGCGATTAATTTATGCGCAATTGACTTGGCATGAGTTAGCGCGCCTAATCTGTCTAGCTCTTCCTTGACAAGTTTGAAATCCTCTGTCTTAACCAAAATGGCTCCTCGATTAAGGAGCCTAGCGACTAATTCGTAATTCCTGCTTCCTGATTTTGCGCCTTCTTCAACTATTCTCTGTCCTATCTCGCCATCTGCGACCATTCCGTCCTGATACACCTTCTTCCCTGATACGTCTATGGAATTAAAATAATCCGATATGACATCCCAAAACTTTTCAACTGCCGCCTTGTGTTTCTCCCAAACATCTTCTCCAATATCTGCAATACCTCTTTTAGTCACATCTTTCGCTAAAGACCCGAGGTCAGCGCTTGTATGAATAACTGGGACGTAAATCAGTGTTCTCATTATCTATTCTCTTTGAATCTCACAACGCTTCCTCATCCTTATTCTCTCATAACCGAGAAGGTTTCCAGAAGCATCAACTCGGACATCATAAATTCCAAGGAGATCAAGATTAGCTGCTTCAGAGGGCTTTTCAGTTATTTCAACAGTAATGTGCCATATATCCGCTTCTTTGTCTATCCCTATCGCAGTGGGAGAACTAAATCCGGTAAGCTGAACCAACTCTACCTTAGCAATTTCCACAATATCTTTAATTTCCATTTTCTGCTCTTTATGCATTTTCAATCTTTCCCTCTAATTTTCCTAATCTCTTTTTCAGTTCTGTATTTTCTTTTTCTATCTCAGCTTCTTTTGCTTTTGAAGAAAGAAAACTATCAGTTTGCCACCAATTTATGCCCATCTCCATTGCCTTATCCACTGAGGCAACCAATAGCCTTATCTTGATAGTTAAAAGCTCAATATCAGCAATCTTAATCTGGATATCTCCTGCAATTACAATTCCCTTATCCAATACCCTCTCTAAAATCTCAGCAAGATTAGTAGCATTTGTAGGATGCATCATTTTTGCTTCAGTCATTTTTTATTCCTCCCCTTTTATTACGCCAATTCTTTAGCTTTTATAATCAAACCTACTGTTTTTTTACGTAAATTCGCGATGAAATGGCAATTCTTGCAATCTAAACCTTTGTCATCATAATCCGGACAATTAAGAAAGACCTCTACTTCTTTATGCAAATCCTCAGCAAATCTTGCTTTCTCCAGCACTCCTTTTGCCTGATTGATTTTATCTGTAATATCCTTTATTACTAATTCCTGCTTCTGAAATGTCTTGCAATTTATTTTTGATTTATTCTTTTCCATCACATTAGATTCCCTAAGGGTCCTAAATCTAAATTCAAATCTTCATCTTTAATTCCAAAGATAGCCTGAACCTCCTGTATCTTTTTCTTTACTGCTTTAAGACTTAAGCCCAATTTTTGAACTTCTGCTTGTGAA
>Ga0210051_1007681_pt1 | contig 10016 bp, 6 predicted proteins | sample CryGey092014_all_FD_185464 | JGI IMG/M metagenome (GOLD analysis project Ga0210051, IMG submission 185464) | Groundwater microbial communities from aquifer - Crystal Geyser CG23_combo_of_CG06-09_8/20/14_all (SPAdes) (version 2) | ecosystem: Environmental > Aquatic > Deep subsurface > Groundwater ...
ACCCAATTAATTCTTTTATCTCTTTTGAACCAAGTCATTTGGCGCTTGGCGAAATGTTCGATTTCTTTTTGAATAAGATTCACCATTTCATCGTATTCCTGAGCAACAGCGAGGGAGGAAGAAGAAGATTTATCTTCTTTGCTCTTCAATTTTTTCTGAAGATATTGTGCGACAAAACGATACTCTAAACCAAATTCTTCCAATCTTTTCCAAGAAAGACTAGATTTTTTTAATTTTTTTACCTCGGCTATCATGCCTCTTTTCAACCTTCTCAAAAGGCGCTCTCTAATTAAGGAGCTTAGCTCCTTTTTTCCTTTCTTAATGCTAATTAATAAAACAGGATAAGGAAGGGGATTTTTTTTCAAAGCCGGCACCGGCCTTTTTGTTTTTAAAATAATTTCAATTGCCCTAATTAATCTTCTGGGATTTTTGCTTTCAATTGTCTTCGCTCTTTTAGGATCAAGTTTTTTCAAGATCTTATAAAGTTCTTCAACCGATTTTTTCTCCAATTTTTTTCTCAATTTCCAATCAGGCGGAACTTCAGGAATGACTATTCCATCAACCACTGCCTGAATATAAAAGCCGGTTCCACCACATAAAATTGGAATTTTCCCTTTTTTGAAAATTTTATTAATCGTTTTTAGAACCAGTTTTCTATATTGGGAAACGGTAAATCTTCTCTTTGGCGAAGCAACATCTAAAAGGTAGTGGGGGATACCCTGCATTTCTTTTTTGGTTATTTTTCCCGTCCCAATGTCCATGCCTTTATAGACTTGTCTTGAATCAGCAGAAACAATCTCGCCATTGAATTTTTTAGCCAGTTTTACGGCTAACTCTGATTTTCCCGAAGCCGTCGGCCCTAAAATCACAATTAATTTTTTCATTTATTCAACACCCGGTGTTGAATAATTAACACCGGGTGTTAATAATTTCTCTTAAAATTTTTTCTCGCCTTTTTTTCTCTGCTAATGGTACATCATCTTTTAATTTAAAAGCAGCTGTTCCCGGTCTCGGAGAATATTTAGCAAAATAAGCTATATTAAATTTGATTTCTTTAAAGAGTTTCGTCGTATTTTCAAATTGTTTTTTAGTTTCTCCCGGAAAACCAACAATCACATCGGTTGATAAATTAATTTTTGGCATTTTTTCCCGAATTTTTTTAACCAAATTTTTATATTGTTCAACCGTGTAGGGGCGATTCATTCTCTTTAAGATCTCATTATCCCCAGATTGAACCGGTAAATTGAGAAATTTAGCCACTTTTTCACATTTAGCCATTGTTTCAATTAATTCATCAGAGAAATCGGCTGGATGTGGACTGGTAAATCTTATCTGGAATTCTCCCGGGATATCATTAACCATTTTTAATAATTTTGCGAAATTAATGTTTCGCGTCTGTTTCGTGTTCTGCCTGCCCCGTAGGGAGCTTGCTCTCCTTCGGGGTTTCGCGTCTGTTTCGCGTGGAACTCCGTAGGAGTTCACATTTTGACCCAAAAGCCAGATTTCTTTAAATCCTTTTTCAACCACATTTTTTACTTCTTCTAAAATTTCTTTGTGGTCGCGGCAAACTAAAGGTCCTCTGACAAATGGAACAACACAATAAGAACAAAAATTATTACAACCATTAGAAATCGGAATAAAAGCCATAAAATTATTCTGATATTTTGGTTGACATCTTAATAAGTCTTTAAATTTTAAAATCTGGTCAAATCCCTTAGCGAATTTTGGCCTATCCTTTTTCAGGATACAACCAGTTAAAATAGTTTTTAAATTAGGATTTTCTTTTTTTAGTTTTTCGAATTTTGGAATTAATCCAAAAACTCTATCAACTGCCGATTGCCTAACTGAACACATATTAACTACGATTAAATCAGCCTCGTTAATATTTGAGGCTGGCTGATAACCTTTGTTTTCTAGAATAGTAGCAATTCTCTCAGAGTCACTTTTATTCATTTGGCAGCCGTAAGTAACGATGTGATACTTCATAAAACTAACCTATTTTACAATAAAAAAACAGCCATTTCAAGGCTGTTTTTCGGGCTTTATTTTGGTTTTTATTCCTTCTCTAGTTCTATTGATTGAATTATACATTTACCTTCCACGCATTTAGCTTTCACCCCAATACACCGAGCACCAACAGTGCCTGTCGGGCCACACCTTAGCTGAGGACAATCAGCATCAGTTTGGCACTCTTTTTCCTTACACCTCCCCTGATAAGCAATTTCTACCCCAGCCAACTTAGCAAAACATTCATTTGAATAAGTTTTGCCATCCAGGCCGCAAACCGGGTCCCATAGAGTAATACAGACAGTCTCAACAGCCTCAGGTTTTTCTGGTTGAATAGGCGGAGGTTTTGCTGGAATTTCTATCTCACCAGGGATGATACACTCTGGGGGCAACGGACAACCACTTGCAGGATCTTTTTCAATAATTACTATTCCTTCTTTACAGAATCCCGGAGCTGGCGAAACCCAGAGGGGACAATCAAGTTTTTCTAATTTTTGCTCGATTTTCTCAAAAATCTTTATTTTTCCTTCTTCTAATCTTTCTTTTAACTCAATAACTTTTGGCGTTTCAGGAGCTTCTTTTATTTTCGCCTTCAAATTCTCCATAATTTCTAAATGACTCTCTTTCTCGCCAGAGATTTTCTCAATATATTCCCCAAATTTTTCTTGGTCTTCCGAGGATATCTTTTCCAAATCACCCTGTAATCTCTTCAAGGCATTTTCCTCAGCTTTTTTAATTGCTTCTTTTGCTTCTTCGGGCACCTTCTCTTCTAAATTCTTGAGAACTTCCAAATTCTTAAACTCTTTGAATTGACTACCTTTTTGTTCCTCCAAAATCTCATCCAATTTCTCGGTGATTTTTTCTTCTCTATCTTCGAGTTTCAGCATAACGCCTTGAAAATTCTCTAAATGTTCTTCTCGCGCTTCTTTTATTTTCTCAAAAGCCTGGGGAGGAACCTGAGTTTCCAATTTTTGCAAGAGTTTCTGATGCAAAGTTTGTTGGTCGATAAATTTATTTAAGAATTTATCAACCTCTGGATTTTCTTTTGCCTTTTCTTTAATTTTCTCAACCTGGTTTTTAATTTTTTCAACTTCTTGCTGATAATTTTCAGTTGCTTTTTTAATTGTTTCGAGATTTTCGGTCTTTTCAACTATCTTTTTGACTTCCATTAGCTTTTCGTTAGCGAATTTCAATCTTAATTCAGCTTTTTTGACCGGATTAAAAGTCAAAACATTTTGAATTCCTCTTGCCCAATTTTTCAGGAAATAAAATGGGTTGTCTGGTAAAAGCCGGGGTTCTCCAACCCCCAAATCCTGAGGTTGAATATCTTCATCAAGTTCAACCGCTTCGGTGACTTCGCTTTTCGCCTCTTGAGCTAAAGCAACGCATCCAACGGCAAACACCAAAACAAAACTTAATAGAAAAATTTTTAAATTATTCATATTTATTAAATTATGAATTAAGAGTCGACCTTTAGGGTTATTTCTTTTTCTCTATTTCCATTTTAACTTTTTCTAAAAATTTTGTTAATTTCATAATTCTTCAAGACGAATTTAAAATTCGTCGAAGATGCGAAATGAAGCGATTAAGCTTCATTGAGCCTAGGTCTTTATTTTTTGAACGTACTCTAACTGATTTTTCTTTCATTTCTTTATCTCCAACCACTAACATATAGGGGATTTTTTGGATTTCGCCATCTCGAATCTTCTTTGAGACAGTTTCATTTTCACCTTTCACTTCTACTCTAAAGGACTCCAACCCCCCCGCCACCCTCCCGCCTTCGGCGGGCCCCTCGCTCAGCTCCTTTTTTACTTTTTGAGCGTATTTTTCATGACGACTGCCAACCGGTATTACCCAGATTTGTTCTGGCGATAACCACAAAGGCAGGGCGCCGGTATAATGTTCTAATAATACCCCAATAAATCTCTCAATTGAACCCAAGAGGGCTCGATGAATCATAATTGGCTGTTGTTTTTTACCTTTCTGGTTAATATAAGTCATTTTAAAACGCTCGGGTAAATTAAAATCAACCTGAATGGTTGTACATTGCCAGGGACGACCTAAGGAATCCTTTATTTTGATATCAATTTTTGGGCCATAAAAAACTCCACCGCCCGGGTCAATTTGATATTTTAATTTTAGATTTTTGAGAATATATTTTAAAGAATTAGTTGCTTTTTCCCAACCCTTCAGGGTTCCAGCATATTTTTCTGGTCGGGTGGAAAGATAAATTTCGTGATCTTTAAATCCGAAAGTTTTTAAGATTTTCAAACCGGATTTTAAAAGCTTAATTAATTCTTGGGCGAGTTGATTGGGTTCACAAATAATATGGGCATCATCTTGAGTAAAACCACGAACCCTTGTCAAGCCATGCAAAACGCCCGATTTTTCATAACGATAAACCGTTCCCAATTCAGCATATTTTAGAGGTAAATCTTTATAAGAACGAATTTTTGATTGATAAATTTTGACATGAAAAGGGCAATTCATTGGTTTTATCATGTATTCTTCTTCATCAATTTTGATAGGGGAGTACATGTTTTCTCGGTAAAGCTCGAAATGTCCCGAGGTTTTCCAAAGTTCCAACTTTCCAATGTGAGGACTGACTACCCACTGATAGCCCTGCGAAGTTAATTCTTGATATAAATAATCCTCAATAACTTTTCTTAAAATTACTCCTTTTGGTTGCCAGATTGGCAGGCCAGCCCCGACTTCTTCATCAAACAAAAACAATTCTAATTTTTGACCCAAAACTCGGTGGTCTCTTTTTTCGGCTTCGGCTTCTTTTAATAGAAAATTATCTAATTCTTTTTTTGTTTTGAAAGCCTTTCCATAAATTCGAGTTAGCATTGGATTTCTTTCTGAGCCCCGCCAATAAGCCCCAGCAATTTTAGTCAATTTGAAAGCCTCAGGATTTATCTCTTTTGTCGATTTCACATGAGGACCAGCACACAAATCAATAAAATCTCCAGACCAATAAATTTGCAGGGGTCTGACCCCTGTAAGTTCCGCAATGAGTTCTAATTTGTAGGGCTGATCTTTAAAGATTTCTTTGGCCTCTTTTTTTGAAATGATTTTCTTTTCAAATTTAATATTTTGTTTAATAATTTCTCTCATTTTTTCCTCAATTACCCGAAGCGAAGCGAGGGTGGGAGATGAGACTTTGCTCTCAGCGACCTTTGGCAAATCTTCGGGAGTTATCCGCGTTAATCCGCGTTTATCCGCTTCTACAAATTCAAAATCATAATAAAAACCATTTTCGATCGCCGGTCCAATTCCAAATTTGGTTCCGGGATACAATTCCTGAACCGCCGCTGCCATTACGTGGGCTAGAGAATGTCTAATGGTTTCTATTTTCATAATATTAGCTTTCCATTGTTTCTTCTAATATCTCTTCGACCTCTTCGCAAATTACTTTGGGGACGCCGTCGCGGTTATCAATTCGACCTTGGACCATGACAATTTTATTCTCTTGGAAAGCTGAGGGATTTTTTTGAATTGCTCCCGGAAAAACAATCACCTCAATTTTATCGGTTAAATCTTCTAAATTCAAAAAAAGCATTGGTTTTCCCGAGCGAGTAATGATTTTTTTAATACTTGAAATAAGACCACAAATTTTAACTTGCCTGCCCCTTAAAGTGGTTTTAACTTTGGAAATAGCCAGTGATTTCTTTTCTAAAACTTTTTTAAAATCTTCTAAAGGGTGAGAAGTAACAAAAAGGCCCAATAATTCCTTTTCCCAACTCAATTTTTCAGTCTTGGAAGCTGGGCTGGCTGGCGAAAGCCGAATCTCAATATTCTGATTGATGGCCTCAAAAAGTCCTCTTTGACCGTTAGCTTTGACTCTCTGGGTTTCTCTGGCTGACTCTAATAATCTTTCTAAGTTAGATAAAAGTTGATTCCTTTCCGCTAACCGGTCAAAAACACCAGCCTTTATTAAACTCTCCAAAGATTTTTTATTCAAATCGCGGGAGTTAATTCGGCCAACAAAATCGAGGATGGAACGATAGATACCTGAAGCCTGCCTTTCCCTGACAACCGCCTCGACAATGTTGTAGCCAACATTTTTTATAGCTAAAAGCCCAAAACGAATTTGCCTCGGCCCAACAACTGTAAAGTTTTCTAAACTCTCATTAATATCGGGCGGTAAAACTTCAATTCCCATTTTTTTACATTCTTCGATTAAAAAACCAATTCTTTCGACATCAGCTTTTTCCGAAGTTAAAAGGGAAGCCATAAATTCGACCGGGAAATGAGATTTTAAATAAGCAGTCTGGTAGGCAATCACAGCGTAAGCTGCGCTGTGCGATCTGTTGAAGCTGTATTGGGCAAAAGGTTCAATCCAATGCCAGATTTTCTGGGTAATATCCTCTCCTATTCCATTTTTTTTACATCCTTCAATAAATTTTTCTTTCTGGGCCATTAAAAGCTTCCTGATTTTTTTTCCAATTGCCTTTCTCAAAACATCAGCTTCAGACAAAGAGAATCCGGCAAGTTCTTGGGCAATTTTCATCACTTGTTCTTGGTACAAAATTATTCCGTAAGTCGATTCTAAAATTGGTTTAAGTTTGGGATGCAAATATTCAACGCGCTTTTTTTTGTGTTTGCCAGCGATATATTCCGGAATTAAAGCCATTGGACCCGGCCGATAAAGAGCAACCATAGCAATAATATCTTCAAGCTCAGTTGGTTTTAATTGTTTGAGATAGTGTCGCATCATTTCTGATTCTAATTGAAAAACGCCAATCGTCTCTCCTTTCTGTAAAATTCGCAATGTCTCTTTGTCGTCTAAGGGAATAGTTTCAATATCAACATTTTTACCCTGAACTTTATAGATTCTTGATAGAGTATCTTCAATAATGGTTAAGTTTTTCAATCCAAGAAAGTCCATTTTTAAAAGTCCCAAATCCTCTATTGAATGCATTTCATATTGGGTGACGATATTTTGATCGTCCTGGGTTGGATGTTGTAAGGGGACAATGTTATCTAAGGTCTCGGCTGAAATGACAACTCCGCAGGCGTGGGTTGAAGCATGGCGGGCACAGCCTTCTAATTTTTTGGCAAAATCAATTAATTTTTTTGCCTGAGGGTCCTGTAAATAGGCCTGGCGAAATTCATCAACACTGGCTAAGGTCTGGTCTAAAGTCGAGCCAAAGGGAATCATTTTCGCCAGCTGGTCACAATAACTATAAGTATAATTTAAGGCTCTGCCAACGTCTCTGACCACTGCTCGAGAAGCCATTGTTCCAAAAGTAATAATCTGAGCCACCTTATCCCGGCCATATTTTTGAGCCACATAATCTATTACTTCATCTCTCCGCCTATCAGTAAAATCAAGGTCAATATCAGGTAATGAGACGCGCTCACTGGTCAAAAAACGCTCGAACAAAAGATTATATTTTAAAGGATCAACATTAGTGATATTTAAGACATAAGCTACTAAAGAGCCGCCGACGCTTCCCCTGCCCGGGCCTACAACAATCCGATTTTCTTTTGCCCAGTTAACAAAATCCTGGACAATCAAAAAATAAGAAGAAAAACCAGTTTGCTTGATAACTGAGAGTTCATAATTTAATCTATTGATGATTTCCTTTTGCGGGTGTTCTCCATACCTTTTCTTAATTCCCTGAGAGCAGAGTTCTTCTAAATATTCATCGGGAGATTTTTCCGAAGGAACTTCGAAGGAAGGAAGTTTAATTTTTCCTAGCTCAAATTGGAAATTACAGAGTTCAGCAATTTTTTGGGTATTCTCAATAGCTTCGGGCATATCCTTAAAATCTTCCAGCATTTTTTCTTGGCTCCTCATTGAGAAATCGTCTTCTCTTAAACTCAATCTTTCAGGGTCATTTGGGTCAGCGCCGGTGTTGATGAGCATTAAAATATCTTGGGCTTGGGCGTCTTCAGGTTTCAAATAATGGACATCATTGGTTGCTACCAAAGGAATGCCTAATTTTTTTGATAGAGCAATTAAGCCTTTGTTAGCAATTTTTTGGTCGGGGGAATTGGGGTGGTGTTGGATTTCTAAATAAAAATTATCCTTGCCAAAGATTTCTTGGTAGGTCTTCGCAGTTTTTTCGGCTTCATCCATTTTTTTTGCCAAAATCATCTTTGGAATTTTTCCGGCCAAGCAAGAAGAAAGAGCAATTAAACCTTCAGAATATTGAGTTAACAATTCCTCATCAACCCTGGGTTTGTAATAAAAACCTTCCAGATGAGCTTTGGTTAAAAGCTTAACTAAATTTTTATAACCTTGTTCATTCTTTATCAGTAAAACTAAATGATATCTTTTGTCATCAATATTCGGCCTCTCCTGGTACATTCTTTCAAAAGCCAGATAGACCTCGGCTCCGATTATGGGTTTTATTCCTCTTTCCCTTGCTTTTTTATAAAATTCCACCGCTCCATAAAGATTGCCATGGTCAGTGATGGCTAAGGAATCCATACCCAGCTCCTTGATATAATCCAAAATCTCATCAATTTTCGGTAAACCATCAAGCAGGGAGTAATGAGAGTGAACGTGTAAATGAGTGAATTTCATAATAATTAAATCATCTTACTTTTTTCCCAAACCTAAGTCAAATATGATAAAATGGACGAATGAAATACCCAAATTTGAAGGAGGAAAAAAAATTATGGAAAAAAGGCTATAAAAGAGTAGCATGTTTGGACGAGAGTGGTCGTGGTCCACTTTCCGGACCGGTCGTTGCCGCCGCCGTTATGATTGAAAATTGTGAATTGAAAATTGAAAATTTAAAAAAACTAAAGGATTCAAAAAAACTTTCGGCCAAGAAGAGAGAAGAATTTTACAAAATTTTGACAAACCACCCCAAAATTGAGTGGGGGATTGGCCGGGTTTCAGAAAAAGTGATTGACAAAATTAATATTTTAGAGGCAACAAAATTAGCAATGAAAAGAGCTATCAGAAATTTAAATTGCAAATTGAAAATTGCAAATTTGAAAAAAGTGGATTATCTTATTTTAGATGGTAATTTTAAAATCAACTCAGAAATTCCTCAAAAATCAATTGTCAAAGCTGATGAAAAAGTTTTTTCCTGCGCAGCGGCCTCAATTTTAGCAAAGGTAACAAGGGATAGAATAATGCAAAGATATGGAAAAAAATTCCCAAAATATGGATTCGATCGACATAAAGGCTACCCCACGAAATTACATCTAAGAATGCTCAAGAAATACGGCCCTTGTGAAATTCATAGAAAAACATTTAGTCCAGTGAAAAAATTGTTGAATTGCTAAATTGTCAAATTGTTAAATTAACGGACTTGATTTTTTGACAAAACAATGTAACAATACAGCAATGTAACCATTTAATTTTTATGGGTGGAGTACCAAAGCAAAGAAAAACTAAATCGAGAAGAAATCAGCGACGAATGCATATTTGGGCCCGAGCGCCGGTTTTGGCTAAGTGTCCAAAATGCGGAAAACCGGTCTTTCCTCATACCGTTTGCCCCAACTGCGGGCATTATAAAGGAGTAGAAGTAATTGATGTTTTGAAAAAACTAACTAAAAAAGAAAGAAAAAAGCGAGAAAAAGAAATGAAAGCCAAAGAAAAAAGGGAAAGCCTTAAAAAGGAGAAACCCTTAACCTGGGAAGGATTATCTAAAAAATAAAATGTCTAGTCGTCATCTCTCAAGGTCAATAGCAATGCAGAGTTTATATGAGTGGGATTTTTTTGGGAAGAAAGTAAATTTGGAGAAGATTGTCGAAAGAAATATCAAAGAATTCGGACCAGGATTAGAGGATGCGGGCTTTGTCTGGCAGTTAATCACCGGTATAGTTCAGCATCTTCAAGAAATCGATAAAATTATTGAAAAGGCTGCCCCCGAATGGCCCCTTAGCCAAATTAGTATTGTTGATAGAAATGTCTTGAGAATGGGGCTATACGAACTTTTATACGAAGATAAAACTGCCGTTCCTCCTAAAGTAGCCATAAATGAAGCAATTGAATTGGCTAAATCTTTTGGCGGAGAGAGCTCAGGGAAATTTATTAATGG
>Ga0210051_1007683_pt1 | contig 10013 bp, 10 predicted proteins | sample CryGey092014_all_FD_185464 | JGI IMG/M metagenome (GOLD analysis project Ga0210051, IMG submission 185464) | Groundwater microbial communities from aquifer - Crystal Geyser CG23_combo_of_CG06-09_8/20/14_all (SPAdes) (version 2) | ecosystem: Environmental > Aquatic > Deep subsurface > Groundwater...
AAGAACGCAAAATAAAATTAATCAGCCAAGTCGCGCCTAAAGCGGTTAAGAGCGTTATTAAAAATCCGATTTCTAAGAAATGGTCCCAGTTGGCCGATTTAAAAGATATTAAAAGAGCATACCAAACGATTCCCCAAATCAAGAAAAAAGCAAAAAGAGATTTTCTTTTCCGGTATAAGTACACTAATCCAGCAATTAAAAATAGGAGTATCAAGGGGCCGCCGGAAACAATTAATTTTACAATTTCTTTCGGATAGAACTTGATGACGTGCCAATATCTAAGCATTTTATTCTTAAAACTAACCGGATAACCGTATTTCTCCAAAAACCAATTATAACCAACATTGTCAGTTCCAGCAACGCTTTGGAGATATTCTTCTTTCTCAAAATGATAGGTATAGGGATCGGGATAAAGATGTCCATATCGGCTAAAATCAGTGTCTTCCGCGGAAAGATAGGCGCTTGGCAGACCGGATAAATATCCCCAAATAAGAGAACCGCCAAAAATCAAAACGAACGGCAAGGCAAGAACCGATGCTCTTTTAAGCGACCGGTTTTTCCAAAAATCATAAATAAAAAAGGAAGGAAAAGAAACAACAAATGAGTTTTTTGCCAGGGCGGCCAAGGCAAATAAGACACTGGCCAAAATTAAATTAAACCAGTGTTTTTTATTTTTCTTTTTTGACAACTGTGGCCAGAAATAAGACAAAATGCCAAGAGAGAAAAACAGAACCGGCCATTCATAAAACCCGCCCATTAGCGCTCCCTGGGATAGGACCGGCATAAAAGCATGAATCAAACCAAAAACTGCCGCTGTTTTCAAATTAAACAATTTCAAAACGACAAAGAATAGGATTAAACCGGCGATAGCCCAAAGAAATATGGAAAGATAAAGAGGCAGTTCTTGCTTAAAGCCAAAATTCTTGAATATCCAGCCGTAAATATATGTATTTAATCTGTTGCCGGTATTAGAATAAATTCCTTCCTCTTTGACTCTTGCCGAAGACAAAACCACATTTTTCTCGCTTTCCATTTTGTATTCGCCGGTTAAAGCCAAATTCCGGGCAATAGTTAAATCGCCCCCCATTGGATTAAAAGAATATCCCTTTTTGTGAATCGGAAAATAATGAACAGCTAAAGAAAGAATAAACAAAGTTATAGCAATCAGAATAATTTTACTTTTCATTTGCTTGTTTAATTCCTTTGACCCGATGATAATCCATTATCTTTGAGTAAAAGATGTTAGGCAAAGGAACCATTAATTTATCTAAGAAACAAATGATATTAACTAACACTGGAACTGAAAAATCGTTAAGAATCGTTTTTTTAAAAAAATACCTGAATGGGTTTTTAGTTTCTTTATAACTAGCCTTTCTTTTTAAGACCGGAACTTTTTGAACAAGAACAACGGCTGATTCTCCCCGATTAATCACAGTTTTCTGATAACTCTTAAAATCTATCGGATGATTATGATAGGCAAAGGCCTTCTTGTTTAGAATCATCTTCATTCCCATTTTGTGTAACCGGTAACTAAATTCAGTATCTTCGTAAGCGGCATAAGGAAAGGTTTCATCAAAAAAACCGCCTTTAATTAGAAAACTCTTGTAAGCTGAAATATTGCCAGTATAGAAAAATCCGAATTCAACATTATTTTCATCTTTGATTCTGGGGTAGGCCAGGTGATAATTAGCGATATACTTTCTAAACGGCGTTAATTTAATCCGTGGGTCCCATTCCATATATCCTAGCACCGTTAGATTTTCTCCGCCTTTTTTATGGCTTTCAAAATGCTCTGCCAATAATTCCGGGCAGGGGATGATATCAGCGTCAGTAAAAAAAATTATTTTATTTCTAGCTTCTCCTATCCCTCTGTTTCTGGCTGCCGCCGGTCCTTTGTTTTCTTGTAAAAAATATCTAATTTTAAAAGAAAAATTACTTTTATCTATCGCTTCTTTCGTTCCATCGCTGCTACCATCATCAATAATAACGACTTCAAAATCTTTGAAAGTTTGCCTGGAAAATGCTTTTAGCGTCTCTATCAGCGATTTTTTTCTGTTGTATGTTGGGATAACAACGCTGAACATTAATATTTCCCCCTAATAATCTTAGTAATCATTTTAGGACTTAAATAAACATTGGGCGCCTGATAAGCCGAATGGGTACAATAACATTCTTTTCTTTTAATTGATTTTCTTATCTCTTTGGCTTTTTTCGATTGCCAAATTTTATTCAGGTCATAATCAAAATCCCTTAAATTGCCGATTTTTTGCCTTTGTTCGCAAGAATAAACATTTCCCGAGGCATCAATCACCGGACAAAAAGACGACATCCGGCAAGGGATAAGTTGTTTTTTCTTTTTAAGAATATCAAGGAATAATCTTTGGATTATTGGACTGGTTACTCTTTTATAAAAATTTATTTCGTTTTTATTTTCTCCCTCTATTATCTCAATAATTTTCTCAAATTCTGCTGGGCTGACTGCTTTAACTTTTCCTCGATCGTAATCGCCCTTGAGTAATTCTAGTCCATGATAGTTAATCATCGGCAAATTCTCTTTAACATATTTTATCATTTCTGGAATTTGTTTAACGTTGACATTAAGAATAACACTACAAATTCTTAATCTTAACTTTGGATATTCTTTTTTTAATTCGGCCAACCCATGATAGGTCTCAAGAAATTTCTTAAAATTTCCCCTTACTCCCCTAATCTTATCGTGTGTCTCGCCGATGCCATCCAATGACAATCCGATTTTTAACTGACCCTTGAACCTTTTTAGTATTTTTTCGGTATCGGATAAAATATTTTTTGTTGAAAGACAGTTGGTTGGAATAGCAACAACAGAAACACCGTTATTTCGCTTAAACAAATCAACTATTTTCGGCAAATCTCTTCTTGAAAATGGTTCGCCGCCGCCAATTGTCACCGTGTCTAATTTTCCGATTTTCCGAGTAATCTTGTCAATTTCTTCCAAAGTCAATTCTTGGTCAATTTCTTTGTTTAATATTTTCCAATTAAAACAGGTGATGCACCTGGAATTGCAAACATTGGTTATTTGGAAAATTAAATCGTAAAACGGCTTAGATCTCTTAAAAAGATATCGGAAAAAAAACTTGATATATCCTGGATTGTTCTTGTAAAAACTTAAGACCGGCTTGATATTCATAAATGTTTTTTAGCGATTTTAATCAATGATAGCGGAGTTACGGCCAAAACTGACCATAAAAATTTGGGAGTGAAAATGAAAGCGAATTTAATCAGAAATATGATTTTGTAATAGAATCCAGCGTGCCGGATAAAAAAAACAAATCGGTTTCGGTAGTTTTTATATTTTAACCTGATTACCGTAAAAAGATATCGCCCCAGCATCCTGAAATATTTTCCCCTGATATCGTTTAAATACACCTGGCTAGAGGTCGCTGATTTAATATGCCAAACGCCGCCAAAGGGAACATAGACTACGGCATAGCCGGCCTTAATGGTTTTCTGGCACCAATCAGCGTCTTCGTAGTAAGCAAAAAATTTTTCATCCAAAAGGCCGATTTTTTTAATTACTTCCTTTTTAATCATTAAGGCGCAACCGGTAATAAAATCTGCTTCTTTTTTAACGTCATTTTTCAGCTCATTGTCTTTCAGTCCTTTTCCTAAATTATACGCTTCTCCCCTTTTCCAATCAATCTTCCCGCCGGCAAACCAAATCTTGTCAAACCTTTTCCCTTCCGGCGACATAAAATATATTTTCGGTCCAACAATTCCTATTTTAGATGAACTTTCCAGCTCGGCTGTTAAAATTTTCAATAAATCTGGATGAACTACAGTATCGTCATTTAGAAGAAAGATAAATTCCCCCTTGGATTCTTTTATGCCAATGTTATTCCCGCCGGTAAACCCTAAATTCTTTTTATTGATAATCAGCTTGACTTGGGGAAATTTTTCCTTAACTAAATCTGACGTTTTGTCTTTTGAGGCGTTATCTACAACAATAATTTCATAATCAGAATAGCTTGATTCCAAAATTGACTTAAGGCAATCCAAAATATGTTTTTCCCCGTTAAAGGTTACTATAATAACTGATATCTTAAGATTAGTTCTGGGTGTCATATAGAAATACTGCCCCAAAGTTTAAATACCGTGGGGCAGTAAAAATTGCTATTTCGCTTTATATTTCTTAAAAATCCTCTCTTTTTCATTTTCTATTTCTTCGGCAGACAGAGCCGAAGTCCTAACAACGGCTTCAGCCTTCCCGAGTTTGCCTTTATAATATCCAATTGCGCTACCCTCATCAAAGAAAAGATCATACTCGTTTATTCGGTCTCTTATTCTGGTTCCTTTGTAAGGATAATAGATAGCTAAATCAAAATCATCAACACCGGAATTCGCGATAAACTTTTCCGTTTCTTTGATAGTTTCTCTGCTTTCGCCTGGAAGGCCAAGCATAAAGAAAGCTTTCACTCTGATGCCGCAACTATGACAGATTTCAATGTATTTATGACTTTCCTCTATGGTTGGCGTCGGGAACTTAACCCGGTCCAATATTTTTTGAGAACCGCTTTCCATCCCTACGCCGGTCTCTACGCATCCTGCTTTAGCTAAAGATTTAGCTATTTCAGAAGTCATGCATTTAACATGACCAAAACATCTGAATTTGACGCCAAATGGCTTAATTACTTCGCATAAACTGTCAACTCTTTTTTGATTAACAGCGAATAAATCATCAAAGAACATTACGGCTTCGTAGCCAAGTTCAACAACCCGAGCTAGTTCTTTTTCAATTCTTACTGGATTATAGTACCTGACTTTGGTTTTCGCATGCTCGCAGAAACCGCAATTAAAAGGACACCCCCTTGAAGTAATCATAGTTGTGGTTTTTAACCCATCTAAAGAATACTGATACTTTTCCAAGAAATCACCGCTTCTAAAGGGCAGAGGCATTGAATTCATTTCCGACGCGCTAAGATTCTTGTTAATAATTTTATTGCCTTGTCCCGATAAAATGTCAATAATTGCCTTTTCTCCGTCTCCAACTACGATATGGTCGTAATCAAGAGTCGCGCAGTCGTTCGTGTAGAATATCGCGTGAGGACCGCCGATAATCACTTTTTGGAAAGGAAAATGTTTTTTAACTTTGCTTAATATCATTTCCGCTTCGTCCTTTTGGGGAGTCACGCAAGAAATACAAATATGGCTGAAATTTCCGTACCTTTCAATGTCTTTGAAATCAAATTCATCATCTATCTCGGAATACACGCCCGCTTCGTCCAGAACCCCCTTCAAATACAAAATACCCAAAGGAGGGAAGACTCTGTCTGAGTCCAAAAACACGCTTCTTGGAGTAATAAACAAGACCCTGTTATTCATTAGAAGACCCTCCCTTGTTAGTTTTGTTGTTAAATATCTAAATTCACAAACTTAATTATTAGAATAACAGTTTAGTTAGTTTTTTTCAAGATATAAGTCTAATATAGGCGTTTTTTAATCTTTCAGCTAAAACAGACCAATCATGATTCTTGACCGCAAATTTTCTTGATTTTTCGCCCATAATTTTGATTAACGCCGGATTTTTCAAAAATCTCTCCATCGCCTCTGCTATAGAACCCGTTTCTCCTGGTTTAACGCAAAAACCAACCTTGCCATCAAGTTTCTCTGAATCATGAGCTTGATTAACAATAATCGGCTTGCCGCAAGCCATGGCTTCAATAACCGATTTATTTATCCCCAAGTCCAAACCAATCATCGGAGAAATAAAAACATCGGCTTTATTGGTATATTCAATAATTTGTTCGGTAGATAATTCTCCCGCAAATTTTATTCTTTTAGGAAATTTAACCATTGACTTAAAGAATTTGACTGTTTGGTCGGCGCCCGGACCGATTAAAATCAATTCTGTATCTTTATATTTTCGGCTGATAATATTAAAAGCTCTGATAAGATACTCGACTCCCTTTCTTTTAGAAATTGTTCCGGTAAAAAGAAATGAAATCCGATTATCTTTATTATTCATTTCTTGTTTTGGCCTAAATTTATCGATGTCTACTCCAACCGGGATATAAACAAATTGACATTGATAACCTTTTTCTTTTAATTGGTAACTTAATTTTTTATGACGATAAGCGCAAAGGTCAACTGATTTTGGTAATTGTTCATTAAATCTAAAAAAAATGAAAAACCAAACAGCTAATCTTCCTAAAATTCTATCTAATAAATTTGGTTTTTGTTCCAATAAACCAAATTCCTCCACCTTAAGAGAGCGATCGTAAGATAGCTCTTCTTTAAATCTGTGGCTGTCATAATTCCATTGTAAATCCACCGTTGAAACAAACGGCCTTATTTTCCAATAAGCGAAGGGATGAGGGCCTTGAGTATTGATTAAATGTATTACATCAATTTTCTTAAAAAATATAATCGGAATAGCGTAAAAAAATGTCTTAAACATGCCTAACTTATCAAAAGAGCGAGTTTGACGAGAGAGGGGTAAACAATAAACTTTAATATTAGAATTTAACTTCCGTTGGTTAGTTTTGAAGAAAAGAGTAACCACATGTATTTTAACGCCTTTTTTAGCCAAAGCGTTGGTTATTTCCCAAGTTGCCTTTGTTTCTCCTCCGGTAACAACATCGGAATATATGTGGGTCAGCATCAGAACATTCAATTTTTTATCTCTTTTTGCCATAAAAATAACAGACTGGTCCCCAGTATTTAATTATTGGGAAATTTTTGAAATATGAAAAAAGCTTTTCTGTTTTCGTTTTTGGCGAAGAAAGCCAGGTTTTAAAGTCAATCTGATATTTTTTTCTCTTAAAATAATTGACAAATTCAAACATAGACGGTTCATTGGCGGCATCCCAATCTTCGCCGATTTTATTAAAATCAATTAATGATTCGTCAATTATTTTCACCTTAAAATCTTTTTTTCTTAAAATCCAAACATTAAATATTCTCCCAAGCGATAAAATCATTTTCTTTAAAATTTTATCTTTGCTATACCAGCCATAAACCGGCGCTCCGCGGAACGGACTGGCGAAATTAGGACATAAAATAAAGATTTCCCCGTCTTTTTTTAAAATTCTGTCCGCTTCTGAAAGAACTTTTTCCGGATTTAACAAATGTTCAAAAGTAAAAAAAGAAGTTATGACATCGGCTGATTTATTCTCTAATGGCAAATTTTCTAAATTTGATTTTTTGAAATCGGTATTTTTAATTTTCCTGGACTTGGCTCTATTAACAGCCAATTCAGAAATATCTATTCCTAAACAAAAATTATCATTGCTAACCATTTTTGAAACATCCAGCCCTGTGCCACAGCCCAAATCAACAATTAATCCTTTTTTCTTCTTGCATTTATTTAAAATTTTTCTATGGATAGGAAAAATATTTCCCTGAAGATGACCCTGTTCTGTTGATTTAAAATATTCCTCGCTTTGATTATAAAATTCAAAAAGCTTTTTCTTGTTCACAATTTTATTTCAATAGCAATTTTAATTTAGTAATCACTTTTTTCTTAAATTGAACTTGTTGTAAATTTTCAATAAGGCGGTTTAACCTTTTTTCTACTTTGTTTCTCTGTTCAACAGGAATTGTTGACAGCTTAAATCTTTTTAAATCAGCAAAAATTGATTTATATGATTGAGAATCTATTCTATTTTCTTCATACTCAAAACTCTCCATCCAAAAAAAACTCATAACTCTTGGTTCAATTACATTATTAACTTGGAACTCTTTAATAGAATGGATTAATGGATTCTTAAAAGTAAACAATAATTTATTACCAATTTTTTCCACATACCAACGGTGATGCGAATATCCTGCCACATATTTATTTAAATTCCATTTGCCACCAATATTTTTATGAGATTCTATTATTCTTGATGGGGTTTCTATATAACCTCTTTTACCTATTCTGTTTATTTCCGAACAAACCCAAATCGGATCTCTAATATCTTCCAGAGTATGCGAACAAAAAACAAAATCAAATTCCTTATTTTTAAAAGGAAATGGTTTACGACTACAGATATCAAAGACAATCCATGTTTCCTTACTGAAATATTCTTTATCTGGTCCAAATTTACTACCCTTACTTGCTATTCCTCTTGTTTTATAGGACATATAATCTAAAACATAATTGGCCCTATTAAACGGTTTAGCCCAACCGCCGATATCTAAAACTTTATCCGTTGGTTTAATTTCGGCTAAAATTTTTGAAATAATATCCATAAATTTAAGCTAAATATTAATGATTCTTCCTAGTCTAAGATAAACTGGATTAAAAAATTAAAGAAAATCCCCTTGGTCTTTCTCCCTCCACAGACCAATTTCTTTATGTGTCCAATTAAACAAACTGGCCTTATTTTTTGATAATTGTTTAACAATATTGATAAATTTTTTAGCTACATTCTGACCATATATTTTTTTACTGTTTTGCATTTTATCTTTTAGTTCTTGATTATTAAGAACATAATCAATTATTTTAAACATAAACTTGCCATTAACCGGCGGAATTATTATGTTTGAATGAGCATCGTTAACTGTTTCTGGTCTTTCTGTGCTAAATCTGCAAGTAAAACAAATTTTATTTAATAAATTCATTTCTTCTTGGATGCCCCCGCTATCTGTCAGAGCAGCTAAACAATTTGACGAATTATAAAATTCCATTACTTGAGCATATTCTGGCCAAATTGATGTAAATAAAAAATTATTTTTATTTTCTTTAGCCATTTTTGTCATTTTACTCCTTAAATTATATTTCTCTAATGGCAAATTTTCTAAATTTGATTTTTTGAAATCGGTATTTTTAATTTTCCTGGACTTGGCTCTATTAACAGCCAATTCAGAAATATCTATTCCTAAACAAAAATTATCATTGCTAACCATTTTTGAAACATCCAGCCCTGTGCCACAGCCCAAATCAACAATTAATCCTTTTTTCTTCTTGCATTTATTTAAAATTTTTCTATGGATAGGAAAAATTATTTTCTCTAAATGGCCTTTTTCAGTCAAATCAAAATATTCTTGGTTCTGATTGTAATAATCAAAAAGTTTCTTTTGGCAATTTCTTTCCATACTATCTAAAAATCTTTTTAAATTTATATATTAATATTTTTCTAATCTTATTTAAATTAACCCTTGTCTTTTCCCAGTCGCTTTTGAATAATCTTTGACAACAATTAACAGTTTTACACGGTCCGCCAATTTCGCCAAATTTTTTGTTTTCTAACATTTCAATTAGTTTTTTCTGATTCTTTCCCCTCTGTCATGGGGGCAGAAAATACAATCTGCTCCACAAACCGATGCCAGTGATAAGTCAATTGCTTTTAACATAAATTATTTTAATATTCCTCTGTATAAAATTTTATCGGCTCTTTTAATTTCTCTTTGCCATATTTTTCTATATAGCCAATCCAGTTTTAAATTAAGCAATATCGGTAAAATTGGGCGCAACCAAGAAAAGCGACTAACAATTCCAAATAATTTTTGGAGTCGCAATCTTTGCTTTTTTTCTAAAATATCCAAAACTGAATCGTCGTAAAAATTATTCCCAATATCATCAACGGAAACTTCCGGAAACATATCTCCTAATTCCGTTCCAGGATATGGCTGGAAAATACTTGACCAAGCCAAAGTCGGGCGGCATTTTATATTCAAATCCAAGGTTTCTAAGTCTTCTTTTAAGCCAACTTGAGGCAAGCCCAGTATATTCTGCAAAATAAAGGTAATATTGTACTTATGTAGAAAACCGGTTCCTTCAATTATATCTTCTTTTGTCATTTTTCTTTTGAGAATTTTTTCTCTGACGTAATCGTTGCCGCTTTCCGCGGCGCAACGGACGCAAATACATCCTGCCCGACTAAGATTGAACGCAATTTCTTCATCTAATAAATTTAACCTAACTTGTAAGAATCCCCAGCGTTGTTTACACTTTTAATCCTTTCGGGATAAAGTGTAAACACTATGACAATACATAAAAGGGCTCGCCTGACACCTATTCAACGTCGGGAAATCTTTGACAAGTATTTCAA
>Ga0210051_1007688_pt1 | contig 10009 bp, 11 predicted proteins | sample CryGey092014_all_FD_185464 | JGI IMG/M metagenome (GOLD analysis project Ga0210051, IMG submission 185464) | Groundwater microbial communities from aquifer - Crystal Geyser CG23_combo_of_CG06-09_8/20/14_all (SPAdes) (version 2) | ecosystem: Environmental > Aquatic > Deep subsurface > Groundwater...
TTAGCAGAAAAAAAAGAGTTTAATAAAGAGGAAGCAAGTAAACTCTTTGACCAACTTGACTTTAAAATAAATGAAACAACTGGCAAAAGAGAGGCAACTAAACTAAAAGAACCAATCTTTATCTTTACTAAAGCATTAACCTTAAAAAGCGAAGGCCAAGAAGTAAGCAAACTTCAAGAGTGTTTGGCTAAGTTTCCTGATGTTTACCCGGGTGGCACTATTAGTGGTTACTTTGGCTCACAAACAAGAGTGGCTGTAATAAAGTTTCAAGAAAAATTTAAAGCCGAAATTTTAACCCCAGCTGGCTTAACAAAGGCCACGGGGGATGTTAAACAAATGACTAGAGAAAAACTAAACGAAATTTGTTTCCCCGGGGGAGAAGAAACAACAAGCTTTGAAATAACAATAACAACAAGCGACCAATACCCCTTATTAGATATTGCCGAAAGTATTAAAAATGATTTAGAAGCCCTTAGCTTGAATGTTGAAATAAACGCTGTTTCTTTGAGTGAATTACAAATCAATGTCTTGTCTAAAAGAAACTTCGAGCTTTTGCTCTTTGGTGAGGCCCTGGGTTCAATCCCAGACCCATTCACTTTCTGGCACTCGTCTCAAAAAGATTACCCGGGCTTAAATATAGGCGGCTATGTTTCAAAGCAAGCCGACGAATTTTTAACTAAAGCTAGAGAAGCGCAAACAGAACAAGAAAGAAATAAAAACTTAGAGGCCTTTCAAGAAGTAGTTGCCAAGGATTTGCCCGCTATATTTTTAGTTAGGCCTGACTATATTTACACCCTATCTTCTAATTTAAAAGGTTTTGCTATGCAAAAAATAACTGAACCCTCAAAAAGATTTTCCACCATAGAAAACTGGTACAAAAAAACAAAAAGGGTTTGGAAGTAAATAAAAAAGTTTAAACTATTACTAACCCGATAAAATGAAACCTTGACTTCTTGTTTTATCGGGTTAAAATAGAAATGTATGATAAAAAGAACCCTTTTCAATGAACTAAAAAACCATCTCAACAAAAAAGAAATTACTTTTATTGTTGGCGCCAGGCAAGCTGGTAAAACCACCTTAATGGTTTTGCTTCGTGATTTTCTTGAAAAGCAAGGAGAAAAAACCGTCTCTTTAAACCTTGACATTGAAAGAGACAAACAATTTTTCGTTTCCCAAGAAATATTGATAAAAAAAATAGAATTGGAAATCGGCAAAAGCAAGGGTTATATTTTTCTTGATGAAATCCAAAGAAAAGAAAATGCTGGGCTTTTTCTAAAAGGTATTTATGATATGAATCTGCCTTATAAGTTTATTGTTTCTGGCTCGGGCAGTTTGGAGTTAAAAGAAAAAATCCACGAATCATTAGCTGGCAGAAAAATAATGTTTGAACTCCAAACTTTGTCTTTTAACGAATTCGCGAACTTTAAAACAAATTATCAGTACGAAAATAATTTACCTGATTTTTTTACCATTGACCAAATACAAACAGAACAACTACTCGCAGAATATCTTAATTGCGGTGGCTACCCAAAAGTAATTTTAGATGATCAGTTGTCGGAAAAAAAGAAAACTATTGAGGAAATATACCGCGCCTATTTAGAACGGGATATTTCTTACTTGCTGGGCGTTCAGAAAACAGAAGTATTCACAAACTTAGTTAAAATAATCGCTTCTCAAATTGGCGGATTAGTAAATTTTACTGAACTGTCATCTACTTTGAGAATCTCTGCTAAAACAATAAAAAATTATCTTTGGTATCTTGAAAAAACTTTTGTCTTAAAAAGAGTCGACCCTTTTTTCAGAAATATCAGAAAAGAAATCAGCAAGGCACCTGTTTATTATTTTAATGATTTGGGCTTGAAGAACTACGCGCTAAATGAGTTTGGCAATGCTCTAAATTTTCAAAATGCCGGTTTTTTATTTGAAAATTTTGTCTACAAACTTATCCAAGAACAAACACAAGACAGTTCCGCTAAAATTAATTTTTGGCGCACTACCGACAAAGCCGAAGTTGACTTTGTTTTGAATTTCGGCAAAGAAATTGTCCCTATTGAAGCAAAATATTCTCACCTGAAAGAGCCAACCTTAACTCGCTCTTTAAGAGGCTTTATTGAAAAATATCGACCGAAAAGGGTGTTCGTTGTTAATTTATCGCTTAACCAAAAAATAAAAATAGACGGCTCAGAAATCAACTTTACGCCTTTTTATCTCTTAAAAACTTAACCTGTATTAAAAACTATGAAACAAATAATTTTGAATTCGCCTAAACAATTTAAGGTCGGAGTGGAAAAAGCCAAGGATATTGGCATAAGGGGCGATTTTGAGAATATTGTTATCTGCGGGTTAGGCGGGTCAGCTATGCCCGGAATTTTGTTGCAAGACGCTTTTAGCGAGGATTTAAAAATACCGGTTTTTATTCATCGTTCGTATGCTTTGCCCGCAGTAGCTTTAGCGAAAGTGGGGCTTGCCTCAAAAAGTTTAATTGTTTGCATCTCGTTTTCTGGCAATACCGAAGAGACATTATCGTCTTATAAGGAAGCAGAAGAAAAAGGTTTTTCAGTAATAGCTTTAACAACTGGCGGAAAATTGGCTGAAATGGCACAACAAAACTCACTCCCCTATTGCCTTATCCCGAATGACTGCTTACAACCAAGGTTTGGCACTGGTTACTTGTTTTCAGCTTTAATAAAAATACTAATCAATTCAGGATTACTAGATCAAAAAGTAGAAAACAAAATACTTTCTTTAAAAGAAAGCTTAAGGCCAGCAACCTTTGAAAAAAAAGGACAAGAGTTAGCTAAGAAACTAATGGGTAAAACGCCAGTTGTTTATAGCTCTAATAACTACAAGTCAATTGCCCGCATTAGCAAGATAAAGTTTAACGAAAACAGCAAGATAATGGCTTTTTGGAATTATTTTCCCGAGCTAAACCACAATGAAATGGCGGGCTTTACAAAAGCAAAAAACAAAAAGCAAAAGGCGAATAGCTTTTATGCAATTATCTTAAAAGATACAACAGAAAACCCAAAAATAATAAAGCGGATGGAGCTAACGGCTGAGTTAATCAAAGAAGCTGGCGCTGATGTAGAAATTATAGAAATGCCTGGCAAAACGCGGCTGGAAAAGATGTTTAATACCTTGCTTATTTTTGACTGGACCTCTTATTATTTAGCCCTTGCCTTGGGCGTTGACCCAATCTCAGTGCCCATAGTTGAGGACTTTAAAAAAAGATTAGTGAATTAAAATAAAAAATCTTAGAAAAGATAAAGAAACGTTGACTAAATATTAATATCCTACCTGCCTGTGCTGAATATGGGTTATAAAAATAAGGGAAGCCCTCTGATCAAAAGAAAATTTAACTCGATAATCACCAACCCTTAAACGAAAATTCTCTTGATTCGTGCCTTTAAGTTTAATAATGTTGCGGTGAAAAAGGGGGTGTTCTAAGGGTTCCAGCTCTCCAATCTTATTGATTATTTGAAAACGAAAAAGTTGAGGTATTTTCAAAAGCTCTTTAGATGCTTTTGGATGAAAAACTACCTTTAGCATAAATTAGTTTACATCATCGGCTAATTTCTTGACCTTAGAAAGCTCTACCCAAGAATCTTTCTGATTGCCATCTTTAACTAAAAAATCACTCTCTGCAATAGAGCTTTTTGTTGACAACTCAACAAAATCGATTATATCCTCTAACATTTTTTGTGAAAACAATTCAGCTGGGGCTAAAATTCCACGGATATGTTTGTTGTTAACAATTGTAAAAGGTAATGTTTTGTTCATATGCTTTATCTTAAATGATTTCTCTATTCTTGTCAAAGGCCCAGGTGGCGGAATTGGTATACGCGTACGCTTCAGAAGCGTATGCTTCACAGCTTGGGAGTTCAAATCTCCCCCTGGGCACACACTTTAATTAATAAAATTTTAAAATGAAAAATAAAAACCGATAAAATAATTACTTTTGATGAACTAAACAAAATAATAACACTGTATAAATCAAAAACCCCCAACGCTTAAGCACCGAATGGTTACGGCGGTGTTGCGTCGAAAGGGTTTCTTAATGCTATTATATCAAATTAAAAAAATATGTCAATACAACAACAAACAAAAAAATATACAGCCCAGCAACACACGCAAAGAACAACCCACCAAGCAACAAGGCAAAACCACTTAAAGGTTATCCCTTTGGGCGGATTAGGAGAGGTCGGAAGAAATATGATGCTTTTAGAATACAAAGCCAAGATTTTAATTATTGACGCGGGGCTCCGTATGCCAGAAGAGTCAATGCCCGGCATCGATTATATCATTCCAAACACCAACTACTTAAAAGACAACAAAGAAAAAATAGTTGGCTGTGTTATAACCCATGGCCATTTAGACCATATTGGTGCCATCCCTTATATGTGGCATAGAATCGGCAACCCGAGGATTTTTACAGGTCGTTTAAGCAAAGGCATTATTTCAAAGAGGCAGGAGGAATTCCCTTTAAGACCAAAGCTTGATGTGACAGAAATTAGAGACGGCTCGCAAGTTAACTTAGGCCCCTTTAAGGTTGAGTTTTTTAGGCAAGTCCACAACATTTTAGATAACTTTGGCTTGGTAATTAAAACTGACTTGGGCAACATTGTCCATACTTCTGATTTTACCTTTGACCAAACCCCTGTCAATGAACCCCCGACCGACTTTAATCGCTTAAAGCAAATCGCCAGCAATGGGGTTTTGCTTTTAATGTCGGACTCAACCGGAGCAGAACATGAAGGCAGGGCTATTTCAGAAAAAGTTGTTTTTGACAACTTAGACCAAATCTTTCAAGACGCTCAAGGTAAAAGAATTATCGCTTCAACCTTTGCCTCACATATAAGCCGAGTCAAGCAAATTATTGAGCTAGCTGAAAAATATAACCGCAAGGTTATTTTAGAGGGCAGAAGTATGAAGGACTTTATTGAAATTTCAAGGGTTTTAGGTTTAGTTAAGGCCAAACAAGATACCTTTGTTAAGCCAGAAGAAATTAGAAAATTACAAGATAGCCAAGTTTGTTTTGTTTGCACAGGCGCTCAAGGGGAAGAAAGGGCCAGTTTAATGAAAATAGCTAATGGCGAATACCGCAACCTTAACTTAAAAAAAGATGATGTCATTATCTTTTCGTCTTCGGTTATCCCTGGAAACGAAAGAACTGTTCAAATTTTAAAAGATGAACTTTATCGCAAAGGGGCTAAAGTATATCACTACCAAATGATGGACATTCACTCCTCTGGGCATGGCTACCAAGAAGAACTTTTGGATATGTTAAGCATTATGAAGCCAAAATTCTTCATGCCTTTGCACGGCCAGTTTTCTATGCTTGTCAGGCACACTGAATTAGCCGAACAGGTCGGTATGCAGAAAGGCAGAGCACTTGCGATTGAGCCAGGCCAGGTCGCTTATTTAAACAAGGACACTTTCCAAATTTCAGGGGAAGAAATGCAGGCCAACTATATTATGGTTGATGGCTTAGGTATTGGTGATATTGGTGAAATTGTCTTGCGAGACCGTCAGCAGTTGGCACAAGACGGAATGTTTGTTATAATAGCAGTAGTAGATACCCAAAAAGGCAAGGTCAAGGGCTCGCCCGACATTATCTCTCGGGGCTTTGTTTATTTACGAGAATCAAAGGACTTGTTAAAAGAGGTTCGCTTGAAATCAATTCAAATCATTGACAAAGCAGCTGGCACTGGTGGGGCAGTTAATTGGAGTTATATTAAAGACGAATTAAGAAACAAACTTGGTGAAATGCTTTTTAGAAAAACCCAGCGCCGGCCGATTATTTTGCCGGTGGTAATAGAGGTTTAAAACTATGAAAATATTCAGCGGCATTCAGCCAACAAACCAATTGCATATAGGCAACTACTTGGGTGCTATCGCACAGTGGATTGATTTACAAAAAGACAATGAGTGTATTTTTTGGATAGCTGACCTGCACGCTTTGACTGTACCCTATCAAGCCAAAAAACTTCAAAAAAGAACCTTAGAAGTGGTGGCAACCTATTTAGCCACTGGCATTGACCCTGAAAAATCAATTATTTTTAGACAATCAGATGTTAAAGAACATAGCGAATTGGCCTGGCTTCTGTCAACCATAACCCCAGTTGGCGACTTAGAGCGAATGACCCAATTTAAAGATAAGTCCCAAAAACATAAAGCCAACATAAATGCTGGGCTTTTAAACTATCCTGTTTTAATGGCCGCTGACATCCTCTTATACCAATCTAACCGTGTGCCTGTTGGGATTGATCAAAAGCAACACATTGAATTAGCAAGAACAATCGCTAAAAAGTTTAACAAAAAATTTGGCGAGACCTTTATAGTTCCCGAAGGGCTTTATTCAAAGCTTGGGGCTAAGATAATGTCATTAAAAGAGCCAACAAAGAAGATGTCTAAGAGCGACTCCCCTGACTCTTTTATTTCTTTGTTTGACACCCCTGAACAAATAAAAAAGAAAATCGCCTCAGCCACCACTGACAGCTTAAAAAGTGTTAAATACAATCCAGAAAAACAACCCGGAATTGCCAACCTTCTAACTATCTATTCTTTATTCGCTGAACAGCTAATCAAAGAAATTGAAAAGGAATTTGCTAATAAGGGCTATGCTGAGTTTAAACAAGGGTTGGCTTTGCTTCTAATTAAAAAATTAAAACCCTTTAGAGATAAAAAAGAAGAAATCGCCAAGAACCCAGAGCTTCTAAAAGACATTTTAGAAAACGGGGCTAAAAAAGCCCGCCTAATAGCCCAATTAACAATGCAAAAAGTAAAACAAGCAATGGGCTTGGTTTAAAGGGTCGCGTTCGGTTGACAAAAAATTCAAAAAAGATATAATTAACATAATGAAAAATAATAAACAAATTTATTTTTATCCAATCGTTATAGAGCCATTAGAAGAAGGGGGGTTTTTAGCTGATTGTCAGGTTTTACAGGGTTGCCATGCGGAAGGTGCGACTTATGGCCGGGCAATTGAAAACATTCAAGATATTATCCAAATTCACATCGCGGAGCGACTCAAACACAGAGACCCTTTAACAGAGGTTTCAGTTCCAGAAAAAACCGAATTAAAACTTTCTTTGCCCCTGCCTATTTTTGCTTAATTATATTGGCAGTATGGCAAAAAAATTTCCTCAAACTAATTACAAGGATATAACCAAAGTTGCCAAGAAACTTGGTTTTTATTTACTACGACAAGGAAAGGGCAGCCACAAAATTTGGCGCGACAAGAATGGAAGGTATACAACCATCCCAAAACACGGCTCAAAAAGCATAAAAAGAAAAACCTTAAAAGCAATTATAGACGACTTACAAATAACCGCTTCTGATTTTTTAAAGATTTTACATAAAAAATAAACAAAATGGAGGAAGAAATTTTAGTTAAATTGAATAAAATAGAGCAGCAGAATGAAAAAATTAAAAAACGTTTATGGTGGGTAAATTTCTTTTCTGCTCTAAGGGTAGTGTTTGTTTTAGTGCCTTTAATTTTAGCCGTGATCTACTTGCCGGCTTTAATTAACAACCTTTTGAAAAAATATCAAGAATTAGTTCCGCAAAGCAGTTTAAACAACAACATCAACCTGCCTGACTTTAATAACTGGCAGGACTTGTTCAATAAATAGTTCTTTAACAAGGAGGTGGAATATGAGCGAGCAAGAAACATATAATTGGCTTGTCGCTGAAAAATCAGTTAGTCGCTATTTTAGAAATGTGGGTCGATTTACTCTCTTTACAAAAGAAGAGGAAAGGACAAAATTACAAGAATTCTCTTTAACAAAAGACGAAAAAATAAAAGAAGAGTTAAAACGAGAAATTGCCCAAGCGAATTTACGGCTGGTAATTTCAAGAGTAAAGAAAAAATTTTTATGGGCAGTTCAATGCACGGGCTTAACTCTCTTAGACCTTATCCAAGAAGGCAATTTGGGCTTATTGCAAGCTATAGAAAAATATGACCTACACAAGGGCAGTAAGTTTTCTACTTACGCTACTTGGTGGATTGACCAAGCTATTTTTAGGGGTATTGAAAATACGGGACAAATCATTCGTTTGCCAGTCCATTTATTGGAAGAAATTCGTAGACTAAATAATGCCCTGCCCACAAAAAGAAACAGAAAAATTGTCATAATGGGAAAAAATGCCTTAAAGATTAAATCGCTTTCAGGACCGAAAATAATAGGGAGCGGGACAAAGCGCAATCTTGAAGATGAATTAAAAACGCAAAACAAAAGCCCAGAAAACGAGGCCTTGGATAATGTTTGCCTTACGCAAGCGCGAGTGCTAATGAAGGAATGCCTTAGTGAAAGAGAGCAAAAAATTTTAACTTTACGGTTTGGACTTGAAGATGGGATTGGACGCACCTTAGAGGAAGTCGGAAACATCTTTGGTATTACCCGGGAAAGGGTGAGGCAAATACAAGAAAAGGCCTTAGCCAAATTACGGCACCCAGCAAGGGTTGCATTAAGAGATTTATTATAAAACAACGGCTAGAAGCATTAGCCGTTGTTCTTTTTTTATTTGTAAAATAACCAGGTTACTTTACAAGGCCGAGCTGGGTGTAGTGATCTTTTATTATAGGGATGCCAACTTGCTCAAAGATTTTTAGACACTTCTTTTCTATCGTAATTAAATCAAGAAGGGTTTTACCTTCAAAGCGAATTTTAATTTGAGGGCCCGTGTTTGAAAACCGAGCTAAGGCCCAGCCATTTTCAAAAAGAATTCGAGCCCCATCAACGGAAACAAAATTATAATTATTTTCTTTTAAATAAACTTGTAAGCCCTTAATTAGTTTTTCTTTAATTTCATCTGGGGTTTCAACAAAGACCTCAATGCTGGGAAAATACTTAGGCAAAGAATCAATATATTGAGAAAAATCATCTTTTTCTGAAACAATTTCGGCCAGTTTAAAAGCAGTTAAAAAGGCCTCATCACATAAATAATAATCCAAAGGAAACAAATAATGATAAGTAATTTCACCACCAAAAACAGCTTTGTTTTCAACAATATTTTGCCGAACAGCTGAATGGTGGCAAACAGAATAATGAGTTTCAATCCCCTTTTCTTTCATTTCATCTAAAAACGCTTGCGATATTCTCGTACAATGCACAACTGGCCCAATTTTTTTACTTAGGGCTTGTCTAGCTAAAATTAACATACAATTATCCCCTGAAATAACTCTGCCTTTATTATCAACAGGGGCGACTCTGTCGCCATCTGTATCAAAAGCAAAGCCAACATCGGCTCCTTGTTCTAAAACTGCCTTCTTAAGGTCTCGTAGATTTTCTTCTTTATAGGGGTCAGGCATATGGTTAGGAAAAGCACCGTCGGGCTCATCAAATAATGTTTTAACCTGACAGCCCAATTTCTTAAAAACCATTTCAGGCAATAAACCGCAAGCCCCATTGCCAACATCAAGAATAATTTTTAAAGACCTCTTCAGTTTGATTTTGCTTGAAAGGTATTCAACATATTCTTCTTTTAAATCAAGAGAAATAACTTTGCCTTTTTGGCTGGCTCCTTTAAAGGGTTGATTGTCAAAAACTCTTTGTTTAATTCCAACCAAATCACTTAAAATAATATCCTTTTGCTCTTTATCGGGGGCTTGCCTGGCATTTAAAGTTAAACCATTGTATTGAGGTGGGTTGTGTGAGCCAGACAAAGCAATACCCCCGTCATAACCATAATGTAAAATAGCGAAATAAAACAAAGGGTCAGGGGCGATACCTAAATCAATGACATCTTTACCCATAGAGGTAAAGCCCTTAATTATGGCCTTAGCTAAAGCAGGCGAGCTTTTCCTGGGGTCTTGTGATAAAACAAACTTTTGGCAATGCGGATATAGTTCGGCCATAGCCATGGCAGTTCTTGTGACGATTTCTTCGTTTAGCTCCCCCGGATATACCCCCCTTACATCATACGCTCTAAATATATTTTGATTTGTTGTTCGCATAAATTAAATTTTGTTTATTAAACAGCGTTACTTGAAAATTAAATAACTTAA
>Ga0210051_1007690_pt1 | contig 10007 bp, 8 predicted proteins | sample CryGey092014_all_FD_185464 | JGI IMG/M metagenome (GOLD analysis project Ga0210051, IMG submission 185464) | Groundwater microbial communities from aquifer - Crystal Geyser CG23_combo_of_CG06-09_8/20/14_all (SPAdes) (version 2) | ecosystem: Environmental > Aquatic > Deep subsurface > Groundwater ...
TCCCATTAGTGACATCAAGGAGTTCGAAAACGGATGGCTTATATTCCTGTGCCAGAATGGAAGCGCCAGGACTGGAGTCATCAATAAGAACTGGACGATGTTTAATCTGTGCACAGCAGAGCTCAAGCAGTTCGGAGACTACGGAACTTTTACAGAACAGACTGACGCAAGGCACCGGGTTACGATTTATCCGGGACAGGAAGCTGTGGTTGTCCCTGTGTGGGGCGACAATCAGCAGATCGTAAATCTGGTGCTGAACGGCGACGGCACGCAGGCCATCTATGCGGCCAATGCGGTGAAGGTGTATTTCAACTACCAGTGCGGTTGGCATGTGGCCGGCGGTAATGCGCTGGAAGCACCCTATGGTGCGACGACCTTCATTGAAGGAATTCCAACTTCGGCGCAATTCCTAATCAGTATTATTGATAAGGACGGGCTGGAGTATACACTCAATCCGGATTTCGCCGATGTTTTTCTGTCGGATGGAACGAAGATTGAATTCGACAAGGTTGCCGGTGTCTACAAGTACGGCGACCAGTCGGATGTGGCGCTTTCCTGCAAATAACAACCCGGTCGCGCAAAGGATGCGACCAGGCCGGTACTACTTCGTGTGGTGCCGGCCCTTTTTTATATTTTTTTAAATTGTACTAATAGCATAAATTAATTGGACAAAAAGTTGACAAAACTGGGATTATTTGCTAGTATGATTAGTCAAAACTGTAATAAATTATATTAATAACATGAACGGAGAATTAATGCTTAAATTAGCCAAAAAGAGACTGGGGACGATGATTGTTGTCGGTTTTTTGCTGGGTGCCATATCTTTCTTTGGACTGATTGTGACTCAGAAGCCCTATCGCGCCAGTTCAGATCTTTTGGTGGTGCAAAATCAAAATGGCTTCTCTGATTACTATGCTTTGTCAAAATCAGCGGATTATTTAGCCGGTGTTTTGGTAGAATCAATCTACAGTGAAAAGTTTTTGGAAGAAATGGATGGTACCAAAACAGTTTCCATGGATTTTTTGTCGCAAGACAAAGTGGCTAGATTAAAAGAATGGAATAAGATTATAAAGATCAACAAAAATTCCAATGTTGGAATTTTAAACATTGAAGTTTTCGGCAACAGTCAAAAACAAGTGATGGACATTTCCCATGCCGTGTTGACTGTGCTGACTACAAAAAGTTTTCTTTTTCTGGGTCAGGGTCAAGACATCGATATGCGAATCTTGAGCGGTCCGCTGTTTGAAAAAAATCCGTCGGTGACAAATTTAGTTTTGGCAGGCGTCGGCGGTTTTGCGGTCGGCATTCTGTTAATGTTGCTGTGGACTTTTTTGCAAGTTGAATTTGGCGCGTATCGAAATATCCAACCGTTTCATAATTTGCATCGAAATTTGTCGCCGGAAGAAGAAACTGAAAAGAACGCCATGGAATATTGGAATCAACGCATGAACGGAAAATAATAGCTGATTCATATCCAGCAAATCAAGTTGGTTAGCTGGTATGAGATAGTTAACGACAGCTTTTTGTCAATTCAATAACCTAAGTACACATATAAGGAGGTTTGTCATGGTGACAAACAAAAGTTTTATCGTATTATTTTTGTTGACTGTGCTCCTCCTTGGAGGGTGCAGTACGATGCGTACGGATGCAGGACTGAAAGACGGTCCTGTGTTGAATGGAAAAAATCTGAATCTCACCGTGCGTCCGGAGGAGTCTCTGGGTGTGCGGGTGACGCCAGCCCTGGAAAGTGGAGATGTCACAGTCTTCGAACTTCCAGTGGAAGACAGCCAAGTTGGCGGCGAAATGTATCCGGGCAGAATTATGTTTCCGGGCATTGTCGTCAATGAAAAGAGGGAAGAATTTTTTGCCCAGTCAGTGTTGGTAGGAATGTATCCTGACACTGGCAAGTTCAAGTCCTTCGTCATTGTTGATGGCAAGTTACGGGACATGAGGGGGACGAAATTTCTGCCGTTGTCGTCGCGATCCGATTATTTATGGGATCGGGAAGGCAATCCAATTGCAATTGATCGTATGGATATCTATGAGAATAAGAAGGATCGCGATCAGTTGGTTTTGGAAAACGGTGTGTCCATCGGCAGTCGGAAATTAGTGAAAGGTTTTGACGCAGTTGTCAGATCCTGGAATCGTTACACGACGGCCTATGGGGATATTTACTCGCCACTCGGCGAGGAAGATATCAAGCGGGTTGCTAAAATCAACCCGGGCTATACTGCCATTGAGAAGCTGGTGCTTCGCAATCGGGCGGTGATTTCTATTAACCCAGTAGAAATGGTGGCGAAAGCTTCCATCACGGTCTTTGAGGCAGCGAACGGAAAAACCCAGGGATGGGATTATACTTCCGAGCTACCCAGCCGCCAGCAAATGGCGATGATCGTGGAATTTATTGGCAAGTTCCGACTTCAACTCATCGCTGAGTTGAATGAAAAACTTGCTCGACAAGAAACCTCACGGAGGCGTTCCAATGGTGAAAAGGCTTGTGGTAATTCTGCCGTTGGTGCTGATGCTTTCGGGTATTGCATCAGCTGCAGATCTCACCTCTATCCCCGTTAGCGGGGAAGAGATTATGGCTATGGCGGAGGCGGAGGATGCAATTAGCAGAAGGCGGGCTGCAAAACGAGACGCAATGCTTGCAGAGCGTTCTCCTCAGCAATCGCCTGCGGTTGTCGCGGAATCTGTTGTTGCGTCTGAGGAAATCAATCCTAAGCAACCACCGGCGGAAGTTTCGTCGGTGACGGAGACACATCCATATTCGCCTCCAAAGGAAGAGAGGCTTTGGGGCAGTTTTCCGGAACTCTCAGCTTGGGCTGGCGGTTGGATAAACCCAACGGCTGAAACCAAGGGTGTGTGGGTGAACCTGAAGTACATGCAGTGGTTCACCAAGTATGAAAAGCCGGAAAACTTCGGACTCGGTTTTAATGTCCGGGGCGACTATGGCAAGAACGGCACAGGCTATGATTGGGGGTATTTCGCCCCCGGTCCATCGGTGGGATACTACCGAGGCTTGGGGAATCTGAACAATGCGTTTGAGGCAGATGTTAGTCTACTGTATCGCTTCGACAAGAAGCGTGACAGCGGTTGGATGCCAACGGCGCATGTTGAGTTCAGTCATCGGTTGGATTATAAGAACCGTTTAATCTTTCAGGTTGACGGCAATTATTTTCCGAATGATAGCTGGATTGGTCCGGGAATTTATCTAGACCATAAACTGAACAAAGAGTGGAAAGTCATCGGCGGTTTTGCTAATAACATTAGCTGGCAAGATGACAAGTGGTATAGCGGGTTCATGCCGAGCGTGCGGTTCAAGTATAAAAACCGTTGGAACTTCGGTGTGAACGCTACATTATTCAATGGTCTTGGCACCTTCTATGGTGTCGTGGTGGCCTATGAGCTCACGCCAGATATCAACACCTGGTACGAGCTCAAGAAACAAAAAACGATAGTTAAAAAAGAATCCGGAGACTTTGATCAAGACAATGAGTCAAAGGTCATGGTCTCTGAACAAACAATCGATGAGCTGATCGCAGATCAGCTGGAGGAAAAACCATGAAAAAGACGAGTTTGCTGTTGGTGATGTTTTTTCTGGCGCTGGCCACTGCGGCCAATGCTACGACGATTCGCTTGGCTTACAAGGCGGGAGCCAAGGCCACTCCTATGACGGTGAACGGCAATCAGGTCGTTCGTTATGCCTGGCATTTCACTGATCCCAAGGATATGTGGGAGAGTGACCAAGTCCAGTTTTGCCCTGACCCGTTGCGTGAGGGGTGCGATGGCAACATCCCATTCCCAATCGTCAAGACGGGAGACAAAAGTGCCTACTTTGATATCCCCATGGATATTATCGTGGGTGGTGGGCAGTCAGGATCAAATCTGGCTGGCTCCAGTGACTGGCTGAATACCAACTGGTTATTTTTGCCAGACTGCAGCAATCTTGATCTTGAGGGCAACCTCATCTACTACTGGAGTCAGGCTGACCCCAATATCCCGAAATCCGGCGGTATGCATCTATTATATGTTGGACCGGGCGCGCCGTTTATTCCAAAGGATGATGATCCGCAGATTTATCGGTGCGGTGGTAATGTGGCGCGATCTACTGCCTCTGTACAGGTAGTCGCCCCTGCACCAGTCGTCGCTCCGGCACCGGTTGTTACGCAGGTTGCGAAGCCTGCTCCGGTACCTGCTAAGAAAGCGGTTGCCAAGAATGCGCCCTGCACTGGTTGCGAGAAGGAAATCAATGACAATGTGGTCGCTGTCAAGGACGCTGTCGGAGAAGCTACTCCGGAAGAAAAAGCGGCTGACCTTGGAACTGTCCACAAAAAGTTGACGATGGCTGCTACAAAGTTTAAGAAGGACGTCGGTGAAGGCAATCCTGACAAGGACGGCAAAACGCTGTCGCTTCACGAGAAGGTCGGCGAGCCACTGGTTCCTAATAGCAATCTTTTCAAGGAGGTGGATAAGGTGAGGCTCGCTGCGCTTGCTGCTGAGCAACAAGCTAAGGCAGTTGCGGAAGCCAAAGATAGCAGGAGTTTCTTGGACTGGACACTCATCATTCTTGCTGGTCTAGCGTTGATTGCGTTGATTGTATTAGCACACAGATCAAGCACGAGAAACATACATCCATGGTGAGCACAAGGCCTCGGAGCTCAAAGCGCAACATTGTTGCGCAGAGAGTTCCGGGGCTTGCTTTTTTTCTAGAAATATGCTATACTTTCTGATCGTAAAGATAATATATTTTTGGACAAAAAATGCATAAAATAGCCTTAAAATCGAATATTTCCAGTGAAGCCATTGGCGCAATTTTTATTGTGCTTTTTGTGGCGGTTTTTATTGTGGCCAACTTCGTTGTTGGCTTTGTGTGCCCGGTATATATTTTGGCGATGGTTGTTGGTGTTTCTTTGGCAATAATTTTTCCGCAATCCGGACTGTTGGCGGTTGTTTTTTTGACGATGGTGTTTGAAAGATTTTTCACTCTGCAAGCTTTTTGGATTGGCAAAGTGGAATACAAAATTTATCCGTTGGATATTTTGATGGTCGGCATTTTTTTAGGTCTGGTTGTGCAATATCTGTTAGGTCAGAAAATTAAATTTAAAAAAATTGATTGGCTGCTGTTCAGTTTTGTCATTTTGAATTTTATTTATTTTGTCTGGAGCGTTTTTGTCGCTCGTGCGGATGCCAATTTGGCTTTCAGTTCATTTAAAAATTATGCTTTTTATAGCTTGTTTTATTTTATTGCTTTGTTTTTAATCCGCACCCAAGCTGATTTGCAGCGATTGTTTAAATTTTTTCTGGCGGGCGGAGTGGCGATTGTCGGATTTATTATTTTTGGATTAGCAAACGGCGAAGGACTGTGGAGCCAGTACACGCCGCTTTCAACTGAGGGCGTCAGAATTCTGGCTTTCACGCACAGCTTGTATATTGCCATCGCGTTGTTGCCGACAATTTTATATACAGCGTTTGCTAAAAAGTGCAGCCGGGCTTTGAATTTTTTGATTGCCATTTGGACGGTTGGCATCCTGGGAACATTGATGCGTCATTTGTGGATAGCAATTGCCGTCGCGGTTGCAATATTGTATGTAACCTTGCCGAGAGAAAATAAATTTGAATTTGCAAAATTTGCTTGGCGTTTGGCAGTGCCATTTTTAGCAGTCTTGGTCTTGGTTTTTTATGCCGTGGTAATGATTCCGCAATCAAAGCTAAGCAACTCTGTTAATAATTCGTTGGAGGCTGTGTCCCAGCGGGCGGCATCTTTGGCAAGTGTCAGCGCGGATGAAAGTTTTGCTTGGCGCGGTTTGGTTTGGAAAAGTGCCTTCGAAAGATTTAAGACAAATCCTGTTTTAGGAATTGGAACCGGACAGATGATTTATGTTGAAACGGAGGACTACAAGGCCTTTATTGAATTTAGAAATATCCACAATTCATATTTGGCGATTTTGATTCAGTTGGGCATTGTGGGTTTTGGCCTGTTTTTCTATTTTGTTTACAAAAATATACAATATTTATTCCGATCCAATGGAAACGATGCCTATGAATATTATAAGTTTTCAATTCTGTCGGTTTTGGGCATTTTTCTTGTATCGATTCCATTCCAACCATATTTAGAAACTAATCTGCTGGCAATTTTCTTTTGGATAGCGTTGGGATTGGCTAGGGCTTTGCCGGAAATAAATTTTCACCCAGTCAAATATTCGCCCAAGGCGAGTCCGCAAAGCGGAATTTGACGGGGTAAAAAAATAATATGAAAATATTAGAGATAAACAAATTTAATTATCTGCGCCGCGGAGCCGAGAAGCATTATTTGGATGTAGTTTCTTTGCTCAAGGCGGGTGGCCACGAAGTGGCGGTGTTTTCGATGGATAATCCCAGAAATGATTTTTCTCCGTGGAAAAAATATTTTGTCAATTACGCTGGCTTTGAAGTTCAGGACTCCTGGCTGACAAAGCTTAAGGGCTTGTTGCGAATCTATTCTTTTGAAGCCAAGAGAAAAATCGGCAAATTGTTGGATGACTTTCAGCCGGACATCGTGCATATCCATAACATCTATCATCATATTTCACCGTCAATTTTGGGGGAGATTAAAAAAAGAAAAATTCCCATTGTGATGACCATTCATGATTATAATTTGATTTGCCCGAATTATTCTTTAGTGAGTGACGGAAAAAATTGGGAAGATTTGCAAGAGAATAAATTCAGAACTTTCGTGCGACAGAAATATTTTAAAAATTCGTATTTGCAAAGTTTCTTAGCGTATTTGGAATATGCTTTCAATCGCTTTTTTGAATTTTATGAAAAAACAATTGATCTGTATATCGCGCCGAGTGTTTTTGTCAGGAATAAATTTATGGCCGCTGGCGTGGCGCCGGAAAAGATTGTGGTGTTGCCGCATTTTGCCAATCTGGATTATACCTGTGCGAAATGCGATTTGAGAAATCGAGCTCGCTATGCTTTTTATTTCGGCAGTCTTTCCAAAGACAAGGGCGTTGATCGTTTGATTGAAATTTTCAAAAAATTGCCCAACATTGATTTGTATCTGGCCGGCAATCTTGAAGCAGGTTTTATTTTGCCAAAAATAGAGAATGTAAAATATCTAGGTTTTTTAGATCAAAAAGAAATTGAAAGATATATTCAGAATTCTTTGTTTGTGGTTTCGCCGTCGCGATTGCCGGAAACATTCGGACTCATCGCGCTGGAAGCGATTAAAAATGGCAAGCCATTTGTCGGATTTGAGGCAGGAGCGCTGAATGAAATTATTGAAGATAATAAACACGGCTATTTATGCCGGACAGAAATTGAAATGCAAGAAAAAATTGAGCAGTTGGCAAAGGATGACGGCTTGCGCATATTGTTTTCCCGGCAAGCGCTGGAGCGAGCCAAAAATTTTGATAGCCAGGAATATTACAGGAAAATTATGGATGTTTTTCGAGTCTGTTTGAAAAAGTAATATTTTTTGTTGACATTAGAATGCTTTGATGCTATGCTATCAAATCGAATTAATTGATAAGACAACCCTCTATAAAGCCATGAATCCCGCACTAACTTTCAATGCTTAAGCAAGCAAGGGTTAGATTGTGGGAAATATAATTATTTATAAACTTTAGTGCAGTTTGAGGCAAAATATGCAAATTGTATTGAAAGTTAGTGCGGGATGAAAATCGCCTTTATTGGACAAAAAGGAATACCAGCTAAATCAGGCGGCGTGGAAAACCATGTTGAGAATTTGGCCGTGGAGCTGGCGCAAAAAGGGCACGCGGTTTTCGTGTATGTCAGAAACAATTATACGGATAAAAATCTTATGGAATATAAGGGCGTGAAACTAATTCATTTGCCGAGCATCCCGACTAAAAATTTGGATGCGATTTCCCACACTTTTTTTGCGATTGTTCATGCGATATTCCAAAAATATGATGTGGTTCATTTCCATTCCATCGGACCGAATTCACTGAACTTTTTAATAAAAATTTTCAAACCGAAAACAGCCTTGATCGCGACCTATCATTGCCAGGATTATCTGCATCAAAAGTGGGGAGCTTTTGCGCGCACCTATTTGAAATTGGGAGAATATATGACTTGCAAGATTACTGATAAAACAATCGCGGTTACAAAAACTTTGCAGAAATTTGTCAGGGATAAATTTAAGAAAGAAACGGTTGTGATTCCGAGCGGAGTGCGGGTTGCGAAGAACGCCAATACAAACGAGCTTGAAAAATGGGGTCTTAAGGAAAATGAATATATCATTTCCGTCAGTCGTCTGATTAGGCACAAAGGCATTCATTATCTAATTGAAGCTTTCAAAAATTTGGAAGATCGCAATTTGACCGGCGGAAAAAAATTAGTGATTGTCGGCGATGGATTTTACACTTCAGACTATGTGGCTGAGCTTAAAAAGATTGCAGAGGTTAGCAAAAATATAATTTTTGTTGGCGCGCAGAACGGTGAGGCCTTGAGCCAGCTTTTTTCACACAGCTATCTGTTTGTCCAACCGTCTAATTTTGAAGGTCTTTCAATCGCGCTTTTGGAGGCAATGGCTTATGGCAAGGCGGTTCTGGTCAGTGACATCGCGGAAAATGTGGAGGCAGTTGCCGAAGCCGGAGTTTTGTTCAAACAGGGTGATGTGGTTGATTTGGAAAATAAATTAGCGGAGCTCATAGGCAACCAAGAACGAGTCAATGCTTTGGCGCAAGCTGGAAAAGAGCGGGCGGAAAAATTATACAACTGGAATGAATTGGCATATAAAATTGAAAATGTATATAAAGAGGCTATTAATAGAAAGAATAAAAATAACCGGAACTAATAATTGTATAAAGGTGTATGAGGGATATATTGAAGAGTAAAATATTTTGGACATTTTCTGCGGCTTTTGCGATGATTATTTTTGTGGTGGCAATAAACTCAGGCAGGACATATAAAGTTGAGGTGGATATTTTGCTTTTGCCAAAAAATGAAACCATGGTGCGCAATATCAGCCAGATAATTGAAAATGTCAGGCAAATCCCGCTTTCCCTTTCTTTTTATAATAAAATTATTGAAAATAATTCTGACATCGAAGACGCAGCCTTTGAATTGCCAGATGCTAAAAGAAAGCAATTTTGGAATGCCCAAATTGAGACAAGTCAGATTGGCAAAAGCGGCCTGATTAAAATAGCTATTTTTAATGCAAGTCCGTTGCAAACGGAAATGATCAGTCGTCAGGCCATAAGCAGTTTGTCGGTGGCAACAAGCCAATATTATAATATAAAAACCGATTTGGATATGCGAATTGTTGACGGACCGATTGTGAGTCAGGTGGCAAGAATAAATATCCCCCTTTGGATTTTCATAAGTTTGGTCGCAGGTATTTTTCTAGGACTTGTTATTTTCCTGGGTTCAAATTTGTTTTCTAAAAAATTTGCGCAGGATGCAGTTATGCCTTCGTCGATGCCGAGACCGTTTATGTTTCCTGATTTTCCCATGTCGCAAGTAAAAGAAAAAAAGGCGGAAATTGATTTTGGAACGCAAAATATTTTTGATTTTAAAATTGAAGATGAGGCGGCAATTGCGTCAGCGCCCATAAAAAAGAAGGAGGTTCCGATGGCGCAGGAGAAAAAGGCTTCAGCTCCGTCTAATCTGCCAATTGCTGAAGAGGAATTTGTTTTTGCTTTGCCAATGGAAGTTGAGCAGCCTATGGTGAAAGAAGAGGAAGTCGAAACTTTTGTCGCGGAAAAAAAAACAGAGCCGGTTGATACTACGCGCGAAGCGACACTGGAAGAAGTGAAGGCGAGATTAAACAAGCTTCTAGGCGGGGATATATTATAAAATAAGTCAGTTGATATGAAAAAACACAGTCTTAAATTTTGGATAATATTTTGGGTGATTTCAATAATTTTTTTGTTTGGTTTTTATTTTGTTTTGCAATTTAGAAAAGGTGGAATGGAACAAGTGATTGACTATTTGCCGATTGGCCAAGAAAATAAAGCTATTGCAACTTTGGCGGAATATTTCTATCGCAAGGATGA
>Ga0210051_1007692_pt1 | contig 10005 bp, 11 predicted proteins | sample CryGey092014_all_FD_185464 | JGI IMG/M metagenome (GOLD analysis project Ga0210051, IMG submission 185464) | Groundwater microbial communities from aquifer - Crystal Geyser CG23_combo_of_CG06-09_8/20/14_all (SPAdes) (version 2) | ecosystem: Environmental > Aquatic > Deep subsurface > Groundwater...
TAGCTACGTCCTCTGCACAAACTTGCTTGATAGAACCTTCTTTAATTCCTTTTTCTATTATATCTGTAAAAAAGTCTAAAAATTTTTGGTATGATTTTATTATAACTTTCTTTAGTTCTGGTTCCCATATAGCTTTAATATATAACTCTAAAAAGAGGGGTAATTGACTATCCACCTCCTCAAAAACTGGTTGAATTTTTTCTGTAATGTTTATAAGTATTTTTAGAGTATCCTTTGACTCAAGGTGAACTGAATCTAATTGGTTAGCTACCTTGTTTATCCATCCATCTAATAATTCTAAGAAAAGGTCTTGTTTGCTAGAAAAATGATGATAGAAAGCGCCTTTAGTCAAGCCAACTTTTTTACAGATTTTATTTACATCAGTTGCTTCAAACCCATATTCTGCAAAACATTCTGCTGCTGCTTTTAAAATATTATTTTTAGTTTTAATACTTCTTTTTTCTTGATCCATTATACACGTAAATGATATAAAAAATTTTGCAAAATATTTAGGCCATCTTTAAGCTACTTTCTTTTAACCTGTTTGGTAAATTTATTAACATTATTTTTTAATAATACCATATTTATCCTTTTTCTTTAAAAATTTTATACTGTTATTGAATTTGAAAATAAAAAGACTAAAATTAACTAATGAGTTTTTTTGTTTGCAAGATTAAAAAATTGGCATACGAGTAATTCTATCTGTTCGGGGCGGATGGCGGAGGTAATAAGCCTTGTATGGACCTTCCAAATATAGAAGACATAAAACCAAATTTAACAGATAATGAGGATGACCTAATTGATGTAGATCTTACCTTTAGAAAGAAAATGAAAATATCTTAGAATAAAAAGATATAGGACTATAGACTTCAATGCAATGGTGTGGGAGAGTAGGAAGTTGCCATATATTTATTTACGCTTCTGGCTAAATCTTTTAAAATATCCTTTATAGATTTATGCTATAATCTATTATAGTATTAAATAGGTAGTAATATTAATTGAATTGAATGTTTAAAACACTTTTAGTATTATAAATTATAAAATAAAAAAAGAAGGTTATTTAAGATGAAATTAAAAATAAAAGATTTAACAGTTGAGGAATTTCAATCTTTAATTTCTTCAACTATTAAAGATGCTATTGAGGATGTCATGGAGGATATTCTTGCCTTATCAAGTGAAAATTATTTGAAATCCATTAAAGAAGCAAGAAGTGATTACAAGAAAGGGAATTTCAAATATCTGGAGGATATTTCTTGATTTATAAGTTAATTTTCACCAATAGGGCTTTAAAAGATTTAAAAAATATAATTGAAGAAAATAAGGAAAAAATAATTTTAAAGCTCAAAGAATTTTTAATTAATCCTTTTTTATATTCCAGGAAATTGAACGATACAAAAATTGGAACTTATAGGTTTAGAATTGGTAATTTTAGGGTAATTTTTGATATTATGGTGAAAATATAATAATTCTAAGAATCGGAAATAGAAAAGACATTTATAAATAATAACTTAAATTCATAAGGATGTCTTTTAATAGCTGTATCTATAAAACAAACATCAAACTAATATTTAATATAATAAATATAGAAAATAGAGAATTTGGGGTTAGAAACCAAGTAGAGTAGCCCTAATGATTATGTAGGGTAAGTCTTATATGGTTATTAACCTGTTTTTTAGTAGGCTTAAGCTAAAGAAATATTATTAAACCTAAAAATCCGAATACTCACTATTTATAAAATAATCGTATTTGTAATCATCAAATTCATCAGCTGAAGGGAGTATGCTTGGCGATGACTTTTCCCTCATAAATTTCATATATTTTAAGGTGGTCAAGAATCTTTATTATAACCTATCGTGTTAATGTTGATAATAATAAATTGATTTAACTGATTATTATAATATTATTTGGTATTATTAATAATTAAAAAATTTTTGGTTGAAAAGATGAGGAAGTAGGGTTTATATAAGGAAGGGTAATTATTATGAAAAACTCTTATTTTATTAGTGAAAATCAGCTTGAGCAATGGGTAGCAGCAGCAGAAAATATAAAAGAGGAATTTGGACTTGAAAAACACTAGGTTATCTTATAGGCGAAAAATTTTATGAACTTTTCAGTATACGTAAATCTGCTGGGAAGATGATAATGATTATTAATGAAGAAAGGAAAAAGTCAGATTATAACCCGATAAAAATAATTTCAGGAAGTAAACTGAAAGTAAATTTAGACGAAGATTACGCAGATGCAAAGAAAAATGATAATAGAAACTGATATTAATAAAATAAGAAGGATAGCAAAACTGAAAAAGGATGAAAACTATGAATTTCGTTCTTTTTTAAAAGGTTGTGATTGGGAAGAAATAGATGCCATTGTGCATAGATTGTATAGAGACATGTCCTCCAAAATTGATTGCAAAATCTGTGGAAATTGCTGCAAAAAGGTATTGCCGGTACTTAATCAAAAAGATGTTAAAAGATTAACTAATGGATTAAAAATATCTGTAGATGTTTTTAAAGATAAATATCTAATAGAAAGAAAGAACAATGAAGGAATCACATTCAATAAGAAATCCTGTCCATTTTTGAGTAATAATATATGTTCTCAATATAAATACCGTCCAGAAGATTGTCGGTCATACCCGTATCTGCACAAAAAGTATTTTGTTTCTCGATTGATAAATGTTATTGAAAATACATCAATTTGCCCAATAGTATTTAATATCTACGAGGCTTTAAAAGAAGAAGTCTGGGGTAATCCTGAGTTTGATGATTTTAACGAATTTGTTTAGAATTGACAGGCTTTGTTATTAACATTGTTGAGTTCGAGTAGTGAATTTACTAGTAAACCAATGAAAAATTCTAAGAAAATTGGAAGGAATCAACCACCACTTCTAATAGTACCATAGTTATCCTTTTTCTATAAAAGTTTTATAATACTATTGAATTTGAAAATAAAAAAGATAAAATCAATAAATAAGTTAACTTGTTTGCAGGATTAAAAAATTGGCATATGAGTAAATCTATCTGTTTGGGGCGGATGGCGGAATTGGTAGACGCGCTAGGTTCAGGACCTAGTGCTCGCAAGAGTATGGGGGTTCAAGTCCCCCTTCGCCCACCAGTAGATTTAATAAATATGATTGAAATTATGAAGTCATATTATTGAAAACATGCCATAAGTGCATGTTTTCAGGGACTTGAAAAGACGGACTGAGTCGAAGACGAGGGAGTCTGCGTCTCTGCAGCGAACAAAGTGAGACGAAAGAACAAGTCCCCCTTCGCCCACCAGTAGATTTAATAAATGGCTCTACACCAATTAACGGAAGTCAATTATTTTAGAATTATAATACTGGCTAGATTAAATAAATAGCAGTTTAATTAAGAGTTGATTTAATCGAACTATTTAGTGGGGATGTAGTTCAGTGGGAGAACGCTTGTCTGGCAGACAAGAGGGCGGCGGTTCAAGTCCGCTCATCTCCACCAGTAAATTTACTGAATATGGTAAATGATGTTTAATCCAGATTGTGTAAAATATGCCGGTGGTGCATATTTTACAGGACTTGAAAAGACGGACTGAGTCAAAGACGAGGGAGTCCGCGGCTCTGCAGCGAGCGGAGCGAGACGAAAGACCAAGTCCGCTCATCTCCACCATTTTTTATATACTAATATTTTTAAATCGAAGTATTTATAAATTTGGTAAACACTAAAGCTATAGCTATAAGTCTTTTATTTAACAGTGATATTTATTTTAAACAGAAATTCTTCTTTTAACTCTTCCTCTTACCAGGGTCTCTGGTAAGTCAGGATAATTTCAGTCTGACCGCTATTTTCGGCTTTGAAGGTAAAAATTTCGTAGCCTCCCGCCCCCACAAGTTCTTCTTCTTTTTCTGTCTGCACAAATTTAGAGTCAAACAGGGATACCACAGAAGTATCTGTCTCTTCACCCAGTATCCAGCTATAGCCTGTGGTAGGATTGGATTCAAGTTTTATATTTATCCTGTCTCCCTTTTCCAGTTCAAAAGATTTACCCTTATCGTCAAAAGTTAATTCAGCAATGCTTTGGCAGGAACAAAGTAAAATTATTAAAAGTGTGATAACCAGTACTATAGATAAAAGTCTAATGAGCACATTCTTACCTATCATTTTGGTTTCCTTTCTTCTTTGGTGATGATAATATTAAATAACACCTGTAGCATAGAATAATTTTTAAATATGACTGTTTAATAATAACTTAAAGGGATTTAATTGGAAATGTAAAGCTGATAAATTTTAAATGGACAGGAAAATCTGGAAGGAGAATCAATGTGAAAAGTTACAGAAAGGAGTTATGGTTTCAAACTAAAAATAGAAGAGAATTGATCAATATAACTGGTGAGGTAAAAAATTGCCTAAAGGAAAGCGGAATAAATGAAGGTCTTGCTCTCTGTAATGCCATGCATATTACTGCCAGTGTTTTTATAAATGATGATGAAAGCGGCCTACACCAGGATTTTGAGAAGTGGCTTGAAAAAATTGCACCAGAGAAACCTTATAATCAATATATGCATAATGGGTTTGAAGATAATGCTGATGCACATCTGAAACGAACTATAATGGGAAGAGAAGCAGTAATTGCAGTAACAGAAGGCAGGCTTGATTTAGGGCCGTGGGAACAGATATTTTACGGTGAATTTGATGGTAAGAGAAAAAAAAGAGTGCTGATTAAGATAATAGGAGAATGATAAACGCATTTTTTAAAGAAAAATCTTTTATTATCTCTTATAATTATAGAAGAACTGCTAAAGGATTAAAATTAACTTTATATGGTCTTATTAAAGTATTGCTCTGTTATTTTATAATTATCAAAAAGGCATCAACTGAAGGCAGGATTGTTGAATAGATTATTTTTATTAAAATAGGACTTAAATAGGAGATGACGATCAAGCTAGGAATAATAGGTCTTCCTAATGTGGGAAAGAGCACACTGTTTAATGCAATAACAGCTGCCGGTGCAGAAGCTTCAAATTATCCATTTTGTACCGTAGAGCCAAATATTGCTGTAGTGCCTATTCCTGACAGGAGACTGGAGGAATTAGCCAGAATAGTTAGTCCAGAAAAAATTATCCCCACGACTATTGAGTTTGTAGATATAGCGGGACTGGTAAAGGGTGCCAGTAAAGGTGAAGGGCTCGGAAATAGATTCCTATCTCATATTCGTGAAGTGGAAGCTATTGTCCATGTTGTAAGATGTTTTAAAGATGAGAATGTGTCACATACATATCCTGATATAGAGCCTGTAAGAGATGTTGAAGTAGTGAATCTGGAATTAATTCTTGCAGACCTTGAAAGCCTTGAAAAAAGGATTGATAAGGCACACAGGATGGCAAAAAGTGGTGAGAAAAAATATATAACTGAATATGAACTGCTGGGGAGAGTAAAAGAAGAACTGGTAGAGGGGATTCCTATAAGGAATATGGAATTCAATGATGAAGAAAGAATGGTTGTAAATCAACTTTTTTTACTCTCTGCTAAACCAGTTATATATGCTGCAAATATAGATGAAACTGACCTGGGAAAGGATATGGAAGATTTAACAGCTGTAAAAAAGCTTTGGCAATATGCTTCTAAAGAAAAATCAGAATTGATGGTAGTAAGTGCAAAAATTGAAGAGGAGATAATAAAGCTGGACCCTGGCGAAAGGGAAATATTCATGAAAGAACTCGGTATTCCCATATCAGGTATGGATAGGTTGTTAAAAGCCTGCTATAAGCTGCTGGGGCTTATAAGTTTTTTAACTATAAAGCCTCCAGAGGTCCGGGCATGGACTATCAAGGAGGGCACCAGAGCACCAGAAGCCGCAGGCAAGATTCATACAGATTTCCAGAAAGGTTTTATATGTGTTGAAGTTATAGATTACAATACTCTTGTAAACATTGGTTCTTATGTAGCTGCAAAAGAAAAAGGGCTAGTCCGCCGTGAAGGAAAAGATTATATAATGAAAGACGGAGACGTTGCCTTATTTAAATTTAGTGTATAAATTGAGTTTTGTAATATTCATTTGTATAATGTATTTTAGTCTTTGCGGGCAGTTATAAATCTTTGTTTCTATAACCAGAAAGGATATTCTTGGAAAGAAGAGGTAGGAAAGAATCAATCATAACTTTAACAATAATGGTTATAATTGCTATAGTAATCGTAAGCTGGCTTTCTGGTTTATGGAGTTGTGAGACTGGCAGAAAGGAATTAACTGATATAGAAAGATTAACCATTTCCGATTATGTAAACTCGATTTCAGTCTTGGTTCAGCAATCCAATAAAGTTTCTTACAAATTCTTTAATACTATGACAAAAACAAAAGAATTATCCAGGGAAGATCTGGATAGCGAGCTTTTAGAAATAATAGAAGAGAGTAAGGTAATTTTAGAAAATAGTAGAGAGTTAAATCCTCCGGAATTTTTTGAAGTTGCGCATGGATATTTAGAATTAGTGTTTGAGACCAGAAATAAGGCTTATGAAGATTTTAAGCCAGCTTTATTTAACGCATTACGGGATCTGGATTTAGATATATCTACCACTCAGATAACAAATACCTTTTTATATATGTTTATGAGTGATGAGATATATTTGTACTTTCAGGATAAGTTAGAAGAGTCAGGAGAAAATTTAGGAATAAAAAACTTGACTATAATTGATTCAGTGATTCTTAAGGATAGAGGCCTGACAAACACTCAAAGTGTTATGGGATTTATCTCAGAAATTAAGACTGTGACCAAATTACAGCAGAGGAGAGGTGTAGCTGTTATTGAAGACAGTATAAAATTTGATCCTCAGGTGCTTAATGAACAGGGTGAATATTTGATATTGGCTAATGGGTCGGAAATCGCTGTTTCTATTGCTATAGAAAATCAGGGCAATGTGATAGAAAATGATGTGAATGTGGTTATGAGATATATGACTCAGGATAATATTTCTGAGGAAAAAAAATACACTATAAATTCCATCAATCCATCTGAGCAAAAAACTGTAACCATATCAGGATTTACTGCTTATCCGGGTAGAAAATGTGAACTACAAATAACTGCAGGTCCTGTGCCGGATGAAGTACTTCTGACCAATAATACAGTTAAATACAAATTCATGATGGAAGATTAGAAATACTTAAAGGTTAAACCGTCATTTGCAGTTCTATAACACTTAATATTTTTGTAATAAAAAAACTTAAATAAAAAAACTTAAATAAAAAGGTTTTCCATATTATATTTATCGGTTATAATATTATCTCTAACTTTTAATACTGGAATAATTTGTTTATGGAGGAAAAAAAGACTAAATCTTTTACTTTATTGATTTTATCGGATGCTAAGTCCAGAATAAGGAAAGTAAAGATTTCACACAACGTGTTAAGATTATTATTTATTGTGTTTATAATAATCTTAGCCTCTGCTGTAATCCTGGTTTCAGATTTATTTCTTACTCGCCAGAAGTTAAATGAGAAGATAGCTGAGCTTGAAAGAGTAGAATATAGGGTCAATTATAAAGAAATAGAACTGGCAAATCTTGAAAAGAAAACCAAGGAGGTAGAAACAAAAACAAAAATTCTGGAAAGTTACCTAAAAGAAGTAGAAGACCTTGACCGGATGGTCAGGAACATAACCGGAAAAGGTGGATACGCTGAGGAGGTAGCAATTTATGTCTCAGATTTGAGTTCTGATATTGAACTTGAAGAAGACCCCAATGAGATTTATTACTATATCAGTGACCAGGAACAGGAATTGGATGATATAGATGCGCTGCTGGATGATCTTCTGAGTAAAGCTCCTGAATTATCCGAGATACTTTCTCTGGATAAGCAGAATATGGAAGACCATATATACTTAATGGAACATACTCCTGATATCTGGCCAACCTGGGGAACGATGACATCTTTATTTGGAGAAAGAAGATGGGGCTACAGGCATAAAGGACTGGATATTGCCAATAATGTTGGTACCAATATACATACAACTGCCAGCGGGGTAGTAATTTACGCAGGATGGGATGGAAGCTATGGCAAAAAAATTATTATTTATCATGGGTCTGGTCTTAATGATGCTAAATATAGTACCGTTTATGCACATCTCAGTAAAATATATGTTAAAGTGGGAGATGAGGTAACTAAAGATGATGTAATAGGAACAATGGGAGATACTGGACACAGCACCGGACCACATTTGCATTATGAGGTTTTAGTAAATGGTATTCCTAAAAATCCAATGGACTTTCTCCCGTAAATAGTAATCTTAATTTACAGGGCTTGTTTTGCTTTATATTATTTTCAATCAATAAAATATATGGCCAGTATTTTTTATTATAAAAGTTTTTAGGTATATTAATATGAGTATAAAAAAGAAAATAGCATATTTAGGCCCACCAGGAACATTTACCGAGGAAGCCCTGGATAAATTTATTAAAGATTTAAGTCAGGTAAGAAAGATATCTTTCCCTACAGTCGCAGAAGTAATAAGGAGCGTGGACAGAGGTGAAGCTGATGAAGGGCTGGTTCCTATGGAAAATTCTATTGAAGGTTCAGTAAATATTACCCAGGATATTCTTACCTTTGAAAGTGAAGCAAAGATAATAGGTGAAGTGACTATTCCAGTTAAACACAGTCTTATTGGTAAGAAAAAAATTAAGCTTGATAGTATAAAGAAAGTTATATCACATCCTCATGCAACTGCCCAGTGCAGGAAGTTTTTATCAACAAACTTAAAGGGTGCCGAGGTAATTGCTGCTAATAGTACTGCCGAGGCTGTCAAAATCCTAAAAGAAGAAAATGACGATATCGCTGCCATAGGAACGAAAATTGCTGCAAAAATATATAATCTTGAAATAATAGAAAATGACATTGAAGACAATAAGGATAACAAGACCAGATTCGTCTTTATTGGAAATAGTATTCAGCCAAAAACAGGGAATGATAAAACTTCAATAGTGTGCTTTCTTAAGGAGGATCGGCCAGGAAGCTTGTATAGTATATTAAAAGAATTTGCTTGCAGAAACATTAATCTGACCCGGCTGGAATCCAGACCGGCTAAAAAAGATCTTGGAGATTATGTATTTATGATAGACCTGGATGGTCATCTGCATGATGAGAATATTTTTGAAGCGATTGAAGTCCTAAGAAAAGGTGTGTACCTGGTAAAGATTTTAGGTTCGTATCCTAAATGGATTGAAAGTAGTAGAAAATAATAGAGACGATAAAGACCAATGATTGATTTAGAGTTATTTAGAAAAAATCCTCAAATTTTTGAATCTGAGATAAATAATAGAAGTTTAAAAATTAATACCAGTATTGGTCTTGAGCTGGACAAGGTAAAAAGAAACCTTATATTTAAGATCGACCGGTTAAGGTCTGAGAAAAATTTAGCTTCAAAAATAATACCGGGTCTTAAGGGTGAGGAAAAAAATAAGAAAATTGACCAGATGAAAAAGATAAATGATGATTTAAAAAAAATGGAAGCCGAGCTGGCAGAAGTAGAAGATAAATTTATAATTCATTTTTCAACATATCCCAATCTGTCACACAGCACAACTCCTGTAGGAAAAGATGAAAGTGGAAATGTAGTTCAGTCATATTATGGTAAAAAACCAGAGTTTGATTTTAAGCCTAAGAGTCATGTTGATCTTGGTGTAAACCTGGGTATACTTGATGAAAAAAGAGCAGCAAAAATTTCTGGTTCAAGATTTGTTTTTTTGAAGAATGAAGCAGTCCTACTGGAATTTGCATTAATTCAATATGTCCTGGGTATTTTAACCCGTAAAGGCTTTACACCACTATTGCCACCCCTTCTGGTAAAAGAGACGGCAATGTATGGTACAGGGTTTTTCCCTGTAGAAAAAACTCAATATTATAAAACTGAACTTGATGATCTATTTTTAATCGGAACTTCTGAGGTTCCGCTTTGTGCTTATCACGGTGATGAGTTTCTGGATGCAGATATGCTTCCTCTAAAATATACCGCTTTTTCTACCTGTTTCAGAAGAGAAGCCGGAA
>Ga0210051_1007700_pt1 | contig 10000 bp, 9 predicted proteins | sample CryGey092014_all_FD_185464 | JGI IMG/M metagenome (GOLD analysis project Ga0210051, IMG submission 185464) | Groundwater microbial communities from aquifer - Crystal Geyser CG23_combo_of_CG06-09_8/20/14_all (SPAdes) (version 2) | ecosystem: Environmental > Aquatic > Deep subsurface > Groundwater ...
GATGAGATAGGTTTCTTTTTCAATTGTTCCATCCAGAAAGGCATTAACTAACTTATCAAGCTTCTCTTCAGTTTCCTCAATCTTTACTTCAAGATTTTGGGCGAAAGATTTCGATACTTGAGTTTGCTCCTTTTCCCAAATATCAACCTGGGCGCGCATCTTTTCTGTCCAGTTTGGGTAAAGAGCGACTTTTGAAAGTTCGTCTTTAAGCTGAATAGCCAGCAAATCTTCCCTAATGTATCTTTGAGAGCAGGGTCCAAGCCTTTTAGTACAGCGATAATATCTATAAGTGCCACCATTACCGTGAGCATACTGAGCGGTTACTGCTGCGCCACATTCACCACACCTTAATAACCCAACGAATGGAAAGTTATGACTCTTTTTACTTTTTCTGGGCTTGGCTCGGTCTTTAAGAATTCTCTGCACACTTTCAAAAGTCGCTCGGGAAACAATTGGCTGAAATTTGCCTTCGTAGGTTTCGCCATTGTGTACAATTAAACCGGTATAGATTGGGTTAGAGAGCATATGTTTAACTACTGCCTTACAAAGCCGCTTTCCTTTCTTGCTTGCCACGCCCAAAAACTTAAGGCGTTCGGCTAAACTTTCTAAAGTGTGTTTTCCTTGACTGAATTCCTCAAAAGCTTTAGCGATTACTCTTGCTTTTGTTGAGTCCGGCTCAATGTTTCTTATCTTAGGATTATTCACATAGCCAAGTGGTGCCAAGCCTGTCCACTCGCCACGCCTAAGTTTTTGGCGCATCCCACGCTTTACATTTTCCGAGAGATTATCTGAATAATACTTTGATTGGCCAAAGGCGACCTGTAGCATAAAGAGCCCTTGAGGAGTTGGCTCAAACCAGAAGGTAGGAAAGCGCAAAGAAACAAGCTTCCCTGTATCAATGAGGTAAATTATCTGTCCGCCATCAACACTGTTCCTCGCAAGACGATCTGGATGCCAGGTTAATAAACCGATAGCTTCATTACTTTCGTTTATCTTAGCAACCATTTTATTAAAAACTTCTCTTCCGGGTTTCTTTGCGCTCTTACTTTCAATAAACCTTTCGGTTATCTCTATTTTTTCTCGCTTGGCGTATTCTTCCAATTCCACAAGCTGAGCCTCAATAGACATTACTTGCCTTTCTTCGTCTTCGGTGCTTTTACGTGCATAGAGAAAATATCTTGTCTTCATCGTTTCACCTCCAAATTATTGGTCGCCTTTGGCCTCATAATGTAAAGCGTGGGATAGAGAAACCTGTCTTGTTTCTAGAAAAAATTGGAAAACAAATAATTTTTAACCCTCAATAGTTAAAAATTTTTTGTTACCCCGCAGAATGCGGGGTTACAAACCGCCGCCTGCTGGATAGAAAAGCCCTTTTAGATTTCAAAAAGCCCTTTAATTTAATCCCTGAATTTAAAACGAGTTACGAAAAAGAAATTTTTGCGAAAACGCATTCAAAGAATTTTAATTTTCCCCTTGAAAATCCCCAAAGTATGAATTGGTCGGGGCGGACAGACTTGAACTGTCGACCTCGTGGTCCCAAACCACGCGCTCTAGCCAAACTGAGCCACGCCCCGTTACAAATTGTAGCTATTTTAGAGATTTGCAATTTGTAACGGGGCACGCCCCCATCACAAATTGCAAAGATACTTACTTGCGTGCCCCAATTTGTAACGGGGCACGCCCCTGCATATCAACTAAATTATAACACTGAAAAAAAACTTTTCAATCGCTAAATTTTAGAGTAGACTATAAATCGAATATGAAGAAAAAAATAATTCTTGGCATTGTATTAATTTTACTTTTTTTAATTGCCACGGGGATACTCTATCTAAATAATGTGTACCTGCCTGTTAAAGTTAAAGGCCGCCTTGCTAATAGCCTGGCAACATATCTTAATTATAACGTAGAAATAGAAAAACTCAAATATAGCCTTATTAGAGGCGTCATTATCCAGAATATCGTTATTTACGACAAAGTAAAAGATAAAGAAAATACCATCCTCACCGTCAAAGAAACCTCCTTCCATATCCTTTTCCTGCCGTTAATCAAAGAAAGAAAGATTATTATACCTGTAATTCACATAGACTCGCCTTATCTAAATGTCAGTTACCAGCAAGATAATAGCTTTAATTTTTCAAGAATTTTTCTGCCCAAGCCCAAGCCAAAATCAAAGCCCAAGATAAAATTTTCTTTTCTTATCTATAAAATAAATATCTTCGATGGAAAGGGCGTTTTTGAAGATGAGCGCCAGACGCCTAAATTCACCAGGACTATTCAGGATTTAGATATCGTTCTCGGGATAAAGCAGTTAACAAAAATTGCTTTTTTAATTGAAAGTAAAATCCTTACAGACAAAGGAGAAATCACTGCATTGTCACTTCGGGGCGATTATAATTTCCTGTCAAAAGAAGTTAATTCTAAATTAAACCTTGCCAACCTCGTAATCACTGAATTTAACCCTTATCTAAAGGCGTTGCCCCTTTCTATTGCCAGCGGCACTATCGAGAATAGCGCGCTCGAATTTAAGTTTAAAGATAATCTTATGAGCCTAAAAGGTGCAATATCTACAAAAGGCCTGGGGCTGAGAAAAGAAGACCTGGCGCTTACGGGAGATATCAATATCGAACCCGAATTAAGTTACGCTATAGATAAAAGAACATTCGATTATAAAGCAAATATTAAATTCATACAGGCAAATCTTAACGGCGTCAAATACATAGAAAAGGTAAATAACATTTCAGGTGATATAGGTTTAGCAAAAAATAAACTCTGGACTGACAGTTTAAAATTGCAAACCCTGGATTCCGGCTTTACGCTCAAAGGCACAGTCGATAATTTTGCTAATCCCTATCTTAAGCTTAATTTTAAATCCGACCAGTTCCATTTAGAGAAAATGCTCGTCATATTGCCTCACAAACCAGAAGGCCTTAATTTAAACGGCATTGCTACAGCTGACATTAATATAGAGGGCTATCTCGGGAGGCCCCCTCTGGATACCAAAGCAACTCTTCAAATAAACGATGCCAAATTACAGGCGGAATTATTAAAAGAGCCGGTAAATAATATTAAAGGGGAAGTTGACTTTACACAGAATACTATAGACTGGCTTAACCTGACTTTCAATTACCTGAATGTAGCCTATACATCAACCGGAAAATTAGTGGACTTTGAAACACCTGAGATAAATTTCGGCCTTATTTCTAAAGACCTGGATTTAAAATCCGATATCAAAATTAAGGACAAGACAATAAGAATAATCACCTTCGCAGGTAAATATGTGAATTCTAAATTTGATATGGAAGGCGCTATAGATACACAGGATAATATCAATCCGGTGCTGGACTTAAAGGCAGCCCTAAGTCTTAATCCCTCCGATGCATTCGTATTCCTTCCTCCTGCCCTATCTGAAAATCTGAAAAAAATTAAACTCGATGGCATCCTGAATATCAAGGGTGCATTAACCGGAAAAGCTAAAGATTACAGAAACTGGAATCTCTCTCTTAAGGCTGCCTCTGATGCTTTTTCTGTTTATAATCTAAAATTCAACGGCCTTTCTTTTGGCCTGGAGCAGAAAGACGGCCTGATAAATATAAACCGTTTTATTGCTTCTGCTTATTCGGGAACGGTAAATCTGGATTTCGTTTCTGATTTAAAGCCGGGAGTGCCGACCTACCTCTTAAAATTTAATAGTTCGGGCATTGACCTGGCAAAATTAAAATTGGATACGGGTTTAAAAGATAAAGATATAACCGGCTTGCTAAATCTCAGTGCGGATTTAAACGGGAATTTTAAGGACGCCGCGAGCTTAAAAGGCAATGGTTTCGTTTCTGTTAAAGACGGTAAACTCTGGCAATTCAATCTATTTAAAGGATTGGGAGAATTATTTTTGTTGCCGGATTATGAAAAGATTATGTTTAAAGAGGCTCTCGGTGAATTCAGTATTCAAGATAAATCCATTTCCACCGAAAAACTAAGGCTTACCAGCGAACAGTTGAATCTGGAATGTAAAGGTAAACTGGGATTTGACGGAGTATTAGACTTCACCATCTACATTGAGACAAATAAAAATCTTATTCGCGATTCAGCAGATATAAGAAAATTCACCACGGCAATATTAGGGGGCTTGAGCAGCGCTCTTACTGTAAAAGTAAGCGGGACAATTCAAAAACCAAAATACAAAATTATCCCTGTGGTTTTAGATTTGATTAAAAATATTAAGGATTTCTTTTTATCCCGTTAGATAAGTACTTATCTAACGGGATTTCAGGTAAGTAGTAAGGATTGCCTTTGCTTTCTGGAGGGCGCGAAAACGGTGGCTCATCTTATGTTTTATACGCGGCCCAAGTTGAGCGAAAGTTTTTTTATATTTAGGGATGACAAATAAAGGGTCATAACCAAATCCAAAATGACCTTTTAGGCCAAAACCAATAAATCCGCAACACTTCCCTTCTGCAACTCCCAGCAAACCATTCTTATCCGCTAAAGCAACCACGCAATAATAATGCGCTTTTCTTCTCATTACGGGCAGGCCCTCAAGCAATTTCAGTAATTTTAAATTATTTTTCCGGTCGCTTTTGTCTTTGCCAGCGAAACGCGAAGAATAAACGCCGGGTTTACCTCCCAGCGCATAACAGCAAAGACCGGAATCTTCACCTAATGTCAATTTGCCGGTGAATTTTGCAATCTTAATTGCTTTCTTTATGGCGTTCTCGCGGAAGGTGTTGCCATTTTCAATTATCCGCGGCATGCCTTCAGGATAATCTGCCAAGGAAAATATTCTAAGATTGAGTTCTTTCAAAATCTCTTTTATTTCTTCTAATTTCTTTTTATTTTTCGTTGCTACTATCAGTTCCATAATAATATTAAAGGGACACTTCTCCGATTGGTGCAAGAAACGGTCCTTGATTGGGGGAAGAAACGGTCCTACAGGATGTCTTTGAGGAGGTTTCTTTGGATATCAACTAATTCTTCAATGCCTTTCTTTGCCAGGGTTAAGAGTTTATCCGTCTGGTCTTTATTAAAGGTTTTGCGTTCAGCTGTGCCCTGAATCTCAATAAATTCACCTCCTCCGGTCATCACAATATTCATATCTACTTCGGCCTTGGAATCCTCTTCATAGGTTAAATCCAAAAGTAAATCTCCGTTCACAATACCTACGCTGGTCGCAGCCACAAAATCCTTTACGGGAATTTTATTTATCAGGCCGCCTTTCTTGAGTTTATACAAGGCATCCGCGAGAGCAAGAAAACTTCCGGTAATAGAGGCGGTGCGCGTTCCGCCGTCAGCCTGAATGACATCGCAATCAATCCGGATAGTCCGTTCACCTATGGGTTTCATATCGCAAATTGCTCTTAACGAACGGCCAACCAAGCGCTGTATTTCATAGGTTCTGCCGGAATTTTTTCCGCGCTGGATGCGTGTATGGCAGGAACGCGGAAGCATACCATATTCCGCAGTTACCCAGCCAGTGCCTGTGCCCTTTAAAAACGGCGGAACAGATTCTTCGATAGAAGCAGTGCAGATAACGCGGGTATTGCCCAACTCTATTAAACAAGACCCTTCTGCGTATTTTATGTAATTGCGGTTAATCTGTACCCGTCTTATCTTATCCAGTCCCCGACCATCCTGTCTAATCATAAATGCTCCTTCCTTTAATATCTATGCCTACAATTAACGGAAAATCTCTGACCTCTAATTTATAAATTGCCTCTGGCCCCAAATCTTTATAGACAATTGGTTTTGCATTTTTAATATATTTTGATAATAAGGCGCCGCAACCCGCATAAGTCAAGAAATATACTGTCTTATATTTCTTTATCGCCTTAGCTACTTCCGGGGAACGACCACCCTTACCGATCATCGCCACAAGGCCCGCTTTTAATAATGCTGGCGTAAACTCATCCATCCGGCTGCTTGTCGTCGGCCCGGATGAACCGATAATTTTTCCGCGAGGTGCACGCGTTGGCCCGCAGTAATAAATAACCTGGCCTTTTAAATCAATGGGTGTTTTTTTACCTTTATTAATTGCCTCAACTAATCTCTTGTGCGCCTGGTCTCTGGCAGTATAAATAACTCCGCTTAATAAAACTTCCTTTCCTACGTTTAATCTCTCAATCTCTCTTTTTGTTAAAGGAGTATTTATTCTCTTCATAATGTCTTAGCGGCGCTCCTTAAGGCATGGCAGCTGATATTCACCGCGACAGGCAACCCTGCAATATGGGTGGGATATGTTTCGATATTTACTCCTAAGCAGGTAGTCTTTCCACCTAAACCCATCGGGCCGATGTTTAACTTATTTATCTTTTTTAACAAATCCGATTCGAGTTTAGCGTATAGCGGATAGCGTTTAGCGTATAGCCCCCTGAGCAGGGCTTTTTTTGCTAAAAACATTGCGCAATCTGCTGTCCCGCCAATCCCCACGCCGACAACATAAGGCGGACAGGCATCGGGTCCAGCAGACTTCACTGCATCTGTAATAAATTTTTCAATCTCGCTTATTTTGACAGTAGGGTTAAACATTTTCAGTTGCGTTTTATTTTCGCAGCCAAAACCTTTAGGCAGGACAGCTATTTTTAATCTATTGCCTCTGACAATCTCCGTATAAATCACCGCAGGAGAATATCCGGGCTTACCTCTGGATAAGGGGTTGCTTATTATGGAATTTCTTAAATACCCTCTTCTATATCCTTCCTCAACGCCTTTATTTATCGCTCTCCTTAAGTCTCCAGTAATATTTACGTCCTGGCCAATTTCTAAAAAGACTACCGGTAATCCTGTATCCTGACAGATAGCTAATTTTTCTTTCGCGGCAATAGCGGCGTTCTCAATAATCGCCTTCAATATTTTCTTGGCGCGTTTATCTGTCTCTTTTAGGTGGGCAACTTTAAGTTGTGCGAGAATGTCTTTTCTTAAAACTGTATTTGCCTGGATGCATAATTTTGAAACTGTATCTTTAATTTTATCTGCTGAGATTACTTTCATCCCGTTAGAAAAATTATTCATCCCGTTAGATATTTTCTAACGGGATTCATCTTCTTTTGTATTCTCGCACAACTGTAGTTGTTATTCCGCCGCGCGGATTAAACTCACCGGTAATCCTTACCCAACGCGGTTTACAGGTTTTAATAAAATCTTCTAATATTTTATTTACCGCGTGTTCATGAAATATACCTACATTACGATAAAATATGGTGTACATCTTAAAGGATTTTAACTCAATACAGTACTTATCCGGCGAATATTCAATTTTTAGGATGGCGAAATCCGGCAGCCCTGTCTTTGGACAGATGCAGGTAAATTCCGGAATTTCTAAATTTATGGTATAAATTTTGTCCGGATATTGATTCCTCCAGACCTCAATCGCAGGAGTTTTTAGTTTGCGGATATTTTTTTGCAGGCCTTCGTAGCTACTTAATCTCTTAGTCATATTATTTTATTCCTATTTTTTTATGCAGCTGGGGTATGATACAAGCCGTGATATTAGTGTCTCTAGAGATATCTTTAAAACGTTCTAATTTATCTTTGATCTGCTCGTAATCTTCATAACTATTGGGTTGTAAAACTAAAATAAGGAATTTGTTAAGTTCTTTTATCAATCTTAAGCCCTCTCTTATATCTTTTTCATTTGTGGACTGGCAGATTACCATCTTTAAGAATGTCTCTTTTTTAGAGGCGACTTCAAGGAAGCGACGATGGTGATACCAGAAATCTTTTAATCCTGTAGAACTTGGCAATTTCAGGTCCATAGCCACAATATCCACATAATCTATTACTTCCTCTAACTCATTATGCAATGTGCCATTAGTCTCCAGATAGTTCTTATAACTTGCCTGGTGAGTCAGCTTTAATATTTCTTTCAAGAAATTCTTCTGCAAAAGTGGCTCACCACCTGTAAATGCTATAGAATGATAGTTATTCCGATATAGTCTTATCTCTTCAAGTAATTCCTCCGGCTCATACTCCGCGAAACGGTCTAAGTGCGTATCGCAAAATTGGCATTTAAGATTACAGCCAAAAAAACGCACAAAGATCTGCTCTTCGCCAAAATAAAGCCCTTCGCCTTGAACGCTATCAAAAACCTCGGCAACTCTTCCTTTCATTCTTAATTTCCTTTAGGGGACACCCTTCCGATTGGGTTCAAAGACGTCCCTTAGGGAGGGGGTCTTTTATGCCTGCTTCTTTAAATCCTTTGGCGCGGTAATAACAGCTATCGCATTTTCCGCAAGGCCGATTTACGCCCTGATAACAAGACCAGGTAAATTGAAATGGAACGTCTAAAGTTCTACCCATTTCAATAATCTGGGCTTTAGTCTTTTTGATTAAAGGAGTTTCAATTTTAATCTTTCTCTGCTCAACTCCGCTTTTTGTGCCTGTTGTGATTACTCTACTGAAGGCGCGATAAAATTCCGGCCGGCAATCCGGATAATTACTATAGTCGTGGGTATGCGCACCGATAAATATTACTTCTGCTCCTATGCCTTCAGCAAAAGATAAAGCAAAACTTAAAAAAATGATGTTGCGGCCAGGAACATAAGTTGAAGGAATTTTGTTCGAATGTTCGGGCGTTCGAATGTTCGAATGTTTAGGAATTACTATATTGCTATCTAAAAGAGCTGAGCCTTTCCAAGGTAGATTTATCTTTAATATTTGATATGGACAATTTGCAGTAGAGGCAATTTTTTTTGCTGATTCTAATTCCCTGCGGTGGCGCTGGCCGTAGTCAAAGCTCAGGCAGAAACATTTATAGCCCTGTTTCTTGGCAAGATATAAAGTTGTGGCTGAATCTAACCCACCGGATAACAAAACTATGGCCTTTTTCATCCCTCATAATAAGATGCGCAACTATTATGGTTTTCCCAGACCGTAACTAACTTAAGGTTAGGGATATCTGATTTAAGGTTTTTATATATGTATTGCGCAATATTTTCCGAAGTAGGATTGATTTTTTTAAAATAGGTAAGGTGATTTAAACATTTATGGTCTAATTTTTCCAGTACCTTATTTAATTTCATTTTTAGATCATTAAAGTCTAAAACCATGCCTATTTTATCCAGTTTTTTTGCTTCCACAGTAACTTCTACTTTCCAGTTGTGGCCATGCAATTCTTCGCATTTACCCCGGTAACCCCGCAAGAAATGGGCTGAGCTGAAATATGATTCGATTTTTATACTATACATTACTTACCTTCTCAACATCAGATAAAGGACCGCCTAAAAATCTCTCTGCCAAATCACTAAACCACTTAGGGTTATCGCTGACATAAAATTTATGTTTAGGCTTCCTAGCGCCTATATTAAGTAAACCCTCTGTAGCCAGAATCTTCTTTACTTCAATGGCAACTTGTTTGGCTGAATCAATCAATGTCACGTTTTTTTCTAATGCCTTTTTAATCACCGGCTTAAGTAGCGGATAATGTGTGCAGCCCAGAATAACCGTATCAACGCGGGCAGCATTTAAGGGCTGAAGATACTTTTTAGCCACACTCAGAACTTCGCTGCCCTCAAGCCAGCCTTCTTCGGCAAAAGGCACGAAGAGAGGACAGGCTACAGCCGTAACTTTAATCGCAGGGTCGAGTTGTTTTATCTCGTTTTCATAGGTATGGCTTTCTATTGTGCCGCGCGTGCCAATAACACCGATACGCCTATTCTGTGTAGCATAGACTGCTTCTCTTGCCCCGGGGGTAATTACACCTACAATAGGTACCCGGAAATGGCTCTTTATTATGGGAAGGGCAACGCTGGATACGGTATTACAGGCAACGCAGATTAGCTTTACTTCCTGTTTTAGCAAAAATAAGATGTTCTCAATAGAAAAACGAATTACTGTCTCCTTAGATTTTATGCCGTAGGGCACGCGGGCAGTATCGCCGAAATAGATTATATCTTCACCGGGCAGCTGACGGATTAATTCTTTGACCACGGTCAGTCCGCCTACGCCAGAATCAAACACACCTATCGGTTTCACTGTTTTGCCGTCTCCATTAATGTAAAATCTCGCGCAT
>Ga0210051_1007702_pt1 | contig 9998 bp, 8 predicted proteins | sample CryGey092014_all_FD_185464 | JGI IMG/M metagenome (GOLD analysis project Ga0210051, IMG submission 185464) | Groundwater microbial communities from aquifer - Crystal Geyser CG23_combo_of_CG06-09_8/20/14_all (SPAdes) (version 2) | ecosystem: Environmental > Aquatic > Deep subsurface > Groundwater ...
GGTTTCCACCTCGCCGAGGGTTGCCATTCCGGTGGAAAGAATCAATGGTATTCCCGTTGAGCCGATGGTTTTCAAAAAGTGCAGATTGGTGATTTCGGAAGATCCAATTTTCAGGAAAGGCACGGAGAGTTTCACAAGAAAATTGAGGCTTTCCAGGCCATCGGGAGTCGAAAGAAATTCGATTTTTAGTTTACGCGCGAGGTTTTGCAGGTCTTTGAATCTGGGAAATGGAAGCTCGAGGCTTTTCAGCATGGCTAGCTGGGACTCGTGTTTCTTTGTGTTTCTTTTCTGGTAGTCGGCCTTTTGAGCGAAACTTCCCGCGCATTCGTTGGCTTTGAAGGTCTGAAATTTGACTGCATCAGCGCCTGCACTGGCCGCCATCGCGACCAGGCGTCGGGCGAGACCAAAGTTGCCGTTGTGGTTGACCCCCGCTTCAGCAATAATGAAAACCCGTCCGGAAGGGATAGGCATCTTCAGCGGGAATAATCGGCCGGAGCTTGGAACCGGCCGGGATTTTCACGGATCCAGTTCAGGGAGAGCTGAATGCCCTCATCAAAAGAGACTCGAGGAGCCCAGCCGAGCTCGCCTTTTGCCCTGGAGGAATCGCCGATAAGAAGGCGGACTTCGGAATTATCGGGTCGGACCCGACAGGGTTCCAGGATGATATTGCCGTCTGGTCGCGTCATCTGAAGGATCTTGCGTGCGACTTCTTCGATCGAGCGGCCTTCGCCTGATGCGAGGTTGTAGATTCTGGCGTCGAATACCCCGAGGCGTGCAACTGCCAGGAAGCCGTCGACCGTGTTCGATACGAAATTCAGATCGCGGATTGGGGTCAGATCGCCCAGCCTGACAGTATCACCGCGCAACGCCTGTACCATGACGGTGGGAATGAATGCCCGCATTGATTGGCGCGGGCCGAACGTGTTGAACGGCCTGACGATTGCGACTGGAAGCCCAAAAGATAGGGCGAATGCCTGGCCGAGCATATCGGCGGCGATCTTCGTAGCCGAGTAGGGGGATTGCGCCTGAAGCGGGTGGTCTTCGGACATCGGTGTGCGGACCGCGGTTCCATAGACCTCGGAAGTCGAGGTCAGGAGAACCCTCGAGCCGTTTTCGCGGGCGGCCTCGAGAATGTGAAGGGTACCTTCCACGTTGGTCTCAGTGTAGCTTTTGGGAGATTCGTAGGAATATGGGATTCCGATGAGCGCTGCCAGATGAAAAACAGTTTCGGCGCCCTTGAGGAGACGCGTCATTCCAAGCTGGTCGCGGACATCTCCCGAAATGATCTCGATGCTTCGAAAAATGTCAGGCGGGACATCCGAAAGATTTCCGCGGTCGGATCTGGAGTTGTACCTCACCAGTGCCCGGACACGGGCTCCGGCTCGAACCAGGGTTTCGGTCAGATGGCTTCCGATGAAGCCGCCGGCGCCGGTTACGACAACCGTCCGGCCGCTGAGGGGATCTTGGGTCATTGTTCTTCCTCGTCCGGGGAAAAAATTTGGGGGAACCTTGATTGGGCCATCCGGTAATCGGGCGGGTTTCCGATGTCGAGCCAGAACTCGGAAAGCGGGTAACAGGCGACACCGCCCTTGTTGAGTGCCGCCTTCCGGATCAGGTCGGGCATATCGATACGGGCCTTCCCCGAAAGATTTGACAACCCCGACAACAGTTCGAGCGCGGAAGGGTTGAGGATGTAGATTCCGGCATTGATGAGGAATTTCTGTTCGGGTTTTTCCTCGATATTTATGAGGTCGGCGCCCTGGAGTAATATCACCCCATACGGAATCTGGAAGCTGAATTCGCGGGTGCAGATTGTCATATCGCGGCCCGAAGCCTCGTGGTAATCGAGAAGGTTGCTGAAATTGACCGGGGAAAGAATGTCACCGTTCATGACGACGATGGGTGCAATCGGTTTTTCGGGAAGAAGAGAGAGCGAACCCGCGGTGCCCAGGAACTCTTTTTCCTCGAGGAACTCCACTTTCAGGTCGAGGTCGGAAAGGTTCTGAAAATGACGTTTGATCTGGTCGGACTTGTAATTCACCGAAATGAAAACACGAATGATTCCGTGGCGCCGAAGCTGACGCACGATCGTTTCGAGAATCGGCCTGTTACCCACCGGAAGAAGCGGCTTGGGGGTCGTCTGCGTCAGCGTGCCCAAGCGCTTCCCAAGGCCGCCGGCCATGATGACCGCCCAGTTCTCACGGGGTTCACGTGCGACCAGATCCTGGAGCCGCCGAAGGTTCACCACTCGCTTATGACCGTCGACGATCGGCATGTGTTTGATCGATCGCCGGGACATCATGAACAGAAGCTCGTCGTCGGGAACCGTGGTATCGGCGGTTATTGGATTCTTGTTCATCAGCGGTTCAACCGGGGATGAAAGAAGAACGCCGCGAAGGATACCTCGCCGGATATCCCCATCTGTAACCGTACCGAGAAGTCGGCGATTTTCATCGACGATAAGAGCGATTTCGAGAGCTGTTTCGTCGATAGCCCTGAGCGTTTCGAGGACGGTCGTGTCAGCCGGCAGGAGAATCCGTTCAAAAAGTTTCCGCATGATTCTCAACAACCGAAGACTTCAATGATTCCTGGGTTTCAAGGGGCCGAAAAATGGCAACGTCCTGGCGCGGGTTAGTGTCTTTTATACAGTGTGTCGAACTTTTTCAGGGCTTCCCGGAGTTTTTCGATGACGGAAAGATCGGTCGACTGCTTCGCCTTCATCGAGAAAACCAGGAGTTGGTGGAGAGCCTCCAGTTGAGCGATATAGGCGCTATAGGCTTTGTCCTCTTTCTTCTCGATGGGGCTCACACGTTGTTTGAGAAAATATTCGACGACGGTCTCGGAAATCTGGTTGGCATAAACCTCCTTGTTCTGTACCCAGCGGACGATCTGGTTAAAATTCTTTTCCGGGGTTGCTGATAACTCAACAATCAGCTTCATGGATTTTTCTACGGTCTCGATGTCCTCTTTAAGGAGCGCGAACCGGGTATCATCGCCGTAGATTCCACATGGAATCTGGCAATGGGCTGAAAGAGGCGTGTTGAAGCCGGACGCCAGAAAAAGGGCCACAGAAAAAAACAAAATGCATTTCTTCACTTCCTTCTCCCTTGTCGGAATTTAACCGATTCAGTATACCAAATTTCACATTTACTGGCACTGTAGCATCTTGACAGATTTTTCCTCGGTCACCCGCCTCGAAGGCGGGAATCCAGAAAGCCTGGATGGCGCCCTCAGCGGAAAGGACGAAAGCAGGCGCTGCCGACTGTCAGTGAATAGCGGATTTTTTTTCCGGAGGCGGGTTGCTTCATGGAAGGCGAATTACCGACACGGCAACTCCCTCGGAGCCCTCTATTGAGAAACGGTAGGAGGATTGGTTGAAACCGTCGGGTGGGGCCAGGAGGAAAAACCCGGTTCCGAAAGGTGCGACGGTAGTTTCCCCGGGGGCGCCGAAGGGCAGGGCCACGATGTGGAGATTCAAAGCGAGATCGTGGTCGAAACGATATTTGGCTGGAAGATCCTTGGGGTTGAGCACGCCCTGTTTCCGCAGACCCTCAGCCAGCACCGCCATTCCCCAATCACGGTACATTCCGATGAGGCCACCGCGAGCGGCGAAAACGTTGTCGATGTTTTCCTTCCCGCGCAATTCATTTTGGACGATGGAGCGAATGGCCGCATCGCCGCCTTGTTCCCAGAGGTAGAAGCTGAACATTCCGATGTGCCCATAGGAGGCCAGGTTCCAGGCGAAACTCATTAAACCTGTGGTTTCAGGACTTTCTGAAGAATAGCTGTTGAAGCGATCTTCCCCGGCGGGATCGTTGCGCAGAATTCGAAAACGGGCTTCGGCTCCGGTTGACAGGGCTTCATCGAGCCAGACTTCTTCTTGTTGGGGGTCGCCAAGATAGGGAGGCCAAGCGTTTCGGGCGGCTCGAATACTGTAATTGACCAGATGTTGGAACTCGTGAATGCAGGTCTCTCGCGAGGCTGCCAGCCAGTGATCTCCTACCCAATCAGCCGAGAGGCCAGGGCTCCAGATCGCGACCATGTCGCGGTTGTTGGTTTTGGTGTTAGGGGTGCCATCCGCATTGACCTGTTCGAAATGCTTGGTATCGAAGAGCCCGGCAAAGCCATTTTTAGCCAGGAGAGGGGAAAAGAACAGAGTGATTTTTCCATCCTGGTCGATATCCCAGGGTGACCCGTAACCATCGGCGATCAGCGGCCAGCCGATGTTGTCGAAGTCAAGCACCATCGAATCCAGTTGTGGGTCGGAAATCGCATACTGGCCAGTCACTGCGCTGAGGCCGCTGAACGGATCAGGGTCGACAAAGATTTTGCAGTGGGTTCCGATCCGTCGCAGAACAGCCTTGCGTTGGGTGTACTCCTCGCCGATGCTGAAGGTTGACCGTGCGTACACCCACAATAAAACGGTATCTCCAAGGGCTTCGCCGCTGTGATCGGAGTAGGTCGGAGGCGTTTGGCCCGTCGCTTGGAGGATGTTGCGCATAATCCCTTCAGCACGGATTCGGATGGAAGCATTTTCGCGACCACGCGTCCGCATTTCACGATCGATCCAGGATTGGTTTGGGGGAAGCCGAGGAGCTGGTACCGAGGCGCCTGCCGCGGATTCAAGCGAAACACGATCGTTGAAAAGGGCAGGCATGACCGCTTTGCGGCCGGGGCTTAAAGCGGCGGTCACATAGGACAAGGGTTTGACCTTGACCGTTACATTGCTGACGCCTGATGCGACATTGGCAATTGTTAAACCATAGCGGGCCTTGGCCACCGTGGTTGGAAGTGAAAAAATATTGAGACCGGCGACCAGTGTGTGCTGAACGACATTTCCCGGTGCGACAAGCGAATCTGTATTGACGATTGTGGCAGTCGATTCCGGGGAAAAGGGAGCGTCTCCGCCTCCTCCCCCGCCTCCTCCGCAACCGATCAGCAAAAAAATTCCTATTACCAAAACGAACAACCCACCCGCCTGTAGAAAGCGCAGCCGGGGTGGGAAACGAAACGATTTTGCGAGCATTGATTCCCCCAAGGTGTACAAGTTCAGGACGCAACCGCCCCGAGGCATTCTAATCGGAAACCAGATGAAAAGACAATCATAAAAATCCGGTTTCAAAGCCACTTCCAAAAAAAGTTTTCTGCCAGATTATTCATCCCGTGTCGGCACCCCAAAAATTGGGAAACTGTTGTGTTATCTCTGCATGAAAAAAAAACTGGAATGGCCGCAAAAATCCAGCGGTGTTTTTTGATTCGTAGTTGTTTAGCACTCGGGCACCATAGAGGGCGTCCGTTTCCTCAGATCGGGAGGTGTTTTTTGATTCGTAGGTGGTGGGGAATCCTGACTGATAGGTTCATGTCATTGCGATCGAAGCGAAGCAATCCCGCTGAACCAGATTGCTTCGTCGGAGCTGCCTCCTCGCAATGACAAACTCCATCAGTCATCGATTCGCCATTACCGGAATGACAAACGATGCTGTCATTTCGACCGAAGGGGGAAATCTCTCGCGCCAGGAATCATTGAGTTTCCACGAATTAATGAGTAGATACGAAATTTTATAAGGCTCCCAAAGGGTAACTTCTCAAAAAAGGGGGGCACGCGCCCCCCTTCGCCTCGCGAAGTGAATTCGCGAGGCTCATCCCCCGCGGTCGGGCGCTTTGCGCCCTCCGGTCTGCCTTCGCTCTTCCCCCGACTTATTGAGATGATACCCCAAAGGACACTAAATTTTTCTCTCTGTGAGCTCTGTTACCTTCGGGGCTTCCGTGGTGTTTCGAATGGCACGCCTTCCTGATGAACTCCGGTGGGAAAGCCGGAATTCGGTAACGCCCGCCATCTGCTTTTCGGTAAGAACCGGGCCTTCCACGCAAAGCCTTATGCCGGTTCCGTCGAGGCAACACTGTCCGCAAAGTCCGATTCCGCATTTCATGTACCGCTCGAAGGATAGTTCAACAGGAATCCCCCGCGATAGCGCAAACTGACGCGTAGCAAGGAGCATCGGCTCCGGACCAGATCCGCAAATAAATGTGGGAACCGAACTTGGTAACCCGCGCCCTCCTGCTCCGCCGTCCATCCTTTTGCCTGCGTCCGCGCCAGGGGATGCTTCCGGGAGCGGAAAAACACCCGAAAACACTTCCGCCAGACCATCTGTAACCAGGCCCTTCCGACCCTCAGAGCCGTCGTCGGTAAAAATATGGAGGCTTTCAAAAATGGAAATAAAATCACCGATAACATTTTCTCTCGGATGGGAAGAACATGGTGAATCCAGAGGTTTTAATTCATCCAAAGAAAGTTTTGATTCATCCAGATTAAGTTTCCCCGAATTCTCGCTTTTTCCTCTTTCTCCGGATTCTTGGGATCTTCGCGATCTCCCCGATCTTGGTAAAATCTTGGAATTGTTTGAACTCCGCGGAAAAAATTCTTCCGTAGATATGCTACAGTTCTGGGTTTCAGCGGGGTTGATATACCGTAAAAATCTGATATCGGCTTTGCTCCGCCCGCCCGCTAACCAGGAATAGCTCATCCCGGCTACGGAAAGCCGCTGGGCAAGAAACTTCAGCGGAGCATTTCCGATTCCGCCGCCCACCAAAACCGCGCCATTTTTCAGGGAAAACCCTTTTCCGAAGGGGCCGCGGATGCCTACCCAGTCGCCGGGACGACAGTTCATGATGCTGCGGGTGAACGGACCGACAGCTTTGATAGTGATTTCCAGTTCGCCTTCCGCGCTTCCTGAGACGGCGAAAGGTTTCTCATCAACCTTTGGCAGCCAAAGCGTGATGAACTGGCCCGGTTCGATGTTGAAAATGGCCGGAACCCAAAAGCTTTTCAACCCTTCGCCGTGCTCGACGATACGCAGAATTCGGACGGTCTGCATCGTATCAGCCATGGGCGGATCCCCTGATATCGGCCAGAGAAGAACATTCATCGCGTTCCAGCCATTGTGCCAGGAATGCGTTTGTAGCGGAAAAAATATCAAGGCCGTAAGCGTAGACCCCGCTTCCGATGCCGACTGCGGTTGCTCCGGCAAGTATCAACTGAAGAGCATCCTCGGGTCGCGTCACGCCACCGGTCCCGATGATCGGGATGGTGACCGCGCGGAAAAGATCCCAGACTGCCCTTACCGCCAGCGGCATGATGGCGGCTCCGGAAACACCACCGACCTGATTGGCCAGAATCGGCTTGCGGACGTTCAGATCGATCAACATTCCAGGGCCGACCGAGTTGATCGCTGTAATAGCGTCTGCGCCATTTTCCTGACAGGCCCTTCCAACCGCGGCAATCGAGGGGCACTGGAGGGAGAGCTTCATGGACACCGGAATTCCGTTTGCACGCTCCTTGACCATGTGCGTTATGCGTCCGCAGGCGTCGGCGTCGGCGGCAAATGGAAGCCCGAACTCGGAGGCGACGTTCGGGCATGATACGTTCACCTCGATCAAATCGGGCTTGGAAAGGGAAATTCGCGCCGCGGCTTCCCCGAAACCGTCTTCTGTTTTCCCGAAAATAGAGGCTATGAGCGGTTTCCCGACCCTGATTTTGAACTCGCTGATTTCACGGTTCATCTCTTCGATACCGGGATTGGCCAGTCCAACGGCGTTCAAAAGACCATGCTCGAAGGGAATGACGCAGGGACAAGGATGCCCCTTCCGTTCGCCTATTCCGCAGGATTTCGTCGTCACAGCTCCGGCGCCGGCTTCGGAAATACGCTTCATGCTCGAAGCGGACATTCCCATGATCCCGGAGGCAAGTACAAGCGGCGACTCAAGGCGGATCCCGCAGAGATCGGTTGCCAAACGGTTCATCGTTTGGGAAGGGCGGCCTCAAGCTCAGACATTGAAAAATCCCTCTCGCAGTAGGCGCAGTGGAACGCGTTTGGAGAGCGGTTCAGGAGGTGGAAACTGGTCGATGCTCCTCGCTCGTGATTCGTTATGCAGTTCGGATTCGGGCATGCAAGGAAACCTTCGACGATTTCAGGCGGTTCGAGAACGATCTTTGCCTCCACCTCGAAATTCTTGATCCTCTTAACGGTAACCCCCGAGCAGATGAGCGAAAGATGTTGCAGAAACCTGGGCGGTAGTTGCGAAGTCTGGAATTTCAACAAATCCTTTCGGCCCAATTTGCGGCTTTTGCAGTTGCTTCCAAGGGTAATGACAACGTTGTCGAGCTCGTGATGCTGGTTGACGACCCGAAGGATTTCCAAGCCAAATCCGGCCGGAATGTGGTCGATAACGAAACCGTTTTCGATTTTTGGAATGAGCAGTACCCTTTCAGTTGCCGTCACAACTTTCCTCCAAGTATTGAATAGAGAATACCCTGGCGCATGATCAGGCCGCAGGCGACTTGCTGAAAATACGCAGCATGGGGAGTAGAATCGACATCGACCGATATCTCGTTGATGCGTGGAAGCGGGTGAAGAATTTTCAATCGGGGCGGCGCGTTCTTCAGCAACGCGGCATCAAGGCGGTAGCTGTCCTTTACCTTCTCGTATTCGAGAGGGTCAGGGAATCGTTCGCGCTGAATGCGGGTCATGTAAATGACATCGCAGGAATCGACAGCCTCGCGAAGATCGGTAGTCTCGCGAGCGTGGAATGACCCGGTTTCAAGGGCTGAGGTGACATACTCCGGTAAACGGAGGCTGTCGGGGGAAACCAGCAAAAACTCGACATCCTTGAATTTGACCAGGGCGTGAACGAGCGAATGAACCGTTCGTGAATACTTCAAATCACCGACCATGGCAATTTTCAGCTTGTCAATTTGTCCGTAAAGCTTTTGCATTGTGAAGAGGTCAAGGAGGGTCTGGGTCGGATGCTGATTGGAACCGTCCCCTGCATTGATGATCGGGATGTGACTTATCTCGGCGGCAAGCCGGGCCGCCCCTTCACGGGGGTGGCGGATGACGATGACATCGCAGTAATTTTCGACGGTTCTGATCGTGTCCTGAAGGGACTCACCCTTCACTACGGACGTATTGATCGCTTCGGAGAACCCTATCACCTGCCCGCCGAGCCGCAGCATTGTTGACTCGAAGCTGAGCCGGGTGCGGGTGCTTGCCTCGAAAAAAAGGACTCCCAAAATTTTCCCGGAAAGGAGTTTCTCCTTTTTTGATGCCGGCATTACCTCGAATTGGGCGGCCAGATCGAGAAAATCCACAATCGCATTTCGGCTGAGGTTGTCGAGCGAAATCAGGTTACGCTTCATTTTGTTCCTCTCCGCGTCTCTGGGCCTTTGCGCAAGGTGCGTTGTCGATTGGAATCAGGTTACGCTTCATTTTGTTCCTCCAGGTTGCGATTGGCCTCCGCGAGCCATTTTACAGGATCGTCGGCCTTAAACAGGCTCCGGCCCACGATCAGATGATGGCGACCGATGAATGGGAAGGCATGCGGATCGCCGCCCTGGGCTCCGAAACCGGGTGAGTAGAACTCGGCATCCCGCCCTTCCGGATGTCTCTCAATCAGAGACTTGACCATGGCAGGTTTCGTGAGGGGAACTACGAAAGAAGAAACGCTGTTGGCCAACGCAAGCCTGAAAACCTGGTCGGGAAAGGAGTCATCGAGATATCCGCCTTCTCCGCGAAGGAAGCAGGCATGGGTCATCAGAGTTCCGACGATCACTTTGATTCCCTCGTTTCGTAGCGCTTTGATCCAGGAGTTCAAGGTCGCGGGGCCGGCCTGCGCGAAAAGGATCGCTTCATCGATGCCTGCTTTTTTGAGAGTCGCGGCGAACCGCTCCCCCATTTCGGGAATGTCCGTTCCGGCTTTCTGATGATCGTAAATGATCGGTTTGTCCGAGTGCTTTCTGATCATCTTCACCACTTTCGGCAGGCCATGGGATAATCCGAGCGTGAAGCCGACCTTAAACCCGTAAAGCCGCTCGTGGCGGGCGACCGCGGAGACAACCCGCTCGGCCTCTCTGAGGTCAAGACAATCGAGGGCGGGAATCCAGTGATACTCTTTCTTGGACATCAGGCTTTCTCCCAGAATTCTTTTATTATCTTCCAGCG
>Ga0210051_1007703_pt1 | contig 9998 bp, 10 predicted proteins | sample CryGey092014_all_FD_185464 | JGI IMG/M metagenome (GOLD analysis project Ga0210051, IMG submission 185464) | Groundwater microbial communities from aquifer - Crystal Geyser CG23_combo_of_CG06-09_8/20/14_all (SPAdes) (version 2) | ecosystem: Environmental > Aquatic > Deep subsurface > Groundwater ...
GAGCGTTTTTGCGCCAACCGGAACTGTGATAGGTCCGCCGGTGTCAATAGCTTTCATGCCGCGCACAAGGCCGTCGGTGGAAGCAAGCGCCACGCATCGGACGACATTATCCCCCATATGCATGGAAGCTTCAACGGTTAAATTAATCTTCCTTTCTTTATCTTCAATCTTGATCGCATTAAGAATCTCAGGCAATTTATCCGCTTCGAATTCGCAATCGACCGTAGGCCCGATGACCTGCACCACTTTTCCGATATTTTCGGCCATTTCAAATTACTCCATATCTCAAGAAATATTTTTAGAAATCAACCTCTCAAAGCCTCGGCGCCGGATACAATTTCCAGTAATTCCTTAGTAATCGCGGACTGACGGGCTTTGTTATACTGCAAAGTAAGAGTATCAATCATTTCTCCGGCGTTCTTGGTCGCGGCGCCCATGGCGATCATACGGGTTCCTTGTTCGGAGGCAAAAGATTCCGCCAGAGATGTAATCATTTTTGTCAGCGCATATCGGGGCATCAAATCGGAAAAAATCATATCCGGCGAAGGCTCAAAAATATATTCCAAACCTCGCCCCTTTTTTTCGTCAACAACCGGTCTTTCTACCGGAAGATAGCGAACTGTATTCAGTCTGTATCTAACAGTTGAAATGAACTGGGTATATATGATCACTATCTCATCGGTTTGACTTTTAAGAAAACGATTCGTCAGCAGATCGACAACCTCGCGAGCCTTGCTGTAATTAAGCGTTCCGGAAAAATCGTTAAATTTCCCGACTATCTCCCACTGCCTTCTCTTATAGAAATCAGATCCCTTCTTGCCGATTAATACGAGCTCGACCTTATCTTTTTCCTTACCTTCCAGCCATTCCTGCGCTTTTCGAATCAGATTGGCATTGAAAGAGCCGCAAAGGCCGCGGTCGGATGTAATCAGCACAAGGGTCTGCTTCTTGAGGGCTCTTTTTTCAAAGAAAGGATGAATCAATTCCCCTTCGGCGGCGACTGAAAGCGATTCGAGAATATGGTCCATCTTCTCGGAATATGGCCGAACCTGCATAACTTTTAGCTGTGCTCTGCGGAGTTTGGCCGCCGCCACCATCTCCATGGCTTTGGTTATCTGGCGGCTGGAGATTACCGAGCGAATCCGCTTTTTTACATCACGAAGAGACGGCATGTTTTATTTTTTTCCGACAAATTGCTCTTTAAATTGCTCTGTGGCCTGTTTTAATTTTGCCGCCGTATCAGGCGAGAGGTCTTTTTCTTTTGCGATAGCATGTTCAATATCCGGGAACTTCTGCTTGCAAAATTCGATAAATCCTTTCTCAAATCCGTTAAGCTTCTCAGTTGGAATGTTATCGAGATATCCATTAACTCCGGCCCAGATGATTATGACCTGATGCGGAAGAGAAATCGGCGCATACTGTCCCTGTTTCAGAATCTCGACCATTTTGGCGCCACGGGTCAGCTGTCGCTGAGTAGCTTCATCAAGGTCAGAGCCAAACTGGGCAAAAGCCGCGAGCTCTCTGTATTGCGCCAGATCAAGTCTTAATGAACCGGCCACTTTTTTCATCGCTTTTGTCTGGGCATTCCCGCCGACACGAGAGACCGAAATTCCAACATTAATGGCCGGTCGAATACCGGAGAAGAAAAGGTCCGATTCCAAAAATATCTGACCGTCGGTTATCGAAATAACATTGGTCGGAATATAGGCCGACACATCTCCGGCCTGGGTTTCGATAATCGGCAATGCCGTAAGCGAACCGCCGCCCAAATCATCTTTCAACTTAGCGGCTCTTTCCAACAGGCGGGAGTGAAGATAGAAAATATCTCCCGGGTAGGCCTCGCGTCCAGGCGGACGTCTCAGCAACAACGATAGCTGGCGATAGGCCTGCGCATGTTTGGAAAGGTCGTCATATATAACCACCGCATGACGTCCGGTATATAAATACTCCTCGCCCATAGTACATCCGGCATAAGGAGCGATAAATTGCATTGGGGCCGGATCAGAAGCGCTGGCGGCAACGACGGTAGTATATTCCATGGCTCCGTAACTCTCGAGTATTTTCACAACTTTCGCCACGGTTGACGATTTCTGCCCGATGGCAACATAGATACAGAAAACATCTGCGCCTTTTTGATTTATGATAGTATCAAGCGCTAAAGCCGTTTTCCCGGTTTGACGATCCCCAATAATCAGCTCACGCTGGCCTCGCCCGATCGGGATCATGGCGTCCACAGCCTTGAGCCCAGTCTGCACCGGCTCTTTCACCGGCTGACGCTGTACCACATTCGGGGCGTTACCTTCAAGGACTCTGAATTTTTCAGCCACTATCGGCCCTTTGCCGTCAAGCGCCTGACCGAGAGGATTGACAACACGGCCTATCATTGCATTCCCAACCGGTACCTGCGCCACTCGACCGGTTCTGCGGACGGTATCGCCCTCCTTAATATCTTTAGGGGAGCCAAAAATGGCGGCTCCGACGCTGTCAGATTCGAGGTTCAGAACCACGCCCATGATATTACCCGGGAATTCGATCAGCTCCGACATCATCACATCTTCGAGTCCCCAAATGCGGGCGATGCCGTCGCCGACCTGCAGTACAGTCCCGATCGACTCCATCTCCAGCTTGGTTTCGTAACCCTGGACTTCCTTTTTTATTATTGAAGAGACTTCTTCCGGATTCAAACCCATATCTCTTTACCTCTATTGAAAATGATATTCTTCAAATTTCTCCATCGCCGCCGATTCATAAAAAAAGCCGTTTCAGCATGAACATAATCCTGTCAGTTAATGCACCTTAACCCTCATCAGTCGGTTTCTTAAGAGGCCAAGATGATATTTGATTGAGCCGTCAATTATCTGATTGTGAAGAATCAAGATCACGCCTCCAATAATTGACTTGTCAATTTTTTCCTCCAATTCAATTTTCAGGGATGTCTTCTTGACCAGCCGGTCAATCATCTGCATCCGCTCCTCTTCTGTAAGAGGCGCCGTTGTGATGCAGACGGCTCTTACAATTCCCTTTTCAGCCCGAACGAGGCGGTCAAATTCGTCTATGATCTCCGCCAGAAAATTGATGCGGTGTTTTTCGGTCAATATCATCAGGAAATCCAGAAATGGTTTTTCAAAACGGCCGCCAAACACTTTTTTGATAAGGTCTGTTTTATGGCTACGGAGCGCTTGAGGAGCCGTCATGAAGTTAAGAAAAGCTCTGTCTTGCTTTAAGTATTCGGCCAGAGAATTAAACTCCTCCCACGCCGTATCGATAAGATTCCGCTCTTGGGCAAGATCGAAGAGGGCGTGGCCATAGACTTTGGCAACCTGTTGAGCAAGCATGAATCTTTAAGCCTTCTCGATACTACTGATGAATTTGTCTATCAGCTGACGCTCTTTTTTCTCGTCGAGTTTCTCATGTAAAATCTTCTCCGCCGCAGACATGGTGATGTTGACCATATCTTCCTTAAGCAGTACTTTCGCCTTGGCGATATCGCGGTCAAGTTGCTCGGCAGTTCGGGCGACGATGCCCCGGGCCTCGGTTTGGGCGCCGGCTTTTATTTCCGACGCAATTTTATTGGCCTCATTGACCGCCTCGGAGATTTTCTGCCGGCGCTCGGATTCGATGTTTTTGAGCTTATTTTCATAATCAGATTTCAGTTGCGCCGCTTTGGCCTTTTCGTCATCTATTCTCTGAAATTCGTCTTTTATTTTTTGGCGGCGTTCATCCATCATGGAAAGAAGGGGCTTCCATGCGAATTTCTTCAACAGCCAGACGGTTATCAGAAAGCCGATTATATGAGTTATGACTTGCGCTATTTCTATGTTCATTCAATATCTCCAACTTGACTTGTCCCGACTGGTTGGCAGATAACAGTATCTTTTTATTATCATCCGCCAATCTTGCCCATCAATAAGAGCAAGCCGACCAAGGCGTAAATGGTCAACGCTTCTATAAAGGCGGCGCCGATAATCATGCCGGTCTGAATTTTGCCGGCCGCTTCCGGCTGACGCCCTATTGCTTCCATCGCCGAACCAACCGCCCGGCCGAGGCCCAGTCCTGAGCCGATTGCCGCAATTGAAACCGCAATCGGAAGCGCAAACGATAATGCCGATTGGTAATCCATCTTATCCTCCTAAATGAAAAAATATATTAATTATTGTCATTTATCCTCAATGATGCTCCTCAAGGGGTAAAACCATAAAGAAATAAATTGTCGAAAGCATGGTAAAAACCAGCGCCTGAATGGTCGAAGTCAAAATTGCCAATAGAATAAATGGAATCTGGAACGGGAATCCTATTGGCGATCCGAATAATCCCATAAACATGATTCCCAGCGAAACAAAAGCGGCGATAAGAATATCCTCGCCGGTTATATTTCCAAAAAGACGCAAAGCCAGCGAGAAAGGTTTGGCCAGCTCTCCAATCAGGTGAATCGGCAGGTTTATCGGAGCCAGCGCCCAGGTAACCGCATCGCTGGGCGAACCGAGCAGATGATGAATATACCCCCACGGACCGAGTCTTCTAATGCCGGTATATTGCACATATAGAAAAACGGTTATTGCCAGCGCGGCGGTAGTGTTGATTGATGATGTTGACGATTTGAAAAACGGTATCAGGCCGATTAAATTCATAAACCAGATGTATAGAAACAGCGTCCCCAAAAATGGGACAAAATGACGGCTTTCTTTTCCCATCACCGAATAGAACATATTGTCGAGGGCCTCAAGAATCATCTCGACCAGATTCTGCAATTTCCCCGGAATCATTTGACGCCGTCTGTAGGTTATTATTGAAACGGTAATCATGATCAATGACACGATTCCGGCATATATGAGAGCGTCATAATGATGTGCAAATGATTCGTTTATAAAAGTAACCAAGTTGGGAAGCTCATGAGATTCTTCCTTGCTATGTTTGGCAACGGCAGGTATTGTATCCGCAACAGTCTTGCCCGCCGACATTATATATATAAGAAAATTGCTAAACACTTTTCAGGCTTTTCTGTTCTTCGTTTCCATCAACATAGTCCAATTTCAATAAAGCCCGGCCCGCCGCCTTCAGCACAATCACGAGGAGATTAATCGTAAAACCGGCAACCAGCAACAGCGGATTGAAAAAATTGGAAGTCATTATCAAATAACCTACAAAATAAAGCAGAGGGAATTTGATAAGAACAATCACCAGCGCCGCGGCCTTCTCTGCCCCCTCAGGCCTCAAAGTCAATCGAACCAGCGCAGAGAGAAAATAGAGATTGACCATTCCCCAGATTATGCCGGTGAAGACCGATAGGGCAGGATTAAATCCAAAATAGTATGAACCGAAGATTAATATCACAAGCCCCACTATCCCGGCGCTTTTCAAGGTCCGTCCGATGAATCCCATCTCAATTATCATTTTTGTCGTCATTTCCGGGCTCTTCTTCCGCCCGCTTTATTAGCCTATAAATTTCTCTGCCCGATGCTATAAACCCGAAAATCAGGAAAACAATCAGAAGAAACGGCTCGGTCCCAAGTTTGGAGTCGAGCCAGCGGCCGATGAAAAATCCGACCAGCGGCCCCACCGCGAGCAAAATCGGAATAGTTCCGAGCAAGCCAAGTTGTCTGAATTCACTTCTTCTTTTTCGCTTTCGAGGTCTTTCCACTCCGCGCAATTTTCACCCATTATGCAAAATCAAAACCCGAAAATAAAGACCGACCCGATGCTTGTCAAGAAAGAACTGAAATCTTCGGGCTCATTCTCATTCCAAACAAGCTGATAATAGACTGGAGGATGCCAATCAGAACTGAAATCCGGCGGAGGCCCGGAAAGTATCATCAAGTCCACTGTTAAGAAGATAATTAAAATCGAAGGTCATTCGACTTATGCAAATCCCGATCCCGGCGGTGAAATCTCCCCTATCGAATCCTGCGCGACCAAATAAGACGCCTCGATAGGACGTCTCCAGACCGAAATGTGAATCCAAAGAAATAGCCCCGGCTGAAAATTGCGAGGCCTTTTTTTGTCCTTCAAACTTGATATCTGCTGATATAACCAAATTGGCGGCAAAATTATTAAATTGCTTCTCAAATAGAACGCCCGGCTTGATTGTCGGAAGTACCGATTCGGTATGGCCATCAGAATAATGAATAAACCCAACGGTCAAATCTGTAACCATCAGTCCAAACCGGAGATTTTGGGAGGGCTGATAAAGGGCGCCGGCATCGAGACTGGCGCCATATCCAGTTATTGTAATCAAATCTCTATAGATGAGACGCACCGTGACGCCTAAATCCATATTATTTTTGACATGACGAGCCAGCGAGCCGGCCAAATAGAAATCCCCGTGAGACTGTACATTGGAAATATATGGCCGGCCTGTTTGAGGATTAAGTTCTGTAATATTAATGCCTCCCCCGCCCAAATAATAAAGATAAAATCCATAGGCATCAATCAAACCGCCGGAGCTATCATTGAGTTTTGAAGTGAAAGAGACGAAATCGTGATTAAGAAGCGACCCGAATGTCTCGGCATGCATCGCGAGAATATTATGCTTATCCAGATAATTAAGACCGGCCGGATTCCAATAACCGGCCGAGGCATCAAAAGGCCCGGTAACGCCAGCCCCCCCTATCGCAGGGGTTCGCCCGCCAACCCCCAGCGAAAATGGCTCGCCTGCATATTTGGCGGAAAACGAGGATGAGGCCAGGATTAAGACAATAAATATTGTTCTAACCAGAATCATTGCCATATATGATAAGACTCCCATCCCTGATACGCAATCCAAACCAAAAAGAATATTTTTGATAATTTAGCCGCTACGGAATATATTTTGTTAATCAAACTGCATAAGAAAAGGCGGTTCGTATTTGGCGAACCGCCTGCAAGTAATGTCTTAACGACCTATAATTTAATGGGAACCGTCCTTGTCGTCGGTTTTCGGATCGGCTTTCTTCTCGCATTTACCGGTTGAGACGCTACAACAGGCGCCTTTGCCGGTGACTGCGGTTAAAGTCGCCGATGCGGGAACGATTTCAGCCTGATATCCAGTGTTGGTCACCAGAGCGGCCAATTTCCCTTGCTCCACTTTCGCGGGGTCATAGCAAACGACGGCCTTGCCGGTTTTATAATCAATTGAAACAACTTTAATAACGCCTTTGTCCGATTTGAGAGCTTCTGTAATCGTCTGCTCACATCCGGTGCAGGTCATGCCCTTGATTGCCAGAGTCAGGTCGGCGCATTTTCCCTGATAATCGCATTTAGCATCAGCGCTTGTCGCTTTAGCTTCAGTCATTTTGCCAAATGGGCATCCGCCACCCTTGGCCGCATCACCGCTCATCTTACCGTCCATCGCGCACTTAGGAACTCCGCCCGATTTCATTGACGGACAAGCGCTTTTCCCCGTGGTCTCGGGAACGGCTGTCTTCGCGCTATCAGAAGCTCCCGCAAACGCCGAATACGGCATAAGGGCTAAACCAAAACAAAAAGTTAACGTAGTTGCAAAAAGCATTCTCTTTTTCACGATTTGTCCTCCATTGCTGACAATTAATGTTTTCTTTAGTTTACCTTAATAGTTACGAATTGTCAAGAAGTTTAATTTGATATTAGACCATCCTACTCTATCAATTAATCGCTTTAACCCGCCGTTAGGCGGGAAAGTTCCAGAAAAATGTCAAATAAATGCAGAGGCTCCTCGTCCGTCATTTCCGGATGAATCGGGATTAGCGCCTGAAGGAACGTTAAATGTCATGAAAGGGGCGCTCGACATCGCATAGAAGGCGGCACACTTTAATCCCTCACCCAGTCCCTCTCCCAGGCGGGAGAGGGGTATGGGATGGGGGTTAGATTTCATCTACGGGCAAATTGGCGCCGGGCCATGCTTATAGAGGAAATTGATCAAATAAGTAACATCCAAGGCATTGATTATTCCATTGCCGTTGCAGTCGCCCTGCGAAAAACAGGGAGGCTGTGGCCCTTGCTTGTAGAGGAAGTTGATAAGATAGGTGACATCCAAGGCGTTCACGGCTCCATTATTGTTTGCATCACCGGCCTTATTGATGTCGCAACAGATCGGATCGCAGGCGTCGCCTATGCCGTCGTTATCCGAATCAATCTGAGTTGGATTGGCTATGGCCGGGCAGTTATCGCAGAGGTCTCCCTTTCCGTCGCTGTCGGTATCGGCCTGACCTGGATTAGATACGGTCGGGCAATTATCACAGACGTCTCCCTCATAGTCGCCGTCGGTATTGAGTTGATCCGGATTAGCTGTGGTCGGGCAGTTATCGCAAAAATCTCCCTTTCCGTCAACATCGGCATCGGCTTGATCCGGATTAAATGAGGTCACGCAATTATCGCAGACATCGCCAACGCCGTCGCCATCAAGATCGATTTGATCCGGATTAAATACAGTCGGGCAGTTATCAAAGGGATCTGTGATTCCATCGCCATCGGTATCCGGATAATCATAGATTTTGTGATTAATCAAGCGAAGTCGGATATTGGTGGCGGCCTTAACGGATTCCGTATATTCATAGATTATTTTCACATAATATCCATTGGATTCGCCAATGTCGACCGACCGATATTCACTCACCACCGGATCTCCCGGAAGGCTGATTTGAACCGGCGTCTGCCAAGTATTGCCGGCGTCTTCAGTGAGAGTCGCGTACAGCGCTCCATTCTTGATGAAGGTGCAGAGGAATACAATTCCTGATATATGCTGTATCCGCGGGAATCTCTCATCATCGGTAGTTGCGACAACGCTTACGGTCGCCAGGCCGCCAATATCGCCAAAATAAGTTTGCCAGCAGAGGATGTCCCGGTCAAGTGGATCGAGAGGATCATAATTCTCAGTCACGATAAGGACCGTTCCGTTGTAGGCGGCTACGGCCGGATAACGAACATTGCTGTTATCCGCGGTCGCCCAGGTATATCCGGCGGGAAAAACGGCGTCAGTCCAGTCAGCCGCATTATCCTGGCGAGCAAATAATTTCCAGACGCTATTTACGGCGTCATACCAGTCATAAACCGCATAAGCTTTATTAGTCGCCTTATCAATGTCGCAGGTGGTGGTGGCGCAACCGCTGAGGTCGTTATACCAGCTGATAGTGGCGCTTCCTGTTGAGTTCGTTGGATAAAAAATATGCGGCCCATTGATTGTAGGGGGACTGGTGTAAGTGGTGCTGTGAATCATTGACTCCAACCCCCATCTCCAACTATCGGCCTGCTTACTGCAGGCAATATCGACCATCTTCATGTCATGCCAGCCATAGGTTTTCCAATTCCAATAGTTGGCCTTAAAACTATCCGGAACCGCCGCGTTGTACATGCTGACCAGATAAGTAGCGGCGCCGGAGGTACAAACCGAAGGGGGAACCATAGCGCCATAGAAAGTTGTATCTTCCCCCCAGTAATCCACGGCGGGATAAAGCGGAACGCCGCCATTGAGGTCCCAACTTACCGAATTAGTCCAAGTCGTCCCGGAATCACCGGAACCTTGCCAATATACGTTACTATCAAGTATGCCATACTCATAGGCAAGCGCGAGCATGGTTTTTCCATTGTCGCCAATACCTGGATGCATAGTCAGGGTGTCCGGCTGAGGGAGCATTTTGGCCGAATGAGGCTGAAACTCCAACCTCTCTCCGGCAATTACCATGCTTTGAGCCTTCTCGGCGATTTTATGCGGTATCACAATGACGCCCGAATTTCTTTCCGCCTGAGCGACGGCAAAGATAAGCAACAGACAAATAAGAGTCGTCACGGAAGCCTTTTTCATTCTTCTCATCTTACAACCTCTCTCAAAAAGGTATTTGTTTCCAAAATTTCGCCTATACTTTCCGGAAAAAGTCTATCGCCAATATTGTCCTCCTAATTTAAATACTCGCAATATAATGTCTCAATATGCAATTTTTCATATAGCTCGATACTGCCAGGTTTCCGTGGTGACAAATAAAACAGGATTTGGCAGAATTGTACTCAAAACAGGAAGTGATTCCAATGACCTGTCTCCAAAAAATATTTTA
>Ga0210051_1007708_pt1 | contig 9994 bp, 8 predicted proteins | sample CryGey092014_all_FD_185464 | JGI IMG/M metagenome (GOLD analysis project Ga0210051, IMG submission 185464) | Groundwater microbial communities from aquifer - Crystal Geyser CG23_combo_of_CG06-09_8/20/14_all (SPAdes) (version 2) | ecosystem: Environmental > Aquatic > Deep subsurface > Groundwater ...
GAGCTGGTGGCGGCGTGCCGGAAGGACAAGGCGCTGGCGGACGCGGTGAGATCGGCGGAGGCGGGGTACTCGTCGCAGAAGATGGATCCGGCGGCGTTGGAGCCGCTTCCCGAGCGGTACCGCCCGGCGATCTCGCAATTCGTGACGTTTGGCCCGATTGCGCTGTTGCGCCCGGATTCGGGCCAATGCTCTGGACCTCCAAAAGGGTGGAACTTCGGCACGGCGGAAAGCCCGGACATTCGGTTTTCCTACGAGTCCTGGCCGGCCGAGTGGAAGGATTACTGGCGGGAGCGGGAGTGGACACCGCAGGCCAAGACGCTCTATGCCCGCGAGAACGTGGTGGCCATGGTCGGCGGGAATGGGGTGTCCAAGACCACGACCCTGGTGGCGATTGCGGTGGCGGCGACCCATGGGGTGCGCCCCTGGCTCACCCCGGACGATCCCAATTTCCGCGTGATGAAGCCGTCAGGCTTACCCTACACGCCGCCGTTGAACTTGGCGTGGGCGACGGACGACTTCAACAAGATCTTAGTCAACCTCTTCGAACAGAAGCTCTTTGCCGAAGGGGGCTGGCCGCGGGTGGCGGAGCCGGATGCGCGCCGGGAGGCGGTGAAGATCAACCCCCTGCTCCTGAAGGTCGATGCCACGAAGGAGGGGGAGCTGTGGCGCCAGGCCACGAAGAACAACACGGCCGGGATGCCGATCAAACTGTCCTGGGCGAACGGGTCGAAGTGGAACTTCTACAGCTACGCGCAAGGCCAGATGGCGACGGAGAGTTACGAGTTCGATCTGGTGCTCTTTGATGAGCCCCCGACTCGATCCGCTTTTCTGGCGTGTGACCGCGGGCTGCGGAGTTCCGGCGGCCAGATTTTCATGGCCCTGACGCCGATCTCCGAACCCTGGATCGCGAAGGAGGTGATCCAAGAGGCGCGGACCAACGCGGAGTTCCGGGTCATCGTGGCGGACTCGTTCTCGAACGTGAAGAACCAGAAGCGGGGATGGATCTACCGCTTCCTGAAAAAGCAGAGCCCGGTCGAGGCGCGCGCCCGAGTCTTTGGCCGGTTCTCCGTGTCGGAGGGGGCGGAGTTCAGTGAGTTCGACATCCTCCAGGAAAGCGCCTTTGTCATCGATCCCCATGGGATTCCCGAGGACTGGCCGGTCGTCATGGGGTTTGACCCCCACCCGAACAAATCGGCCCGCGTCGCGTGGCTCTTGGTAACGCCCGACAACCGGATCGAGGTTCTGGCGACCAAGGTTCTGGCGGGCCGCGGGCCGACGGAGGTGGTGACCGAGATCGAGTTGGCGGAGGCGGGGTTTTCCTGGCGGAACAAGGTGGTGCGCCGGATCATGGACCCGCATTTCGCCACCCAGCACGCCGGAACTTACACGCAGGGCCAAGTCCTCTCCCCCCTGGATCTGTACCGCTCCTCCTCCCCCCCGAAGTGGCGGTGGGATACCCCGTCGGTACGCGGGCCGGGCTCGATCCTGGTGGGGCATCATGTGATGCACGAATTGCTGCGTCGCGAGTATGACCGGATCACGGAGACCACCCATCCGCGACTCCAGTTCTGGCGCGGACCCGCCGACCTGGGGATTGAGGCGATGCTGCACTACGGCTGGAAGATGCAGGATTTGACGGATCGGGAGTCCAGCGGGGTGGGCAACCAGTTGGTGGAGGATGCCCACAAGGACATGCTTGACGCGATCCGGTACGCCGTGGTCTATGTCGCGAAGCGAAACCTGTACGCGGAGACGCGGGCTCCCAAGACCCTGGATCCACTGACTTTCGATTCGTGGGCGGGAAGATAGAGTTATGTTCGCGGCCATCACCTCCCCGATGGACCTCTCGGATCGCGCGCAAGAGAAGATCGTCACGCGCCTGGGGAAGCTCTACAGCCACTCGCAGCGGCACATGGAGCAGATGTACGGCGCCTGGAACCGCGCGGATGCGCAGTATGTCGCCTATCTGGGGGATGAGGAGAAGACCGCCACCGGCCGGCTCGTGGGGCGCAACCCGTACGCGAAGCGGATTTACATCCCGTACACCCTGGCGAACATCCAGAGCACCTTGGCCTACATGCTCCAGGTCTTCGCCGGGCCACGGCCCTACATCAACCTCCAGGCGCGCGGGGGAGAGGTGAAGGCCACGGCTCGGATGACCGCGGTATTGGATGCACAAGCCGAAGCCATGAACTACTCCATGCTTCTGTACTCGTTCCTCCTGGACGGGCTCAAGTATGGCGTGGGGGTGATGCAGCCACTGTGGCGGCGGACGTTTCGGAAGATGCCCGTCACGGACCCGCTCATGGCGCAGGTCTTGGGCACCACGTCCATGGAGATCGATTTCGACGGGCCGATGACCTACAACATCGACCCGTTTCGGTATTTCCCCGACCCGATGGCGCCGCTGGGAGATCCGCAGGCTGGGGAGTACGTCACCTTCGAGCACCAGCGATCCTACCAGCACCTGCTCCGGATGCAGCGGGGCGGGGTGTACGCCGGGGTGGAGAGGGTCAAGGGGGATCAGGATGCTTCCGGCTCTCGCAGTTCGACTCGGGGGCTGACTTCCGAGCGGGATGCCTACCGTGGCCTGACCAGCTCGCCGGGGATCGACGGACGAGCGGTCTCGGCCGGGATCTCGATGGACGGGGTGCGCGAGTGGGGGGTGCTCCGGGAGACGTGGGCGAAGATCCTCCCGGCCGAGTGGGGGGTGGGCACGGGCGAGGATGAGGAAATCTGGTGCTTCACCACCTATAACGATCGGCACTTGATTCGCGCGCATCGGAGCCCCTACCCCCATGGGAAACTCCCGGTGGTGGTATGGGAGCCCAACTTCGACCGCCACTCCGCATGGAATCCGGGCATTTCCTGGATGGTCGAGGGGCTTCAGGACATGCTGAACTGGCTGTTCAACAGCCACATGGAGTCGGTGCGGCAGAGCCTGAACGCGCAGGTCGTCGTGGACCCGATGCGGATCGAGGTGGACGACATGCTTCGCCCCCAGCCGGGGCGGATCATCCGCAAGAAGGGGGAGTGGGACGGGCCGTTGGATTCGGCTTACTCACAGCTCAAGTTCCAGGACACGACGGGCACGCACAATCGCGACATTAGCCAGATCATGGAGTTCATGCAGCGCGTGACGGCGGTCGGCGACAACCAGATGGGGATTGCCAGCACGGATCGCAAGACGGCCGCCGAGGCGCGGATCGTCGCGGGGGCTTCCCAAGGCCGCATGGCCCTTCTCACCCAGGTGGCTTCCGCGCAAGGCTTGCGCCCTCTGGTGGAGATGTGGGTGCAGAACAACCAAGCCTTTCTCAGCGTCGATCGCGAGTACCGCGTGGTGGGAGAGAAGCAGCGGTACCGGGATGTGGCGGAGGGCATCACCAACGGGCTCATCCGCGTCTCCCGCGATCAGATCCAGGGCTTCATGGACATGGTGATCCATGATGGCAGCCTGCCGGTGGACCCGTCGCAGAGCGTGTCGGAGTGGCGAGAGATCTTCGGCATGGTCTCCTCCAATCAAGTTCTGATGAAGAGCTTCAACATCACCAACATCTTCCGCGAGTTGGTGAACGCCATGCCCGGCGCGCGGAAGTCGGTGGATGACCTCGTTCTACATCTTCCACAGACCCCCGTGTCCGTGGTCCCGGATAACCTGAACGGGGTCCCCTCCGGGGCGACGGCCGTTCCCACCCTGGCTACCTATGGAGGTTCAACTTGAGCAAGATCGAAGAGGCGCGGCAGATCGTGAAGGTGTTGGAGAGTACCGAGTTCCAGGCCGGGTGGAGCCATGTGGCGGGATACCTCACCCTCAAGATGCAGCAGGCTGAGCGGGTGTTGCTCAACCCCTATGCCGACGCGGCGACGGCGGAACAACTGGCGGGCATGACGGATATGGCCCGCGCGGAGTGGCGCGGCCGCGTGATGGGGGTGGCGATCGCTCACCGGGCGGCTCTCCACAGCCCCCAGCACATCCTGGAAACGGCCCGCGCCGAGGTGGCGATGGCCGCACAGAGTCAAGAAACTTGACGTGCAAAGATGTTTCAATAAAGTGTAGCTAGAATTCCAACCAGGCGCACCGCCGCTACGGCAGGAGCCCAAAGAGGAACAACATGGATCCAACGATCACCGAAACGGTTGACGAGCCCGAGGTGGACATTGCCCTTCTGGAGGACGGCGACGACGCCGGCACCCCGGAGGAGACCACCACCCCTGAGCCCGAGGTGGATCCCACCCCCGAACCCGAGGTCCCCCAGCAGGTCCAGGAGGGTGCCCCAGCGGCCCCCGCACCGAGCCCGGATGAGGGGTACTCCCTGACGTATCGGGGGGAGCAGCGCAGCTACAACCGGGAGGGCATCACCAACCTGGCCCAGCAAGGGCTGGCCCTTCAGGCGCAGCGCGAAGCGATCGCCCCGGCCCTGAACTACTTGGCCGATCTTGGGGTGATCGACAGCAACGGAAACGTGCTCCCGGCCTCCGTCAACGGGAATCCGGTGTACGTGAACGGCCGTCCCATCAGCATGTTGGAGCAGCTTCAGGCTGTGGTAGCCGCGCAGCTCGATGCGGCCAGCCATGCCGCCCCAGCCGCGGCTGGTGTGACGGCGGAGAAGCTGGCGGCTCTCCAGGAGGATTTCCCGGAGATTGCCGAAGTGCTGGCGACGCAGGCGAAGTCCGTGGCGGGTTACGGCCAGGAGATTGGCACCCTGAAGGCGCAGTTGGGCCAAATGCTGCACGCCTCTCAAGTGGCCGCCGAGGCGGAGAGGGCCGATGCGGTCCGTGTCGAAGAGGAGCGGGTCACGGAGACGTTTAAGGGCATCGGCACCGCCTATCCCTTGTTGCAGAACGCGAAGAACATGCGCGGGTTCATGGAGTGGCTGGGTCAGTTCAACCTGACCTATGGGCATATCACGCCCGCCTTTCTGGCCCAGTCGGCTCCCGTTTTTCTCGCGCAATCGGGACTCAATCAATCACAGACCGCCCAGCTTCATGGTGAAGCCGGCGGTCCTCGTGCGTCGGTCAATCGAACGCCGTTCGATGACGAGATCGACGTGCTCATGGAGTAGTCATGGCAACCATTCTGGGAATGCGGGGCACCGGCGATGCCGGCACCGAAGAACGCCCCAAGAGTTACCGCGAGACGATCTTTTACCTGGAGAAAAACGGCACGGCGCCGCTTACGGCGCTGATGACCAAGATGCGGCATGAGATGCTGACGGACTCGGAGCATCACTGGTGGACGAAGGCCGAGCCCACCGTCCGCACGACCCACACCGCTCCAACCACCACTGCCGGCAGCCCCACCTCGGTCACCATCACCGTGTTGAGTACCGCGGGGTTTCGGCCCCACGACGTGATCCGCTGCTCGAACACGGGGGAAACGGCGTGGGTGCGCACGATCGTGACGCCGACGACCATGACGGTGGTCCGTGGGTTGGGCGGCTCGGGCGGGACCGCTCTGACGGCGGGCAACGAGTGGATCGTGGCGGGTGCGGCCTCCTCGGAAGGGGAGGCGGTACGGTCGGCGAAGTACACCGATCCGGTGAAGCAGTACAACTTCTTGCAGATTTTCCGCCATCCGGCGGAGGTCACCGGGACGATGGACGCCACCAAGTTCCGCACCGGGTCGGCCTACAAGAACGCGCTGCGCGAGGCGTTCCGCCAGCACAACATGGAGCGGGAGCACGCCTTCTTCTGGGGCAACGCCTACGAAGGCACGAACACCAGTCTCGGATTCAGCGCCAGTAAGCCGACCCGGTTTACCGGGGGCGTGTTCGGGAATTCTCCGTCCGGGGCGCCCTATGTCCCTGCGGCGAATCGATTCATCCCTAACGGCGGCAACCTCACCGAAGCCCTGTTGGACTCGTACATGGAAACCATCATGGCCGAGGGTTCTCGGGAGCGGATTGCGTACTGTGGCCCGCGCGCGATGCGGGTGCTCTCCGCCATCGCCAAAAGCTCCGCGACGCTCAACATGACCCCCGTGAAGAATGGGGTCTACGGGATGCACCTGACGGAGTGGGTCACGCCGTTCGGCAGCCTGTACCTGAAGCTCCACCCGCTGTTTGCGGAGAGCACGGTTCTCACCGGGGTGATGGCCATCGTGGAGCCGAGGAATCTGTCCTACCTGTACCTTAAGGACCGCGACACTAAGCTCCTGAAGGATCGGCAGAATCCCGGCATGGATGGTCGCACGGATGAGTACCTGTGCGAGTGCGGCCTGGAAATCAAGCACGGCTCGACGCACGGCTTGGTCTCGGGCATCACTGGGTTCGCTTAACCTCACTCAGACGCCGGGGCGATTCCACGCCCCGGCGTCTTCTTTCTTGGAGGCTGACATGGCAGTGGAACCCAAAGTGGTCGTGGAGACCCTGGACCGCCCCGCCAAGGTGACCCGGTCTACCCTGGAGGCGGTCTCCGCCTGGGCGAATGCGCGCGCGGGGGAGCTGCCCCAGTCGTGGGAACGGGAGGTCTACCGGAACTTGCATGTGGCGACCGTGAATGCACTGGGGTTGATTGGGTGACGCTCGCGCAAATCCTGGCTGGGGTGTACGCGCTGGCCGGGGATGTCACCGACCAGTCTGACTACACCGTGATCGCGCGGATCAACCGCGCGCAGAAGCTCCTGGCGGCTCGGGTGCGAAGCGATGTCCCGCACCTGGCCATCAACCAGTGGCAGACGGACCTCACCTCCGTCTCCACCACCTACACCCTGCCGGCGGATTTCCAGTCGGAGCGGGCCGTTCGGATTCTTGGCGCCTTGGCGGATCGCCTGACGGAAGACGACGAGCCGGACGCCTTCGCCGGGCCGTGGTACCGCATCATCGGGGGCTCCATCCTGGTGAGCGAGGCCGTGACCAGCGCGGTGCCGGATGGCCTCTTCGTCGAGTACCAGACCCGGATGGACACCCCCTTGGTGCTTTCGACCGACGTGTCCGCCCTGCCACCTGAGCTTCACGATTTCATCGTGGCGATGGCCGCTTCATTCCTGGCGAGCCATGACGTGATCGTGGCGGCGATGGCTTCGGAGGACATTCATTACCGGGCGTGGGCACGGAGTCGCCAACCGGCGATCCGGCAGCTCGACGGGGGAGGCTACGGGTGACGCTCTCGGAGATGCAGGCGATCGTCGCCCGCCGGCTGGGAGATGATTCCGTGGCCATGCGGGCGCTGGCGACGGATTGGCTGAACCTGACGCAGCGCGCCATGGTGCCGCTGGTGCCGTGGAATGACCTTCTGGTGACCAGCACGCTGAATGTCACGGGCGTGTCGACGGCCCTACCGGCAGGCTACGTGAGGCTCTACGGCAACCCCGTTCTGGCGACGACGGGTGCCCCGATCTTTTCTGCCAAGATCCACGAGCTGCGCACCTTGGCGGCGACCCCCGCCGGACCCCCGCAATACTACGCCGTGGTCTTTGACGCCGCCTTGGCGACCCACCAGTTCCGAGTGCGGCCCAACCCGGATGTCAGCTACCTCGTCGACTTCGACTACATCCGGGGTGCGGTGGACCTGGTGAATGGTACCGACCGCCCGGTGTTCCCGGACGTGTACCACCACATCCTGGTGACGGGCGCCGTGGAGATGGGCAAGGACTTCGACGCCAAAACCGACCGCCCGGTGGAATACCAGAAGTATCAGGACATGCTGGCCGAAGTCGTGCAGCAAGCCGCCTCCTTCGTGAGGAAGACGTGAGCCAGCTTGACGCCACCTTGCAGTTTTCCCGCTGGCTCGGCGGGGTGAACGAGCAGGCCGGGGCTTCGGAGCTGACTCCCGACGAGCTGGTGAGCAACCAGAACTGGGAGTATGGCGACCGCGGCGCTCTCGTGATGCGGGAGGGGTGCCGCCGGTACACGGATGCCGCCGGCCTCCCCGCGCCCATCCAGACGATCTTCCGCCTGACCTACAACGAGGACCAGCAGCGGCAACTGTTGGTCACGGCGGGGACGCAGCTTTTCACGGTGGACACGGGCGGGGTGGATACGGCCCTTCCGCTGCGCACCGGAGAGAAGGCGATCTCCTCGCTGGTTCGGTCGGGCACGACGGCGACCGCCACCTCGACGGCGCATGGGTATAGCAACGGGGATGCCGTCTCGGTGTACGGGGCGACTCAGCCGGAGTACAACGGCTGGTGGACGATCGGAAACGTCACGGCTGACACGTTCGATTACACCGTCGCGTCGTCGGCCGCCACGCCCGCCACCGGGAGCCTCTTCGCGTTCAAGACGAGCGAGGGCTACTACCGTCCCGCGTCAGCCTACACCGCGGGGCGAACCTTCTCTTTTGCGCAGCGGTTCTCCCAGGTATTTCTGGCGAACGGGGCGGACCCCATCACCATGTACAACCCGCTGGCCCCGACTCCCGATCTTCAGCGAGTCGCGAGTGCGTACTCACCCCAGGCGCCGGTGGCACTGAATTGGTTCGAGGAGCGGCTGTTCGCGCTCAATGACGTAGGCACGGCCGCGCAGCGGCTGGCCTACTCCATGCGGGGGGATGGCAGCCAGTGGAATGGGCTGGACTTCCTGGACATTCGCTCTCCCGGCGGCGGCGTGGGGGTGGCGCTGCGCACGCGCAACGATCACCAGATCCTCTTCTTCTCCGACTCGATCTTGGCGCTGTACGGCTCGTCGAAGGAGACCTTCCAGCGGGTGTGGATCTCCGAGACGATCGGGGCGGTGAGTTCGGGGGGGATCGTGACACTCTCGGACGGGACGATTGAGTTCGTCTCGCAGACCGGGATTTACGCCCTCTCCGGGATGGAGGTGCGCCTGGTCTCGTGGAAGGTCTCCCCCCGGTTTGAGTCGGGGATTACGGCGGTTCACGCCGCCTACGACTCGCTGGGCCGGCGCGCGATCTTTTCTTCGGTGGGAGGGAAGTGCTTGGTCCACTCCCATCGCGGCCCGCCCAAGCTCGACCCGGAAACCGGGCGCCTAGAGGTGGGTCCGTTTGCGGATCGCGTGTACCCTCAGCTCCCCGAGCGGTTCTCGGTCTGGGATGGGCCGGGAGATCATGGCGAGGTCTTGTTCTCCACGGGCAACCACCTGTTCCAAGTGGTCGGCCACTACGACGAGAACGCCGCAGGGACCGTCACGTCCATCGAGGCGCAGGCGGTGACGGGCTACTTTGACCCGCAGGACTCGGCGCGGATGAACCGGGCGCGATGGATCTACGCGACCCATGACGGGGCGGACCCGCTGACCGTGACGCTTCTCCGGGACTTCGGGGTCAGTTCGGAGGTGGTGACGTTGCCCGGCACCACCTCCTCCGGCGCCGTCTGGGGCAGATTCAACTGGGGGGCGGCCAACTGGGCTGGGAGCGCCGCCCTTCCCCGCCGAGCGTCGCTGCTCTCGCTGGTCTTCGCGCACCTGTTCGCCATCAAGATCGGCTGTAGTTCTCAGATTGGGCACAGCCTCTCCTCCCTGCGTGTGGATTTTGTCACCCGAGACCGCGAGGTTTTCGCGTAAACAACAGGTATCCCGATGAGCTTACTGTCGTCCTGGATTTACCCGCTGACTACCGACACCCCGGCGTTGGGGACGGAGGTGATCGCCAACCTGGACATGATCGCTGACAAGATCGGCCGGGTTTCGGGGGCCGGGCTCTTGGACAACGACAACATCAACCCGGTTCCAGGCAAGGAACTAGAGCAGGCGAAAATCTCCGGCCTGGTCGCTGCCTTGGCGGCGAAGATGCCGCTGGCCGGCGGGATCTTCACCGGCAACGTCGACCTGAACTACGCCACGCCTCAGTTGCGGATCATGCAGAGCGGGGTGGACAAGGTGCGACTCACCTCTGCCGGGATCTTCGCCGACACGGTGAGCGAGAACACCGCGGGCACCGGCGTGACCGTCGATGGGGTGTTGGTCAAGGACGGCGGCGTTGGCCTCACGTCGACGGGGCACCTCTCTGCGGGAGCCCTCACCGCGGGAGTGAAGCATGAGCTGAAAGACAGCGGCATGACAGAAAGCACGCTGCTTCGGCTGGCTGCGGATGATGC
>Ga0210051_1007710_pt1 | contig 9993 bp, 11 predicted proteins | sample CryGey092014_all_FD_185464 | JGI IMG/M metagenome (GOLD analysis project Ga0210051, IMG submission 185464) | Groundwater microbial communities from aquifer - Crystal Geyser CG23_combo_of_CG06-09_8/20/14_all (SPAdes) (version 2) | ecosystem: Environmental > Aquatic > Deep subsurface > Groundwater ...
TTGCCACTTTGCGTTCTATGGTTGTGGCGCACGAGGCACAGGTCATCCCAATTATATTAAGTGTTATTTTCATATTTCCTCCATCGCTTGGACGGTGTAGCCGTCGTTGGTAATTATCTTTTTTATTGCAATTTTATCTATTGAATCATCGCCATCAACTTGACATTCACCTTTGGCGTAATTGCAGGTGGCGTTTTTTACGCCGGTGCAATCTTCCAAGTCGCCCTCAATTAGCATAACGCAACTGGTGCAATGCATCCCGCCAATTTTTATTTTTAGTTTTTTCATATGATTTTATTGTCATTGCGAACTTGCTTGCCCCGCCTTGGCGGTGGATCCGGAATATAGTCAATGTGTCATCCCGCACTTGATGCGGGATCCAGTTATATATTATCTGGATCCCCGATGTCGAATTGCATTCGACTCGAGGATGACATTGTACTACTCCACCACAAATTGTCCCCAATACATGCCCATTGAACAAGTAAAAGGGATTTTGCCGGTTTTTTGCGGTGTGAAAGTAAGTGTTGACGAACTTCCGCTAACGAGCGAGCGCAAATTTAGGTCGGGCACAATAAATGCTTGGATACAACCTCTGGCTCCGTCGTTAATAAGTGTAATCTCCGCCGGAATACCAACTTTTAGCTTGACGGTTTCCGGGTTGTAGCCATAACTATCGTTTAATTTTATCTGCGCTTTTTGAGTTTCTGGTTTATTTTCGGTCTTTTGAATAGTTTGAGTCTGTGAATCGGATTTAACTTGACGATTTAATCGGAATCCTAAAATTCGACTGGCGCCGGCAATGTTATAAAGGGCAATAATGATCAGCAAAATGCCAACAATTTTCAAAAATATCGCATGGCTGGCGCCACCGATTTTTGTCATTAGCAGTCCCAGAATAAAAAATACCGGTAATGTGCCCAGAATAAAACTAAACATTGTAGCAAAACCGCCAGACGCACTACCGGATCCGACAGCCAGTGCCATCATCGCCTGTGTAGTACCACAAGGAATTAAAACTGTCATCAGCCCTAATACAGCGGCGCTAAAATAACCTTTATTTTTAGCGTAAGTTTTAATTTTGCGACGGATAAATTTTGGTGGTTGAATTAAAAAATAGCGAAAAATCGGGTGAATTTTGAGAGCGTCGCAAGCAATTCCAATCATATATAAGGCAATGACAATACTCACCCACGCCATTATTCTAGGTGAAAACGCTACAAAACTACCCAGAGCGCCCAGCGCTATACCAAGCAGTGAATAGATGCTCAATTTAGCAATTAAAAAAATGCCGATGGTTTTGGCACGGTGAAATTTGTTGTGGTCCAATTTCTCGTCGCCAACCATCGCACTGGCAAGAAGCCCACCTTGCACCGCCAAACAAGTCAATCCGCCGGTCGTTAATCCGGTGATAAATATTAACCAATAGCTCATTTGCGAGAATCCTTATTATTTTGATTCATTTGGTGATTATGATTTTTATGCATCCCACGCATCATAAATATATGAGAAAGGGGGCAGAGGAGCAGAAGAATATAAGCAAAACTACGGACACCCATTTTATATATACTATACTTACAAACGCTATGCTTGTTGCAATGCAAACATAGAAAAATTTTTTATTTTTTTATTTTTTTAAAAATATTGTATTGAATAATTCTATTTAATCTTGTTATAAACTGTGCAAAAAAGCCAACTTATCAAACCAATAATAATATCCCACATTATTATTACCACAATCACTCCGCCAAATGTAAGTGTCGGTTCCTGCAGAGTTAGCCGTGAATGCATTGTCATATTGATGAGATTGACCGACATGGCTGGAAATGTCCAGACGAATAATACACAGACAATAGAAATTATTGTCGTACAGATAACGCTGACTTTGACTATTTTGTTTGTGTCTAACATATTTATCACCTTCCTTATATTATTAATTTCTGGTTATCCAAATTATAACTAATCCCATTACTATCATTATACCGCTTGTGGCGAGTATTCCATAACGGGCGAGTTTGGAGTTCCATCGTCTTAATTTTTCTAAAACTGGTTTGCGGGTGGAGAGGAAGAAAACGATAACGAGTGGCAAAATAAAACCAATGTTAAAAATAAAAAGATTTAAGATACCTTGCGAGTAGGTATTTTTAAGCGCTAGCAAACTAATAATACCCAAATATATTCCACCGGCGCAGGGAATAGTGCAAAGTCCAATCAGAAAACCGAGTATTGCTCCAGCTACAAATACCCCTTTATCCAGATGATCGTTTAACCGTGCCGGAATATGGCAGGAACGCAACCATTTAGTGATAGGGTTATTCGGAAACAGATGCGGAAAAAGATGGATGAGCCCAACTAAAATCAAAACGATTCCGGAGGCGTAACCAAAAAACCCGTGGATGCCAAAAAGGTGAAAAGCCCGTAATAATCCGATGCCGATGATAAAATAAGTGGCAAAAATAGCGGATAGATATGAAATTCCAAATATAGCGATCAACTTTGGTTTCTTCAAGCCCAGCAAAATCGTTAAAGACACCAAAAGCACCCCAATAGAGCAGGGGTTATAGGAATCGGCAAGACCAGATAAAAAAGATGTGATATACATATATTTTTAATTCAAAATACAAAATGCAAAGTTCAAAATGACAGAGTAAAATCCAAAATTAATCGAGAAATTGAATGAGTATTTTTTTTATTTTTGAAATGTCATTTTGACTTTTGATATTTGATTTTTGATTTAGTCAGCGACTTTAGTCACTGACTTCTGCTTGTACTTTGAATTCTAATGTCTGATGTTCTGGATCGTTGGTGGTTATCGTTACTATCCGTTCCACTTTGCCTTGCACCGGCATTATGGCTGGTTCATAAATTACCTCAACTTGGGCTAATTCACCCGGAGCAACTTTGCCTCTCCAGGCTGATTTTGCATGCATCGTAAACTTGGGGCTTTTTGTTCCTCCTGCGGTTACATAAACATAAGCACAATCACAACTGGTTGCCACTTGCGTTAAAAGCAAATCGCTTTTGCCAGTATTCGTAATTTCAAATGTCTTTTGTCGAATATCTTTGTTTGTCATCTTGCCAAAATCAAACAAGGTAGTATTGGCGGTAGCAACTGGGCGATCGGGATCATCTATTTTTGCTGTTGTTGTGGTTCCTTTTGAGCCAACAACCATTATAATACCCATCAATATGATGACGCCAAGAATGTATCCAATGATTATTTTCGGACTCATATTATAATATTATTTCGATTTTAATTTATATATTCTAACTAGTTCTTCGACCGCTTTTTCCATTTTTCCGTGTTGGATTTGATGCCCAACATGTTCCCTGATATGATTTTCTAGCATCGTAGCGTTAAATCCTTTCAGCGATTCTTGGATGGATAGTGATTGAGCAATAATTTCCGGACAGTATTTTTCTTTCTCCACCATCCGCTCTAAACCCTCAACTTGCCCTTTGATGCGGTGTAGACGGTTGACTAATTGTTTCTTAATATTGATTTCCATTTTTTTGCTTTTTGATATTTGATTTTTGATTTCAAAACAATGATTATTGTTTTGAAATACCCCCTCCCCCTATATTACAATATCCAAAATGTTTGTCAAGACCCGAATGAAATTCGAGTTGCAGACCCTTGTACCTGACGCTTCTGCGAGATTGAATGTAATTCAATGAGCAGAAAGGAATGGTAGCGGGGTCAAGACCTTTGTTAGCGCAATATAGTAATGTCACCCCCCCAATTGCACGATGCGGGGGATTTTTTAATTTTTGTAATAAATTGCTATTGACCATTGTATAAGTAATAATCGCATTAAAGTTAAGTTAAAATTATTTTATCTATGTTTTATTTAAAATATTTACAGGCGGAATTAGTCCGTCGCTGGGGCAACACACTTGCCATCGTTTCAGGTTTGGCAATTGCCAGCACTATTATAATTGTTATTATTTCTATCTCACAAGCACTCTCAAAAACTCAAGAAAAAGTTCTCAATCCACTACAAAATATTGGTACCGATGCTATGGTAACCCGTAGTATCGACCAAGGAAATAATGATAACATCGACGTTACGACTATAGATGAGATGCGCAGCGAAAACCGCATTACAACCGATTTTTCTAAACTTGGCAATCCGGGAGATAAATTCAATCGAGATGTTTTTTTGCCCGGGACACAACTAACTTTCGAAACCAATACGACCGACAAAATCGATAAAAATATTGTTGCTGATTACGCTACCGGACTTTTAATGACTGTTACCCATCAAGAGGGAACAATTCCCGACCTTTCGGTTGATGTTAAAACCGGCGGTGAAAGTCTTGAGGTCAACCAACAGCTAGACGATAGCCAGAGAAGTGGTTTTCGGGATTCTATGGAAAAAGCCCAGCAAGAGGTTAAAGATAAAGGGCTTGATCCAAGGAGTGAAGAAGGAAGACTAGCGCTCGACAAAGCAATAAAGAAATATAATCCAAGTTTTAACTTTAATATTACGACACCGGAGAGAACGCTTCGTCAGCAAGTCTGTTCATTTTCGACCGATGTCAACAGCGAGACTTTAACAGTAGCTGGTGTTGATATAAACAAAACCGATTTCGGTTTGATTACCAAAAAAGATATAGTGGACGGTAAATATTTAGAAAATGACGACCAAGCCTTGATTAGTAAAAGTTACGCTGATAAAAAAAGCAAAAAAATTGGCGATAAAATAAAGTTTAATGATCAAGAGTTAACTATAATTGGAATAGTTGTGCCACAGCTCTATAGCGAGACTGCCGATATTTATACCACTCTTTCAAAAATGCAAACATTATCTGACAAAAAAGATCGAATCAATATTGTGCTTGCCAAAGCTAAAAACGCTGGTGCAGTTGATGAAGTTAGTAAATCTTTGGAAGGAATTATGAGCGGTGCCAAAGTTATCAATTCCAAAGACACGGCTAAAGAAGTGACCGGAAGTTTAGCATCCGCAACCAATCTTACCAACCGGTTTATTGGATTAGTAAGTGCGATCGTAGTTGGGGCGGCATTTGTGATCGTTAGTCTGCTCTCAATTATTTCGCTTAATAAACGAACTCGGGAGATCGGAACACTCAAAGCAATTGGTTGGACCAACACCAAGATTACTCGCCAGATCTTTTTAGAAAAATTGGTTTTAGGCATTGTTGGCGCTTTAGTTGGAGTTGTTTTAGCAGTAGGATCGATAGCACTCTTAAACCGTGCTGGTATTTCCCTGACCGCATCGGTTAGCGATAGTAGCAACGGTTTTGCTCAAATGTTTAGGCGTTTCGGACAAAATAATCAAAGTTCAACTGCCAATCAAATACCGTTTCAGGCTACCTATTCGTTGTCTGTGATTGGGATTGGTGCTCTGGTAGCAATTATCGGTTCGATTATTGCTGGCGGTCTTGCCGCTCAAAAATCGCTTAAATTAAAGCCTCAAGAAGCATTGAGGAATCTGGAATGATAACAGACATTAGATTAAAGACATTAGACATTAGAATAAATGAGATTTGATAATTATGAAAAAAACATTAATTGAATTAAAAAATGCCAGCAAGTATTTTAAGCAAGGTAATCGCATAATTAAAGCCGTTGATAATGTTAGTTTGAAAGTTGATCAAGGCGAGTTTGTCGTGATTGTCGGTGCATCTGGTTCGGGCAAAAGTACCCTAATGCAACTTATGGGCGGATTGGATACTGCCAGTTCGGGCGAAGTAACTGTGGAGGGGAAAAATATTCAGAAAATGAAAGAAATAGAGTTAGCAAAACTGCGCCAAAATACCTTTGGCTTTATATTCCAAAACTTTAATCTGATCCCGACTTTGACAGCGCAGGAAAATGTCGAAGCACCGGTAATTGACAAAGATGGCTCTAAAAAAGCTTATGAAATGCTCGTTAAAGTCGGACTCGCCGATAGAGCCGATCATCTGCCCAATCTCTTATCCGGTGGTGAACAACAGCGTGTGGCAATCGCCAGAGCCTTAATTAATAACCCTGATATTATTTTCGCCGATGAACCGACCGGTAACCTCGACTCAAAAACCGGCGAAGAAATAATTGCCATCTTAAAAGATCTTAATAAAAAAGAAGGTAAAACTGTAGTTATGATTACTCATGACCTCGACGCTAAAAAAATCGCCGATAAATTAATATCTATTAAAGACGGAAAAATTAGCTAATAGTCTTAAGTGAAACAATTTCAAGATTATATAGTGTATTATTAGTGTATGGAAAAAACATCCGACAGTGATTTAGTTGGCAAAATATTAAGTGGCAATATTTCTTTGTATAGCAAAATTGTTGAGCGCTATCAGAATCCTTTACTCCGCTATGTTTCGTTTTTAACCAATAAATCTGGCGATAGCGAAGATGTGGTGCAGGAAACTTTTATTAAAGTTTACAAAAACTTGCGCAAATATAACCCCAAACTAAAATTTTCCAGCTGGATCTATCGCATCGCTCATAACGAAGCGGTCAATTATATAAAAAAGAAAAAATTGGTTTTAGTTGATCATCAAGACGAAATGGCGGTTAACAAAATTTCAAACTTTAAAATACCAGAAACAAGTAATATTCAAATGGACAAAATCCAAGTTGAGCAGATGCTTAATAAATTGCCTCTGAAATATAAGGAGCCGGTTGAGTTGTATTATATTGAGGGGTATAGTTACAGTGAAATTAGCGACATATTGCGAATTCCGATTGGAACGGTGGGGGTAAGGATCAAAAGGGCGATCGCCCTTTTAAAAAATCAAAAATTAAAAATCAAATATCAAAATGACAAATAAAAATTCAAAATGATTATTAATTCTAAATTAGATTCTTAAATATGAGATCTTAATTCTTAACTACAATTACCATGAAAAACGAAAATACAAATACTAAAAATAATCTAAAAACTGACATAATGGACAAGATCGAGTCCGGCAGGGTTAAAATTAAATCCAAGGTTCAAGCCAGAGGCGAAGAGATTGGATTTGTTTTGGCGCTTATTATTTCTATTCTTGGATCGGCGTTTACCTTTAATATGCTAATTTTTTGGGCAAGAGGAAGCGGTCATTTGCACTACTTGGGGTTGGGCGGTTTTGGCATATTGGCATTTATGCGCTCCTTCCCGCATCTGTGGTTTTGGTTAGCAATAGTTTTAATTGCGAGTGCGTATTTTGTTTTGCGTCATTTTGATTTTTCTTACAAAAAACCACTGGGGTGGATAATTGCCGGATTGGCAGTAATTTGCCTTGTGGTTACTTTTGCTTTTGCATCCAGCCCAATCAACAAACCATTTCAAAAACAAGCACAAATAGGTAAATTTGGTGCTCCCAGAGCAATTTTTGCTCCGCATATGTTGCCACCAAAACCGACCAACGGCATCTTCGGAACGGTAATTGAAATTGATGACAAAAAGATATTACTTGACTGTTGCAATAACAATCAAATCGAAGGAAAAATCACCGATCGAACTCGATTTATTCCTAGTAGGGAAGATATTGTGCCAAATATCGAAGTCCATGTTATTGGTAAAAAATCAAACGGCGAAATAGAAGCAATTGTCGTTGCTAGACAAGACGAACTCCAAAATAGAATGCGGTTTTATCGAAAATAAAGAGCTAACTCACTTTCATTTATCATTTATCACTTTTCATTTACCATTAATTTGTTCATTGTTTCATTTTTCATTTAATTGATAATAAATTGATTATTAATTTTGGATTAGATTATGAATTCTGGATTTTGAATTCTTAATTATTCCAATTGGTTAATGTCAAAATGATAAATTAATGATTAATGATAAATGATAAATGATCAGTGGTAAATACCTAAGAACGGGTTCCTCCGCCCGTTCTTTTGTTAATAAACTTAACACATCTAACCATGTCTAACCTACCTGCCCGATAATGCCTATCATGGCAGGCGGGCGAGGTTAGACATTTTGGTTGCAAGATAATGCAAAATAAACTATACTATAATAGAAATTATTTAGAAAGGGAGTGATGAACCTTGACATTTGGACCATGGGTTTGGTTAGCAACCGCAGTTGTAGGTATTTGTTTTGTTTGGTTCGCTTTTAATAGCGAAAAACCAACTCATGCTTTTGGATTTTTTTGGACAAGCGTATTGTTGGGTGTGGCTTTTTTAGGAATAGTAATCTGGGATGTATCCCGTCTCAAAAATAAACCACCGTTAATTGGCGAAGTCATTGAATCTGACACAGGAGGTGAGTTATGAGGACTGATTTCCAAAGGTGCATTGAGGATAATACGGGCAGGTCAATTGAGGAGATCAGCGCAACACCGATTAACGAATTGTTGCGCAAGGAACAAAAACTCACACCGCTCCAGCGCCTTTTCGGCTGTTTGGCGAAAGCCATAATCGATACTGGGCATGCGATTCAAGAGTTGACATCCTTTGCCAACACCAGTTGTATCCAACGCAATTCTAATGGTGACTTAGTACAAATTGACCCAGTCTCGGGGAAAGAGATCTGGAACTATACCGATCCGAGTAAACTGCGAAAGGAGAAAAAGATGCCTAAAGTAACCCACTGTCCACGCTGCCGAAATCTCTTAATTGACGGAGTTACCGAAACTCCAGCCGGTTTCGGAGAAACTGCTTGCATCGAATGCGGATCACGGGGCACGAGTGGTGTCGGATATCGATCCAACACCACAACTGCTGTATGCGAAGCACGTGACACCTTTGGATACACCCCCGACGACGATCCCGGACCCGACCGTTGCCCACGCTGTGGTAACGAAATGGGCGACGATTTTATGGCTATAGCCCAAGCGACCGACAATCAAGTCGCTTGCCAGGTTTGTCGAGGAGTCGTGTTGGACGGAACAATGCTCGTCCAAACCAGCTATCACGAGCCGGTCTAATTTGCCACTTTCTGAAGAACATCAAACGCTAAACCAAATTTTTGGTCCCTGGCGTTTTTTTTATTATCTAAAAAGCACGCTCTGGGAGCATGCTTTTTTAATGAAATTGCATTTTATAAACTACTAGCTCAAAAGCACTCCGCCGTCTACCACAATCTGCTCTCCTGTCATATAGCTAGACATATCGCTTGCTAAAAACAAAGCAACTTTGCCAATCTCATCTGGTTCGCCAAAACGGTGCATTGGGATTTTTTGCATAAACGTTGCCATAACCTTTTCCATATCAACACTGGGGTCTGCTGGACCGGACATTTTTGCCACTCCGGGAGTAGAGATCCCGCCTGGGGCGATGGCGTTGACCCAAATTTTGTGTTGCGATAACTCAAGTGCAGCATTCTTGGTAAAACCCCAAACGCCGTGCTTGCTGGCATCATAGTGAGCCAACCCGATCATTGACGGGTGAAGCACATCGATGGAGGTGATGTTGATAATCTTGCCTCTCGTGCCATCAGCCCATCGAGGTAAACCACCTTTACCTTGCGCTATTATCTGTTTGCTCACTGCCTCGACGCATAAAAACACGCCGCGCAGATTAACGGCGATGACTTTATCAAAATCAAACTTTGTCATTTGGGCAAGTGGCATTTGCGGATAGATACCTGCGTTATTGACGATGATATCAACACTTCCAAACTGTGAAACGGCTGTTTTAACCATCTCATTAACACTATCTTCATCGGATACATCTGTTTTTGTCGCTTGCACCGTGTGCCCTTGTGCTGACAAATCTTGTGCGCTTTTTTGCCCCGCATCGTTATCCATATCGGCGATAAGCACGTTTGCGCCGGCTTGTGCTAAACGGGTTGCTATTCCAAGTCCAATCCCCATCGCTCCACCGGTGACGATGGCGGTTTTGCCCTTTATACTAAGCAAATCTTGAAATGGTGTGAGTTCTTGTGCCATGATCCTCCTTTTGTTTATATACTAGGGTATAGTATGAAATTGCCACCAATGATACCATATAAATATGAAAACACACTTTGGTTGTATTTACTGCGGTTCCAAACGGTTCTGGAAACTACGCAGAAATCATTTCAAATGCGTCAAATGTCG
>Ga0210051_1007715_pt1 | contig 9986 bp, 7 predicted proteins | sample CryGey092014_all_FD_185464 | JGI IMG/M metagenome (GOLD analysis project Ga0210051, IMG submission 185464) | Groundwater microbial communities from aquifer - Crystal Geyser CG23_combo_of_CG06-09_8/20/14_all (SPAdes) (version 2) | ecosystem: Environmental > Aquatic > Deep subsurface > Groundwater ...
AAAATAAATCTCCATGGCAATTGGCCCAGGAGAAACGGCCGGATATGCCAAAAGAAGCTCTTATGCTGCCAGCGGTAGATCTTGATGCTTTACTTAGTGAAAAACTTGCTTATTTGAGCCAGGGGGGGTATGATGTGTCTTCCGGTCCCTAAAATTAAGTGACAGTTCAGCTACCAGAAGAATAAATATTATTGTTCGAGCGAACAGCGAAGCTGTGAGTCGAGAACTTCTCGACTCGGCCTTACGGCCTCGCTCGAAGAATATCGTCAGAATACTTCTAATAGCTGAACTATTACCTGCTACCTGATACCTGTTACCTGTAACTATGTTATTTAGTAACAGTTCAGCTCTAGAAGAACTTCGACGAGACGCGTCATTGCGAGCCCGAGCGTAGCGAAGGCGAAGCAATCTAAAAAAGAGATTGCTTCGTCGTCCGCCACAGAAACAATGGCGGACTCCTCGCAATGACAGAGGAGGGTTTTTCTTCTGAAGCTGAACTGTTACGTTATTTATTTCATGTATGCTTTCAGATACTGGCCGGTATATGAAGATTGGACTTTGGCTATTTCTTCAGGTGTGCCGCAGGCTACTATTTTTCCGCCTTCATCTCCTCCTCCGGGCCCAAGGTCTATTATGTAGTCTGCTGATTTTACAACGTCCAGATTGTGCTCTATTATTAAAACGCTGTTACCGCCCTCTACGAGCGCGTGCAGCACTTTAAGGAGCTTATCTATATCCGCGAAATGCAGCCCCGTAGTAGGCTCATCCAATATATAGAGAGTTTTACCTGTTCCGATTTTACTAAGCTCTGCGGCAAGCTTTACCCTTTGCGCCTCTCCGCCTGAAAGAGTTGTCGCAGACTGTCCAAGTTCAACATAACCCAGCCCTACGTCGCAAAGCGTCTTTAGTTTCTGATATATGTGCGGAATATTCTTGAAAAGTTCCATTCCTTCTTCAGCTGTCATCTCCAGGACATCTGCGATTGACTTCCCTTTATAAAGAACCTGCAGAGTTTCATAATTATACCGCCTTCCTTTACAGACCTCGCACGTCACAAAAACATCCGGCAAAAAATGCATTTCTATCTGTTTGATCCCGTCTCCCTGGCACGCCTCGCACCTGCCTCCTTTGACGTTGAAACTGAAGCGGCCCGGCTTATACCCTCTCATTTTGGATTCCGGCAGCTTTGTGAATATATCTCTTATAAAAGAAAATACTCCGGTATACGTAACCGGATTTGAACGCGGAGTCCTGCCTATAGGCGACTGATCTACAACGATAACCTTATCTATCTGATCCGTTCCGTCAATCCCATCGTGGCCGCCGGGTTTTTCCTTTGACCCATAAAGCCTCTTTGCCAGGGCTTTATATAAAATATCATCTACCATCGTGCTTTTTCCAGAACCGGACACGCCCGTAATGCACACGAAAAGCCCAAGAGGAATACGAATATCTATATTTTTAAGATTATGCTCTTTCGCGTTTCTTATGACAATGAATTTATTTTTTATTGCCTTTCGCCTCTTTTTTGGGACATCTATCTTTAATTCTCCTCTTAAATAACTTCCTGTAAGAGATTCCTCGGAGTTAATAATGTCTTCAATCTTGCCTTTGGCAACTACATAACCTCCGTGTTTTCCGGCTCCGGGGCCAAGGTCCACAATGTAATCCGCATTTCTTATAGTAGCTTCATCGTGTTCTACGACTATCAGCGTATTCCCCAGGTCCCTCAATGCCTTGAGTGTATCAAGAAGCTTCGCGTTATCTTTTTGATGAAGCCCTATGCTCGGTTCATCCAGGATATAAAGCACGCCCACCAGTCCTGCGCCTATCTGAGTTGCCAGTCTTATTCTCTGCGCCTCTCCCCCTGAAAGAGTGGAACTAATCCTATCCATAGTCAGATAATCAAGCCCTACATTAGCCATAAAACCAAGCCTCTCCTGTATCTCCTTTAAAATCTGATGCGCAATCTTTTCCTGCGTTTCGGTAAGTTTTAGATCTGAAAAAAATCTCTTTGCGTCCCTGATTGAAAAGCCCGACACATCGCTTATGGACATGCTGTTTATCTTTATTGAAAGCACTTCGGGCTTTAATCTTTTGCCTTTACATTCAGGGCACACAGAAAAACTTGTATATTTATTTATTTCAGCTCTCATAAATTCGCTGTCCGTATCTTTTAATCTTCTCAATAGATTCGGCACGACCCCTTCAAAATACATGCCAAGGTCTTCTCTTTTTGAGCCATATAGGATAACATCTCTTATTTTTTTCGGAATTTTGTTAAAAGGCGTGTCTATATCAAAGCCATATTCCTGGCCAAGCTTCCTTAAAAGCCTTCTATAGTGGAGTATTATCCTCATCCCTCCCACGCGCCAGGGTCTTATTGCCTCTCTTAAAGATTTCGTCTTATCAGGCATAACAAGATCGGTATCTATGTCCATTATAGTGCCCAGGCCGTCGCATGCCTTGCAGGCGCCATAAGGGCTGTTGAAAGAAAACATTCTGGGTTCGATTTCTTCATAATTCACCCCGCACTTCGGGCATGAATATAATTCGCTGAAAAGTTCGTCTTCTTTATCAGATTTAGCAACCAGCATCAATCCTTTGCCCACCTTTAATGCCGTCTCCACAGAATCGGCCAATCTTTCTCTTATGTCTTTTCCAATCGCAATCCTGTCTACGACTACTTCTATAGTATGCTTTTTAAACTTATCTATCTTTATTTTTTCATCAAGAGAAATAATAGCGCCATTCAATCTTATCCTCACAAATCCCTGTTTCTTCAATTCGCTGAACAGGCTGTGATATTCGCCTTTCCTGCCTCTTACAACAGGCGCTAGTATCAATATGGACAATCCATCAGGATATTTTAGAATTCTGTTTATTATTTCATCATGGCTCTGTTGTTTTATTTTTTGGCCGCATTTATAGCAATAAGGTTCCCCTATGCGGCTGAAAAGAAGCCTCAGATAATCAGATATCTCCGTGGTTGTCCCGACAGTGGAACGCGGATTTCCTCCTGCTTTTCTCTGCTCAATGGAAATAGCCGGAGACAAACCTTCTATATGCTCTACGTCCGGCTTTTCAAGCTGCTCTAAAAACTGCCTCGCGTAAGCTGACAGGCTCTCAACGTATCTGCGCTGCCCCTCTGCGTATATCGTATCAAAAGCAAGCGAAGACTTCCCTGATCCGCTGAGCCCGGTAATCACCACAAGCTTATTCCTGGGAATCTCAAGATTTATATTCTTGAGATTATGCTCCTTTGCCCCGAATATTTTAATAACCTTGTCTTCCATAACAAATCCGCCCCTTCCTCACCAAAACAAAGTTGACACTCTGACAATGTCAGAGTGTCAACTTACTTAAGATAATTCGCTCATAATTAATGCAAAAACCGCGGCTGTGTCTACAAGACTATCTATATAAACAAATTCGTTATCGCCATGCCATCTTTCTCCGCCAGCCGCGCTGTAACCAAGGCTAGGGATGCCTTTCCACATAAAATACCGCATATCAGTGGCGCCGGGCATCACACTGAAATTTGCTTTTTTTCCTGTAACTGATTTTATTGAATCAGCGGCTATTTTGAAAAATGCGTTATCCTTCTTAGATATAGCAGGACCTTCCTGAGAAACAAATCTTACATTAACCTTTGAATCTTTGTATCTGGCATTGAACTTTTTAATTACATCTTTTATTTCTTTTTTTGCGGCTTCTATGTTTTCTTCCGGTATCAAGCGCCTGTCTATGCTGAATTTTGTTATACCCGGGACCACATTCACCTTTACTCCTCCTTTCAAAAACCCTCCCATTACAAAACTCGGTTTTTTGGAAATGGCGTCCCGCATATTATACCGCGTCTTTCTTTTTAAGATTTTGGTTTTAAATTTTCCAAACTCATTTACAAGCATGTTCATCCTTTCAAAAGAATTTACGCCTTTATATGGCATGGAACCGTGCGCTGATTTGCCTATGACCTCTACCTCTGCCCATAAAACGCCTTTATTGCCTATTGAAATATAATTACCTGGATAACCTTCGCTCATCGCATAATCTGCCATTACAAGGCCTTTACTGACCAGATACCCAAGACCTGTCCTGCCGCCTATTTCTTCGTCCGGCGTAAAAGAGAGCTGTATATTTACTTTTGGCTTTATGCCGCAGTCTTTTAATGCCTTCAATGCGAACAATATGCTCGCAATATTACCCTTCATGTCTTCTGAGCCGCGGCCATAAATCTTATTGCCTTTAATTACCGCCTTGAAAGGATCTGTTTTCCACTTATCAGTGGCAGGCACCACATCATAATGGGAATTTATGTGAAATGTTTTCCCCGCGCATGTATCCAGATCAGCTATCAAGCTCATTCTTTTAGAGCCGTATTTTACGCCAAATTTATTTAACACATTCTTCGGCGTAACATATTTTTTAACGGATAAACCCAGCTTTTTGCATTCTTTTTCAAGTAAGCACGCCATCTCTTCGTAATTTTCTCCGGGGGGATTCACGGTGGGAATTTCTATTAATTTCGAAAGCAATCTAATTGCATATTTTTTATTGTATCCAAGATATTTTAGCAATTTATTTTCCCTCTAATTTATCAGCTTCATTATATTCTGCCGCGGCCTTTTTAAAAAGCCCTTTTTGCTTATAGATATCTCCTAAAATTCTATGCCCACCTATATTATACGGGTCCAATGCCAGATATTTTACAAACTGCTTCATTGCTCTTTCCGTGTCGCCTTTTTCGAAATACACAAGGCCGAGCATATAAGAGGCCTGCCTTAAATAAGGGTTTAATTTTGCGGATCTTTCCAGCATCAGTAAACCTTCTTCTTTTTTGCCCATCCGTAAATAAAGTGTCCCTTTATTGCAATAAAGCTCTGCAGATTCAGGGTAGTATTTTAAAAATTTATTTATAATATTGAGCGCCTCGTCAATCCTTCCTGTATTTATATAAATAACGGCGAGGTTGTTGCCCGCTTCTAAAAATTTAGGGTTGGATTCTATAAGCTTCGCATAAAGATCTTCCGCTAATTTAACCTCGCCTATTTTGTCAAAAAAATTTGCTACGCTCAGAACCTCGTCTAATTTCTCTATTTTCTTTTTACTAAAATCAATCCTGAATTTTTCCACAGCTTTTTTATTGTCAGGCGTATCGCGTAAAAAAATAGCGGAACTCTCATCATAATATACCAGGGCCCATTCTTTATTATTATATAAATATCTCAATAACCGTTCCCTGCCGCTGAATAAATGCTGGATAAGCGCAATATTAAAATTATATTTCCCCTGAAGCGCCTGCCAATCTCCATGATAATTATGAGCCCTTTGATACGACCTGTAAAAATCGCGGCTATATAACTCTGTCCTGGCATCTATTAATATCCTTTTGTCAGGATAAAATCTATACGCTATGTAATGCCCGAAATCCATACTGTTGAACATGCGGCCTTCTAAGCGATTATTTTCTAAGAAATCACATGCCTTGGACGGTGTCAAAAGCCCTGTCATCTTAGATTCTGTATTTCTAAATGCAGACTGTTTTGTAAATACATAGTATCTGTTAGAGGTAAAAAAATACACGGCTGACAGGATAACTAATGCGGAAACAGTATAATATTTTTTCTCGATTATACCTCTGGTCAACTTTGCTTCATTTAAATTAATGGCGGCCAAAGGCATCGCCATGAATATAAATATGGGCATGTTTCTTATTGCCGCGTAAGAAGCTATGAATGAACCCAGAAAAATCAAAGCATGCTGCATCCTGGCTTTTTTAAGATTTATCAGAAAAGTTACGCTTGACAGTATAACAAAAATCCAGAAAAATATATATCTACCAAAACTAGCGCTTATAGGCATCATCAATTCATATACATTACGCGTAGTGGCTGTCTCTCCAGTAAAAATATCTATTAATATTCTTATCGGATAAGCCGCGCCTTTATAAAAATATGGGTTTATAAAACATGCAAGACAGCTTATGCCAAAAATTACACATAATCTCTTCGCTCTTGCTAAATCACCTGAAATAAACTCTCCAATGCAATATAAAGATATCAAGATAGGACCTAATATAAAATACCCATGCAAATTTACCCACAAAACTTGCAAAATCGGCAGGATATACAGCCTTCTTCCGTCCTCTATGACATAAAAAAACAGGCATAGCAATAAATACGAAAATATCTCCGGCCTTACGAACGACCTGTAGCCAAACGCAAGCACGGAAAGCAATATAAACAATATCGCGTAAATAAACTTTTTATATCTAGAAATTATAAAAAATAACAGGATAAGAAAACATGAAGATATTAGAATAGCTTTAAGCATATTAATCCCTATCCAGCTAAATTTTGCAAAAACAGCGTAGAACAAAATCTGGGAAAGCCATTCATGATCTACCCATGCCTGATTTTCCAACGTATAGGAAAACAGATCTACTTGCGGGACATTAAAATTTTTTATAATATATTCGCCTGTTTTAAAGTGGCACCATATATCAGAATCAACTATGGTGTTTATCTGGGATACAGCAAGGAGCGTGAAAAGCAGGATTAAAACTAAGAATCGCATTTATCTGATTGGGGATTTCGAAGTCCCGCCACCTTGCAAAGCAAAGTGGCGGGACGCGAATTTACCCTTCGACGCATTCGGCACTCCGCGCCTCATTGCTCAGGGTAATACTGAGCGAAGCCATCCTGTCTTTTAAAAGACGCAGATTTGCGTAGTCGAAGTATTTAGACCTCTTATCTTTTTTTCTTTTTCTTTCCGCCGCGAGCCATCTTTGCTCTGGAGATATCTCCGTGTTTGTCAATGAAATAAAGATATCCCTTTTGTTTCTTTACTCCGCATTTCATTACTTTTTCCATCCTTAATCACCCCCTCCCCCTTTATGATTTTAAATCAAAGAATTTCTTTTATTTTAGCGATCGCTGAAAATATCGCGAGTTCGCTTGTCTTCGGATTATCCCTGGAAGGCACATTCTCGGTCTTTGTCCAAAAACTGCCAAACTCGCCTTTCACCTCTATCTCGTGGGTATTTTTTGTGTATCCAGGAGAAGTAAATATCCTTACGCTTGTGCGGTCCGCCCCTATCCCGCATATACTCAACGTGACAGCCACGTTTATATTCTGCGGGAAATACCTGATCGCCTCCCTTGCGGTACCGGAATATATAAGCGTTTCCTTATCTATTTTTTCTATATCTATATTTTTTTCCTTTAAATAAGGAGAACTCGCGAGGCCTTTTAGAGGTTTTCTAGTGGTGAGGGTAACACTTTTTATTGCGCCTATCTTTGCGGATTTTAAACCATCCAGGCCGCATATGGCCCCGCTAGAGATATGGATATAGGAATGGCCTGAATTTATTTTTTCAATGAGGCGCGGCTTTTTTAAAAGTCCGCCCGTGCTCATTATAAGCACGTCTTTTTTAAAAGAATCTGCCTTTGCCGCTATATCTCCGGAAACCCAGGGAGAAGCCGTTTCTATTATCAAGTCTGATTTATTTATCAAGTCGTCTATTGTCGTTACTATAGGCGGTGGTTTTATCTTTTCAGAAAGTTCTTTCGCTCTCTGAGAATTGATATCACAAATAGCTGTCACTTTCGATTTATCCCTGAGATTCTTAGATAAGTACTCTGCTATCTCAGAACCCATGGCGCCGCAGCCTATAATGCCTATTCTTTTAAGTTTCATATAACTTATAGAGGTTGCGCAAAGTTGCATAATGTTACGTAATGTTGCATGAAGTTGCAAGAGCAACTTTATGCAACCTCACGTAACCTCCTGTGTAATTATATTCTATATCAGTACCCTGCCAGACTAGCCCCTGAGCGTTCCCCTGAAACCTTTAACATGCGCTCCAGCGCCTTACACGCCTTATCTCTTATTGCCCCGCATATCCTGACCTCGTGTTCCATCGCTTCGAGCGAATGAGCAACCCACCCCAGAGTAGTCAGTTTCATTGTAGGGCAGATTAATCTATTCGTAGCCATGTAAAATTTTTTATCAGGGTTGTCTTTTTTTAATCTATAAAGCATGCCGGATTCAGTCGCTATAATAAATTCTTTTGACTTTGATAATTTAACATAGCTGAACATGCCGCCCGTGCTGCAGACGTGGTCGCTGACATTCAAGACATCGGGGTTGCACTCAGGATGCGCCAATACTTCAGCCTCAGGATGTTTTTCTTTTGCTTTTAATACTTCCTCTTTTGAAACCCTTATGTGAGTAGGGCAGAATCCGTCCCATAGAATTATCTTTTTATCAGGCGTATGTTGCTGCACATATCTCCCCAGATTTTTATCGGGTATAAATATGACCTCTTTGTAATCTTTGAGGGAATTGACAACCTGTATGGCGTTTGAGGACGTGCAGCAGATATCGCTCTCCGCCTTTATTGCGGCAGATGAATTTACATAACAAACAATGGCCGCCTCAGGGTACTCTTTCTTTTTCTCTTTCAATCTTTCGGCAGTAACCATATCAGCCATCGGGCAGCCCGCCTCTTTGACAGGCAGCAGGACTATTTTATCCGGGTTGAGTATGGACGCACTCTCCGCCATAAAATCAACTCCGCAAAAAACAATGACTTTTGCGTCCGCTTTTACCGCCGCCTGGCTGAGCGCAAGAGAATCTCCGCTTATATCAGCCACATCCTGAACCTCATCCCGCTGATAATTATGCACTATTATTACAGCGTGTTTCTCCTTTTTAAGCTTAAGGATCTTTTTCTTGAGATTCTTTTTATACTTTAGATCATCTTCTTTTTTATACATTAATTCGTGCCTTTATTTTTTACCGGTTATTTTATTCTTCTCGTTTACAAAAATAATCTTTGGTTTAAATACTACTGCGTCCTTTGCCTCCATCATTGCATAAGAGATTATCAAAATTCTATCGCCTACTACAGCACACCGAGCTGCGCCGCCGTTCATGCAGATAGCGCCGGATCCTTTTTTGCCGGATATCACATAAGTCTCTAACCGGCTTCCATTATTCAAATTAACTATCTGCACGCGCTCATTTGGAATGATATCGGCTGCGTCCAAAAGATCTTCGTCTATAGTGATGCTGCCGGCATATTCCAGATTAGCCTCTGTGACTATGACCCCCTGTATTTTTGATTTATATATCGTGCGGAACATCATGTTAACTAACTCCTTTCGGCTTTTACCTGATACTTGTTACCTGTTACCTGATACCAACACTATTTTAACACTATATTATCTATTAATCTCGTCTTGCCTATCTTAACCGCCACCGCAATAAGCGCCTCGCCTGAAATCTTCTTTATATCCCTGAGATCTTTTCTGCCTACTATTGCTGCATAATCTATCTTCGTATCAGGTTGGCTGTTTATAACCCGCTTTATCTTGTTAATTATTTTTTTAGAATCTCTTTCTCCGCTGTTAAATAATTTTTTTGCGGATTTTAAAGATTTGTAAATACATTGCGCCTCACTGCGTTCTCTCCGGTTTAAATAAACATTTCTTGAACTCATGGCTAAGCCGTCTTTTTCACGTACTATAGGCATGACCTTTATTTCCACGCCCATGTTAAGGTCTTCCGCCATTCTCTTGATTACTATTGCCTGCTGGGCGTCCTTCCGGCCGAAATACGCGATATCCGGAGTTATAATATTGAAAAACTTCGCAACGACCGTGCTCACTCCCCTGAAATGGCCTGGCCTGGAAGCGCCGCATAATGTATCAGTGATTTTTTCCACATTTACATACGTGCTATAACCGCGGGGATACATCTTTTTTGATTCCGGAGCAAAAATTATATCAACACCTTCTTTCTCACAAAGTACAAGGTCTTTCTTTAGGGCCCTTGGATATTTTCTAAAGTCTTCTCCCGGACTAAACTGTGCGGGATTTACGAAAATGCTCACAATAACGCAATCCGTATCTTTTCTGGCCTTCCTTACAAGGCTCAGGTGGCCTTCGTGAAGAAATCCCATTGTCGGAACAAGGCCT
>Ga0210051_1007721_pt1 | contig 9980 bp, 12 predicted proteins | sample CryGey092014_all_FD_185464 | JGI IMG/M metagenome (GOLD analysis project Ga0210051, IMG submission 185464) | Groundwater microbial communities from aquifer - Crystal Geyser CG23_combo_of_CG06-09_8/20/14_all (SPAdes) (version 2) | ecosystem: Environmental > Aquatic > Deep subsurface > Groundwater ...
AAGGTCGAAATGAAGATTTATCTTCATTGAGTCCTTTTGCTGCCGTATTTGCTTCTTTGCTGCTTTCTTCCTTCAACCCCTCCGCTATCAAGAATGCCCCTGATAACGTGATATCTCACTCCGGGCAAATCTTTCACCCTGCCGCCTCTTATTAAAACTATTGAGTGCTCTTGAAGATTATGTCCCTCGCCCGGGATGTAGGCGGTCACTTCCATGCCGTTGGTCAATCTGACACGAGCCACCTTTCTCAAAGCCGAGTTGGGTTTTTTCGGAGTGATGGTGAAAACTTTCAAACAGACTCCCCTTTTGAAAGGAGAAAAAGACGCTTTCGGCCTGTTTTTTAAAACGTTAAAACCAAAAGCCAAGGCAGGCGTCTTGTCTTTCTTCTTTCCGCTTTTTCTTCCCTTTTTAATAAGTTGGTGAATAGTAGGCATATATTATTATATTATATGTATTGCGAAGAGAACTACGCTCTCTTCTTCGCCTTCGCTTTCGAGGCGCGAAAGCTTGGTATATAACTAAATCTTAAATTAACATATATTGAAAATTACGTCAACGGACCAAGTTTTTATTTATAAAAACGCAGGTTGAAGATGAGAATCGCGTTCTCATCGCCTACCAAGCCGTAATCGCCTTATATAGCGAAGACGTGTCCCGAAATCAGATAAAAAAGCAGGTAAGCTGCGGAAAAAACAAACTTAAGCCCGCCGAAAAAAATAAAGAAAATAAGAATAAAAAGGCCGTATTGGCTTAAGAACATTTTAAGCTTAAGGAAGCGGTCTCCCAGGAAGGTGAAAACTATGTGCGAGCCGTCAAAAGGCGGAATGGGGATTAAATTGAAAATTCCCCAGGCGAAATTATAAATAACAATGATGGAAAAAAGGATCAGGGCCGGCTCGGGCAAAGGAAAAAATCTGATTATCAAACCGAAAAGCAAAGCCAAGGAAAAGTTGGTCAAGGGTCCGGCGATTGAAACTTTCAGGGTCCCCCACTTCTGATCGCGGAAATTAAAAGGGTTGACCGGAACCGGTTTTGCCCAGCCGATGATGGGACCGTGGCCCTGGGTGGCGAAAAGCAAAAGCAAGGGCAGCAATATCGTCCCCACCGGATCAATGTGCTTCAAAGGATTTAAACTTAAACGCCCCGCCTCTTTCGCCGTGGAATCACCCAAATGCAAAGCCACGCTTCCGTGGGCTATTTCATGGATAACGATTGAAAAAAACAGGACGACTAAAGTGAATATTGTAATTAACATGTTGAAACAAACTCGAGTTTATGATAGCATAGTTCCATATGGCTAATCAAAGAAATAAATTTCTTTTCCACCCTTCACTGCGTTCGGGTAGTCAAAGAGATAAATCTCTTCTTCACCCTTCACTGCGTTCGGGTAGTCAAAGAGATAAATCTCTTCTTCACCCTTCACTGCGTTCGGGTAAACAATGTGAAATATGCGGCAAAGGATCAATAATGGTTCGAAAGCTGAGAAAGCTTCGAGGAAAATACAATCCTACCGTAAAGACAAGGAAATATCCCAATTTACAATGGGTAAAATTGCCTAATGGCAAAAGGGTCAAAGCCTGCGCCAAATGCATCAAAGCCTTAAGCAAAAGAAAGTAGAAAATCAATTCGGGCTTAATCGGGGTGTCGTATATTGGCATTATGCCGGGCTGGGGGTCCGGCGAACAGAGTTCGATTCTCTGCACCCCGACCAGAACCAAAAAACCCTTCGACTAACGCTCAGGGTTTTTTGTTTATGTCGCAATTGCTGAATGCAGTGCGAACCTTTTTGCCTGCCAGCCTGCTGCCTGTCCGTCCGAAGCCAACAGGCGAAGGCGGAGAAACCCCCAGTGGATTTTTCGGGCGGCGGGACCTCAAATTGGGTGGTGGGTGGGATTTTGATTTTTCAAATATTCTTTGATTCGCTCTCGATCCTCGTTCTCTTTTTCGCCCTTGAAGTATATCTCAATAAAATCAACTTTTGAAACGGCGACGTGGTACGCGTAAATTACACGGATGCCACTCATTACGCCTCGCCCCTTGAGAGATTTGCAAGCGAACTTCTTAATTTTGCACACCAATATCGCATCACTGCAAAAATCAGGAATAGGGAAAACGCTCCGATTGTTTATGTTTTTGAGATGGTAAAGCTCTATCGCGTTGCGCTTCGCTGTTTCTAAATCATCCTCAAGCGTTTGGAATTTCTTGAGGAGTCGTTTGAGGTCTTTTTGAAAGACATCAGTCGCGTCATAATCAATCCTCGTCGGTGTTACCATATTCGCGTACCGATGTCTCGGGCGTGCGGTAGAAAACCGACTCGTAATCAAGCGGTTTACTGCTTTCTGCGCTTACCCACGGCACATCTTTATGTGATAAATCGGAAAGCTGGGTTGCTGTCAGGTCGGAAAGCCGTTGCAATTCCCAATCAATATGCTCCTGTTCTTTTCCGTTCAAAACGCTTAAATCCGGCTCAACCTCGGGGTTCACTAAGTATTTCGTCTGGGGGTACTGATAAAATTTGCTCTTTATTATTTCCACTTCGCCGTTTTTCACCATGTCGCCGATAAGATTTTCAAACAAAAGTGGCGTTGGCCCTCGGTGATTTTTGAGGTACACCAAGCCCATCAGTTGGTCTTCATACTTTTCGTAGTAATCAAAATCAATAAAGTAAAGTAGTTTATACAGCACTGTCATGCCGACATTTGGCTTGCCGCCCACTTTCTTCAAAATATAAAGCAACACCTGCCGGAACTTGTCGGCTTTCTCTTGCGGAACACTGATGCGAATTTCGTCCTCGGCTTCTTGTTTTTGTTTCTTTTTACCCTCAATCTTTACAACTGTTTTCGCATCTTCTTTTCCCTCCAAAAAGTTTTCAAATGGAATATCAAAAACTTCCGCCAATTTCTTGGCTTCGGTAATAGTCAAATCTCGCTCGCCCTGCTCAATTTGCACATAAGTTGGGCGGGAAATTTTAAGCGCCGACGCCAAAAATTCTTGCGTCAAGTTGCGCTTTTTGCGTTGTTCTTGAATGAATTTAGCAAGCATAGTTTTAGTTTGATGAATCAGTAATTCTTCCGACCTTTCTCTCTAAACGTTGAATCATATCCCAAACCAATCCATCATATTCTTTGTAGATACGTAGCACCTTGCCCTCAACTGCCTCTGTATCTTCCGATAGTAAGTTATGGATATACTCATTCCGCTTTGCTTTGAACTGTTCAAGTCTTTTGAATTCATCTGTATTGATGCTCCAAGCAAATAAAGGTCATTGATCGCATTATCATATCCATACCACTTACTCCTTTTTCCTTTCAACGCGCTTAATCCGGTTTTATCTTCCAATAATTTTAGTCCATAACTTACGAGCACACCTTCCAGTAAAGCGGTTTGCAACAGAAACGCCTCAATGTGCCTTGTTTCTTTTCCTTTTCGTCGCCTTGTGCGGCTATGCGCCCCGGCCCGGATATAAAGACGCTTGATATCTTCTATGCTTGCCGAAGTTTTTGACTTCGTAGGCATAGTTTATTTATCTTTGTTTTTAGGCGGTGTGTATTCGCGGATTTCTCTGCGTTCAAGGCGTTCAGCCGCTTCTTTACTCGGGGTCGTACGGTACTGAAATTGTGTACCGCCCTCAAATTCGCCTTTGTGCTCGGCAATCCGCTCATCCAAGCGACCGCCTTTAGCCTTCCCGATATAAAGAACATCTCCTCCGGCGTTCTTAATGCGATACACGCCCGGCTTATCGCCCGGAACGTTCTCAATGTTCGCGTTGGTAATCCGCTTTACCTTGCTGAATTTCTGCATGGCCATAGTAGTTGAAAAAATTATGGTTAATACGACTATATTGTCAGTATAGGCGATGCAGGATTTCTTGTCAATAGTAATGTAAAGAAGTTATACACAACCCTTTATTGCTCCTCAAATGAAAATAGCCCCTCGATATCTATCCCATTTAGAGAGTTGAATTTTACGATTAGACACATACTCAAGCATGTCCATGCGATGGTACTTATTAACAATATCGCTAAGGTGCGTACTCAATCCTTGGGGAGATATTAAAACTGCTTGTGCTGGCCGTACAAGTTTTGAATAAACTAGCAATTGAGCGAGGTGCGAAAGATTTAAAGCCCCGTCCTTAACTTCTATAAAAACTAACTCATATTGTTTCCTTCTTTTTATAATGCCAAGTAAATCAATTTTAATTCTATATGTTGAATAGTCCGGAAAATCTTGCCGGAAGTCGGCTTTGGTAAAAAAATCGCTCAAGTATATTTTATGGACATCGTGGACTATCACCTCTGTGTTAGGATTTTTGTTTTGCAAATAGCTACAAAACCATTTTTGCATTGGCTCATATAGCACAAGTTCTTGTTTGGAAATTTTTTCAGTATTATTAGGCATGCTCTGAAATTGTAGTTAAATGATCAAGAAGCTCTTTCCAGTGATTAAAATGTTTTCCTTTCAAAAATTCGGGTAATTTTTCCGAGGTTTCCTCGGGATTGACCGGCTTTTCCCTTACTTTAAATGTTCTTTCTTCGCCCTCTTTATAGTAAATTGTCCGAGTTTTGTCGACTAGCTCTTTCAATACTTCGTCCTTATGTCTTAAGTAAGAACCTATTTTCGCGAAATGGTTTGCAAAAATTTTAATTTGATGCTCTTTGGCCCAGAATCCTTTCGCCTTTTTAAGTTCGGGGTCGCGGAAATTAGGATGGTCAAAGTCAATTGTGTGGACGGGCACTTCAAGGTTTTCTAACAATCTTGCCAAGTCAGCAATAAGCAACCAATTTCTTTGATCCACCTCAAGATAGATACGATGCTGGTCTTCTCGGCCAAAAGCAGCATTTGATTTTCTAATGTGGCCAGTTGTATCAAAATATCCTCTCAAGAATTCTTTTTGAATTTCTCGGTCTGATTCAAAAATTGTTTTGGGAATTCTAAACGAATGGAAATCTGTAAATTCGTCGTTCAAAAGATACTTAAGAATTTGCCACGATAAATCTTCTCGATGCCATGTAATTATTAACGAAACATCATTCTTATTAACGTTTTCCTTAGCAACGTCCAGACCATACTTACGGATTCGATTGACTATTGCATCTAAGCTACTCGAAAGCTCCAAAGGTTTATCGTATGTACTTTGATATCCTTCGGCAACTAAACTTTTATAGGGAAAAGTAATTACTAGTCGGTGTATTTGACCTTCACGAACAAAAATACCCTTTCCAACAATTAGACCAAGAAGGTAAGCTAAATCTTCGTTAAGGAAATCTGAAATTTTATTTGATCTGTCCATTTTATTTTTCGAAAATTAATATATATTCATGAACTTTATTCACGATAAAGCTATACGGATATCCAAGCGGCTTCATGTTGTTATACTCTTTCTGCCGATCCCAAATTATAATATCCCGCAACTTGAAGCCTAGTTCAGACAGCTTGTTCGTAATATCCGCGTGGAAAGGATAAAAACGCGACTTCTTTCTGATATCCATAACAATCACAGCGCAAAACCCATTGCTCTGCAAAGAATCATACACCTTGGCGAAAACTGATTTGAGAGAATTAAGAAACTTATCGTAATCATGGAGATTACCCAAGTCCTTTTTTTTGTTGCTGTACCTAACACTTTCTTTTTGGTCAGCAGTCCTTTTTTCATTGAGGATATTCCAGTATGGCGGAGACGTTACGCATAATTTCACAGAGTCTAACTTTACATATTTATCCAAATCTAAAGCGTCTCCCACTACAAGTTGATAATTCTCTTTGTTACTAAACTCTTTATAGTGAGTTGCTAATCTATTTTTGGCAAGTTGTATATACTCTTTGCTTAAATCAACTCCGATGGCCTTTCGCCCTTTCTTTAGTGCCGCAATGACAACGCTACCGCTACCCACCATTGGGTCAAGAACTACCGCATCTTTCTTATCTGTATAAATATCAATTAGACGCTCCGCTAAAGAGATTGGAAATATGGCCGGATGATCAAGTGCCAACTCTTCAGCGTTTTTAGGGGTATCTCTCCATATACTAAAAGAATGTTGTAACCATTTTGCTCCGCCTAGCTGATTGAATCGATCTTTAATTCCGTTTGTAGAAACGACGTATAATCGCTCGTTGACTGAATTGGGGTCATCATTATTCTGATTGATACTTCTATATCTTTTATGACTTTGTTCGTGGCGTATTAATTCACCCTTTTCCGAGAGCGTTTTTTGAATAAACTTCTCGGGGATGATCCCTTCGTTGTTGTAACTTAAAATTATGTGGCGTGTCTTTGCTTTTTTGATTAAATCGGCGAAAACAGCAGGAGCGGTAGATTTTTGACAATATAGAGATTTTTTAGACTCGTCAAAATAAATTCCCGTTTTACTTTTTGAATTAATTTTTAGTGCTTCATCAAACCACCCCTCTGCAATTAACTCTAGTAAGAAATAATTCGATGCAAACTGACGAGTATTATAAGGAGGATCTAAATACAGCACGTCAGTTGAAATTTTTTTTATTATATCGTTCGCATCCATTCTAAGCGCCTTATTGGCTTTTTTACTGGGTATTATTTCTGGCGGTGTTAATACTAAGGGCTTCAGCGCACGCCTATCCCATGTTTTTAGACATGCGGCATAGGTGCCGGCAACATTTGATACAAGGTTCACCGCTTCAATAAGCGCAGTAATTAAGTAATAGTACTCTAACTCTGTTATTAGATTCTCCTTTTTCCAGTTTTCAATTTCTGTTCTAATAGCGTCTATTTTCTGACCGTTCTGATTTGAGAAATAAGTTCGTAATCCCTTTGTGCCTCCTGGGCAATAATTTTTATAGATAAATCCTTCTATTGATGAGATTGTATTCAAGTAGTTGATTACTTTCTCGTAAATTTCATTCCCCGGGTGATTATTAACAACCTTTTTAAGTTTTCTGAATTTCGGAGTTTCATTTAGCTCGATATAAGCCTTAGCAAGTGCATGGCAAAATTCAAGATTATCGTTTGCAATAACTGTATAACCTAACTTCTTGAAATGTTTGGCCACTGCTGTTGTACCAGTAAAAATGTCAAAAAACCTTGCTCCTTCATATAGATCAAGTTCCTTGGCGGCTTTCTCGATAAAGTTCAGTAGTTTTGTTTTGCAACCGTAATATCTCATAGATTATTACAATGATATTTTATATCAGTCCTTGATCTTTTAGGCTAAAATAATTATTTCGTGTGATAATGATATGGTCAGTCACTGCAATACCCAAAATTTCTCCCGCTTTGATCAGTTTTTTTGTAATTACTAAATCGTCTTCTGATGGTTTTGGATCGCCCGAGGGGTGGTTGTGAATAAAAATAACAGAAGCAGCTTTGCTTTTTATTGCTTCAGAAAAAACTTCTCTGGGGTGGACTAAACTAGAATCAAGAGTACCAATCGAAACTTCACTAACAGTCAGATTGCGAGTATTTAGAGCGATCATATAAAAATGTTCTTTGTGATAATCTTTAACTCTGCTTCGCATAAACTTAAAAACTTTTTCCGGATCCGTAAGCTCCTTACTTTTATAAGATGGGGTTTGGGTAGAAATTCTACGTCCAATCTCACACGCGGCTTTTATTTGAGCCGCCTTCGCTAATCCAATACCCTTGACAGACGACAATTCTTCAACGCTTGCCTCTGATAATTTTTCCAAACTGCCGAATTGGCTCAACAGTTTCTGAGCAGTTACGGCAACTGATTCGCCTCCAATTCCACGGCCCAAAACAAGCTGCAACAATTCTTGTGCTGAGAGTGCTTGCTCGCCAAATTTAACCAGTCGTTCCCTTGGCCGTTCTTCTTTTGGTAAATCGTGAAGGGTAAATGACTTTGTCATAATCACTTGATTAAATCATCAACGCCAACATTCAACGCTTTGGCGATTCTCGTTAGCGTTTCAATGGTCGGATTCGGATTTACTCCTGACTCTACCGTAACAACAGTATTAAGAGACAAATCCGCCAGCTTGGACAGGCGATCTTGGGAAATGCCTTTGTCCTGTCGGATTTTCTTCAAGTTTTTGGCTATTTTTGAACCTTGATTATTATTTGACATAGGTTTTAGGAAGATATACCATTATATTGTATAGGTTTAAAAGTATCCTTTAGCTTTCATCAATTACAATGATAACAAATTTCAAAATACTTGTCCAAACAAAAGGGAGTTACTACTTATTGCGCGCGCATGGGAAGGGTGGGGCAAGCGCAACTCTTCTTTCTTTTCTTTCGGTCCCGCCGCTCGAAAAATCCACTGGGGGGTTTCTCCGCCTTCGCCTGTTGGCTTCGGACGGACAGGCAGCAGGCTGGCAGGCAAAAAAGGTTCGCACTGCATTCAGCAATTGCGACATAAACAAAAAATCTCACAAGGGTGAGTTTTTTTGTGGCTCCGTATATTCTTTCTAGAAATTTATCGGAAAAAATTCCACGTGGGAATCCCAGTCTCGACCCACGGGTCAAGAATCATGTCGGACTCCCCTAAAGAACTTTTGTACCAAATTTAACTAGAAAGTACGGAGCCCCGTTAGAAATTATGTTTGTCAAATTCCACATAATTCCCAATGGAGCACCCCTTTCTTTTACGATATTTCTAACGGGGCGGAGCCAATTTCATTTTACATCCGACGAAGGAGGAGTGTCAAACACCGAGCTTCCATTCATAATTTATACAAATATATATGGAAGCGAAGATGAAGCTGTTAGACATCCGATGTCTAACATAGTAGACAAAACAGTCGAATTCCAACCAGAGACGTTATCGTATTACAAACTTAACGGTGTATCACATGTATCTGAACCTAGACAACGACGACTGAGGAAGGATCGAAATGAAGCTTTAGCTTCATTGAGTATCACAAATTCAGAATATCTGCCAATTGTTTTATGAGGGAAACCACCACTGGCGGAGGCAATAAACTGTATGAAGGGCTGCCCTCGTCGTCTTTGGCAATCCAGGGCTTTTCCCTGATCACTGCCTTCTTATCCTTTTTAAACCACTGGTAATAGTATTCCGGCGTAATCTCGTAATCGTCAATATATTCCTTGGCCAGTCTTTTGGGAACCGAATTCCTTAAAAGAACCTTGGGAATCCCCTGGAGGCTAAACGCCTGCTCTATCAGTTTTCCGTCCTTCTTCAGCCTGTCCTTGATCGGCTTTATTCCCCAAGCGTCTCCTTCCTTAGGCAAAAGCCTTACCTCTCGGCACTGAGGATTGTCGCAAAGCAAATAAAATTCCTTCTTTTTCCGGTCATATCCTATTTTGGAAGTCGGCAGCAACCTCAGATTTCTCGAGGTCTGGCACAGGGGGCAAACCACTCTGGATTTTATTCTTTCATCTATCACCTTTTCCGGCACGTCTATCAGAACGAAAACGTCCTGATCGTCCCTGTAGCCGATCAGATCCCGGAAGAACAAAGAGTAAGAAATTTGGTCCAGGTCTCTGGGAAAGCCGTCGATAAAAATGGTTTTCTTTTTCCTTTTGGCGATTTCCCTTTTCACCAGAACAAGGATTAACTCTGTTGGCAGAAGGATTTTCGTGCTGCGCTTCTCTAAGGACGAAACCAGCTTTTCCAGGGAATACCAGCCGCGGTAGTTCTTTTTCAAAAACTCAATCAGTTCTTTCCGCTTTTTCTTGTCTTTCAATTCCTTGTCTATTCCCCTGATCATGTCTCCTATGGAAAAGTGCTCTATCTTTTTGGGGTCAACGATTTCGGCGAACATTTTGGAGTAAGTCCCCTTCCCCGAATTCTTCTTGCCCAGAAGATAAGCCACGAAACTGTTTCCTTTATTGAAATATTCTTTCAGCTTTTTAATTTCCTTGCCCGCTTTCAAATAAAAATATTCCCTTCTTTCCTTGGGATTGTTCAAATCGAAGACGCGAGTCTCATCGCCTTTTTTCCTCATTTTAGTTTTAAAGACCGGGAACCGCATAATATTTTTACGTCTCCTAATTCGTCCGTCCTCAAAACATTTATACCATA
>Ga0210051_1007723_pt1 | contig 9977 bp, 8 predicted proteins | sample CryGey092014_all_FD_185464 | JGI IMG/M metagenome (GOLD analysis project Ga0210051, IMG submission 185464) | Groundwater microbial communities from aquifer - Crystal Geyser CG23_combo_of_CG06-09_8/20/14_all (SPAdes) (version 2) | ecosystem: Environmental > Aquatic > Deep subsurface > Groundwater ...
GATACGATCCTCGAATAGGTCACTCTCATTTTAATATTTTTCAGGATGGTTACCGTGGGTATAGTGGTCCCTGTTTAGACAAAGATCTTAAAGCTTTTATTCAATTTGCTAAATCTCATAAAGTCAATTCTTCTTTATTAAAGGAGATAGATAAAATTAATAATGAATTATTAAGATTAAAGTAAAGAGGTATGAGAATTTTAATTAAAAGTAGGGTATTCCAACGAAAGTTGTCAGGTGCCCCTTTTCATTTCTGAAACCAAATCAGAATATAATGATAAGTATTCTTGTGCCATTCGATTTAAAGAAAATTTTTGTTCGATGCTTTTTCTACAATCATCATTACTTATCCGTGATAGTTCTTTTACAAACTTCAGTCCATCTTTGATATTATTTATCAAAAAACCAGTTCGTTTATGTTCCACCAACTCTGGTATTCCTCCTTTTTTGAAAGCAATAACTGGCGTACCGCACGCAAGTGCCTCCAGGACGACCAAGGGGTAGGGATCATCGTACTCCTCGAGCATTAAAAGGGCAGCGGCATTTTGGTATATTGGTATTTTTTCTTGATCTGTTAATTCACCCAAAAATTTTATATTCACCTTATCTATGTATGGTTCAATCTCAAATTTAAAATAATCTCGGTCTTGCACATTACCCCCAATAATCAACTGTTTATTACATTTTTTAGCAAATTGTATAGCAGTATGTATTCCTTTTTCTCTTGCTATTCGACCAAATGCTAAAAAATAGTTTTGTCTCTGATTATTAGAATATTGATAAAGATCAGTATCAATAGCATTATATATAATTTTCTTAATCGGAAAGTATTTTGACAACTCATTGGCCTGATAATAACTTATCGCATTAAAAAATAGATTATCAAGATTCAAAAAGTTAATTGAGAAATCAAATTTTCGTAATAAATCTTTAGCTGATTCGTGTAATGTATATAATACAGGGATTCTGTTTTCTTTACAAAATTCAAATGCCTCCGTGGTTAGAAAATTTCTCCTATGTATGTGCACAATATCAACCTTTTTGTCCTTTAAAAAATTCAGTACTTTATATGCTTGGTCTTTATAACAATTTTCTCCAGGTTGACATTCCAGTAAATTACCATCAATTTTACTTCCTCGCAAAGCTGCGACATAAGAGCACACCCAATTTAGTAAAACATCTATCTAGACTCATCACAATGCGTTCAATACTTCCATAGCCTAGGTTTAATGTAAGTGCTTCATAGAGAGGAGCAAGTTGTAATATTTTTAACTTCATAGACAAAAATGGGCATAGCCACACCATGTAGCTATGTCCAAAATTTAGAGTAAGTCGGCAAGTTTCCCCTTGCCTTTGGGGTACACTAAACCATGTACCAAAATCACAGGGTAGCCCGCTCTGCTTTGCCCCATAAGCAGTGATGCCGCTGCGGAAATCTCATCAATGAATGAAATTCTGACACCTCGTTTCTTACCATAGAGATCGATTTCATCTTTATTACCTCTGAGTATTGCCGGCATGCCAGCAACTCCCACAGCTAGACCAATAGACCCAGCTCGTCCCTGCATTCCCAAGGAATCGTTGATAATTACCCCTACTTTCTTGCCGCTTGCGCGTTCCGCTGTTTCCTTGATGTTTTTCGCGCTTCGGTCAGGATCTTTAGGAAGTAGACTCACCTTTTCTTCTTCGGGCGCTGCTGTATTACCACGATCAATCCCAGCACTTGTGCAAATAAACCCAAGGTGGTGACGAGTTACCACAACACCGGGTCTCACCTCGAGTATTTCTGATTCCTTAAGCATCAACTCAACGATTCGAGGATCTTTCCCGCTCAACTTAGCGATCCTCATGGCTCTTGATGATGGAGTAATATCTTTAAGAGATACAAGTCGTCCTTCTGCCTTCGATACGATCTTCGAAGCTACGACAATTACATCTTTATCCTCAAAAGTAATACCAGCATTGCTGGCACACTTAATGATAAGGGTGCCAATGTCATTACCTTCCATGACCAGAGGGATATTAGGAATAGCAGTAAGTGTCACAGAATAAAGAGATCCCATCATTTTACCCCTCTCCTTTTTTGTTTTAAATGAGCTGTGCTGTTGGTTGATATAACTGCTTTCTTGTTTAAAGTCAATTTCTTTATTTGGGCTAGTCAGAAGGTTTCGTAATTGTTTTGCTTGATTAAGAATAAGTGTATCAATGCTTTTCTGCTTTTTATTTTGTTCTAATTCTTCGAAATAAGAGAGCACTCGCAAAAAGAAAAATGGAGAAAGTGTTACTGTAATTCTCTTCGCCTCTTTATTATCTACTGAATGTCTAACAATATAATTTGACAAATGTGCCAAAATTTTTACCCATTCATCTCCGGAAATTAGAGATTGAGCTTTTTGCATCAATTTTACTTTTTCAAAACTTAAACCGAGGTATTTGTCAATAATCCTTGATGATAATTGTCCCAAGTTTTGAAGTGCATATTTTTTGAGAGATACAATCTTTGTTTGGTCTGGCTTTCTGACGAAAGAATCAATTCTTTTTTTACTTTCTATTACGGCGCCCGATTTGAGGGTATTTTTCTGCTTTGTGTACTGTGATAAAACGAATAACATTGTCGTTGCTACTTGCTGGAACATGGGAACAATCTTATCAAAACTCGGCTTATGGATTTTTCTCCCAAGATACGCTTCCTGTATTTTAAAATTAGCGCCTACAGCATGAGTTGAAAGAAAAATATCAATTCCATAGAGAAAAGAACTTTTGGGTTTTCGCTGTTTCAACACATAGTCTGCGAAGCGGTCGTTCATGGCAAAATCTCCTCCTATGGGTTGATTGAGTTGCTTTCCAAACCACGCATACAATAAAGGTAAACAAAAATGGTTGGTGGTATTGCCCTCATACCTGTTGCGGGTATAAACAGGCGTCACAAAATCTGCCTCCCCTTGAATGATTGGATTTAGAAGCAATTTTGGCCATTTTTCTGTGATCGTAGTAATATCAGCATCTATTGTTGCTATATATGTTGTGCCGAACTTTTTGCTGAGTTTTAAGAGTAAAAATATATTTGCCCCCTTGCCACGTAGTTGTCTGTTGCTCATCAGTGATATTTTGGCTGTCTTGGTTTTGGTAGAGAGAAAAACGCGACGTGTTCCATCATCACTTTTGCTATCTATGTTTACTATAAGCGAACGATAATCAGGAAAATACTTAACCAGTCCTCTATCTATTTTTTGTACCGTGTTCGCGATAGAGTCCGCTTCATTGTATGTAGGTATACCTACGATAATGTCAAATTTTTTATTTTTATCTTGCTTCATGGATTTTTTGCTAATGTTGATCAATAAATATACAAATATCCGTAAGCGAACCAGCAATATATTTATAATTTTTGTTGTTAATTATCCAATTTATAAATTTAATTCGCTTCTTAAATGCGTCCTCATTATCTAACGATGGTAAGTAATTACTAAAGTGTAAATCTTTTCCGATAAGCGGAATTATCACTGATCCTCTTATATATTCAGAGAAAATTTGATAGAGATAAATTCGGCTAAAAAGTTGGTTCACTTCCTTTACGATAAGGTTATGATTTGGCGGGTAGAGATGGACATAAAAAATTGCTTGAATAGGGGCAGTAAATTTCTCTGTTATCACTTGAATTTCTTCGGGCTTAATAATTGCGATTTGTGTCCATTCGTCAGAATATTCATTAGATTTTAAAAATCGCCTTAAATCTTTATTGTAATTTTTGATCGTTGTGCCCCTTATTCTAAAAATCTTAGTGCCACCGTAGAGATAGCCGAGATTCCTTTTAAAACCAATTAAGACCAGATCATTGCCAATAAGAGAATAACCGTATTTTCTGCAAAGCTCCAAAGTGATAGATGTTTTTCCAGAACCTTGCTTGCCGAGAATAAGAATTCCTTTTCCGTTTTTTGAAACTGCAGCAGCATGAACCGTCGCCTTTCCTTTTTTAGCTCTTTCTAACTCTAGTATATAGTGAATAAAATATGGAATAGTATGGGCTTTGGTAAATTCTTTTATCGATCCGGAGATAAAAAAGTTTCCGTTTTCATGGATCTCTATGGCTTGTTGGTCACCCAAAACGCATTTCAAGGAAGGGGCACTTTTAGCTTTGCATTCTTCAACACGCCATTCAGGAATAAAAGGAATAAAGTCGCCGTGGCGAAGCAATTCAACAACGCGAGCATCCTCGCTATAAATATTTACACCTTCCTCGCCCATATATACCGCACATTGAAAAGTTATTTTTTTATTTTTCATAGCGTAGTTCATTTTTTGGTAAAAATATACCTTCCGTGATGATTTTATTTGTCCAATCTCGTCTCTCTAATTGTTCTGTAATGATTTTTTGAATAACTTTTTTATCAACGGTTTTTGATACCTCAACAAATACATTGTAAGGCGAATAAAGTGGATCGCCGTTGCGGGTTGTAACAATCACCGTCGCTTCGCAATTAAACAAAGATCCGATCTGTTGTGCCATACTATTCGCAATGAAGGAATACACCTTCCCAACATGATAAACAGGGTTTTTGCCATAGATCGACTCAACGCTTGATGTTCTCATAGAAGAAATTAATCCTCTACACCTGTTACCTCTACCACTAATTCCTTCTTCTCCATAATCAAGCGCAGAACCGATAACAGTAAGATAGCGGTTGTGCCCATTATCATTGTTATTCTTAATTTTTTGATCTGAGGTATTAATCAGAAGTGAAATATTTAGTAGCCTACTAAATTTTTCTTTAAGAAATTTGTACAATTCGTTTTCAATTGATAATTTGTACTCTAAATATTTTTTCCGGTCATTCACTTTGTTTGCATGGAATGGGATGCATAAAGTAAGTTCTACATTGCGCTTCTTACGTAAGGCCATAATTTTTATGTCGCTGCCGATAAAATCAAAACGTGGATGAATTTCAGGGACGTATTCGTAAAAAAAACTCTCGCTTGCGAGTACAATTTTTTCAACCGTAGAAAACGGCCAAAAACCTACTATTGTAGCCGTGTCGTTGGCATGTGGATTTTTGTATTCCGGGAGATCCTCTATTGTTCTTGGGCTAAACCAATACGGTATCTTAGAACTTGAAGAGGTGAAAGTATGAAATTTCAAATCCTTGGAAATATTTAATCGTGGCAGAATCCTTTGAAGATATTTTTGCGTTGCGTTTATTTGAATGGATTTAATATCGATTTTTTTGTCGCCAAAACTTTGACTCATCCTACCACCAAACAATACACGAAACGGTTTTAGTAATGTTCCGTGTCCATATTCAATATCGCACTGGCCGCCCAAAATAATGGTTTTATCAACATTATGATGTAAGACTATCCCGAAATTTTCTAAACAATACTTTGAGTATTCAATGGAAATAGCTTCAGCGATTCCGTCGGCGAGAGTATCGGGATGGCCAAGCCCTTTTCTTTCAATAATTTCTATCGGTTGTTGATTGATGCCTTTTGGATTTTTCTTGATATATAAATTCATAAAATAAATTTAATGATATAGCTTCTCAATAAATTTGGTAACTTTCACTCCGTCTTCAGCTGAAGCAAGAAATTTGTTCTTTTTGCCGTTCAACAGATATGCATTGAGGGCTTTAATTAATTTGAAATGACTGTCCTCAATTTCCTCAGCTGAGTCGCTCATAATGTTATTACCACTAATATTATCTTCCAAACTTAAAAATTCCAACTTATTAAAGGAGGGACCACCTAACTTTATACTTCCTTTTTCGCTGACAACAAAAAGAGATGCTTCGCAGTTTCGGAACTTTGTATAAGTTGTTACTTCAATTCTTCCTATGGCTCCAGTTTGGAATTGGAGCAAAGCAAGATAAATATCATCAACTTTTGTGAATTTTCTCAAAGATTTTGTGAGTTTCGTAATCTTTTTTACCGGTCCGCAAATTTGAAGCATAAGATCGAGGGCATGTGCGCCTTGATTGAATAACATTCCGCCGACCCTCTTCGTATCGCCATGCCAATCTTTAAAATACTCATCATCTCTCCACCACCTAATATCAACAGAACAAAGCACAATTTTGCCTAACTGTCCTATTTCTAGATACTTTAATAATTGTTGTACTGCTGGATTAAACCTGTTTTGAAAATTCACCGTGACGTTATGTTTGTAAAATTTGCTTTTAAGAATCTTCCATCCCTCTATAGTAGTAAGGCAAAGCGGTTTTTCACATAAACAATATTTATTATTCTCTAATGTTTTTAAAACTAAATCCGTGTGAGTATTATTAGGAGTACGGATATTTACGACATCAATGCTAGAATCATTAAGTAATGCATTAAGATTTGGTTTTGCTTCGCAATCGAACTGCGCCGCAGCATTTTTCATCCTCTTTTTATCGATATCAAAAACTGCTCGAAGTTCGCTGTATTTATTTCGCGAAACCGCGGAACCATGCTTTGAAAATACCTGACCACAACCGATAATCCCATATCCGATTCTTTTCTCTGACAATAAATTGTTTAACATCTGCAATGATTTTTCTGTTACGCCTTTTGGATTAGGGCGAACATGAGTTTCTAAAGACAGAAAGATTTCTTTATTTCCAAACACTTCCACGATATCAGAAATGATCCGCTTGTAATTAATCATGCCTTCACCCATGGCGACATAATTACCTTTTTCATCAAAATCTTTCAAATGGAAATATCCTATATTATTTTTTAATTCCTTCAAATCGCTCAATAAAACTTGTTCCCCGATTTTATAAAAGTTTGATACATCAAACCATATCTTAAGATTTTCAGGAGCAAACTTTTTGGCTAAAAATTTGATATCGTTCATTCGATGGATATAACAAGAAGGTTCGTTTTCTAAAAGCAACGTTATGCCTTCTTTCCGCGCTTCGTTCAAAGCAAACCCAAAAAGAGAATCGGAAACAAAAGAGTATTTTATTGACGGAACTTCAAGAGAAGAAAATATTCTGACGTTCTGAGTTTTAAGAATTTTAGCAACCACTATTGCTTTAGTGATATAGTTTTGTTTCTTCGCCAAACTTAAGTGCGGATTAAATCCGAAGGTATCAACTTTTTCCGGCGACTCTTTTACTGCGCCATCCGGATACCATTTGAATAGAGGGGAAGCAAATGCGGAAACCGATATACTATTACGCGACAAAAGTTTATAGATATTCCTTACTTCGTCCAACGAGAAATCAATCAGGTTTTTTTTGTGTATTGTTCGTAACTCGACATATCTAATTTTATGCAGTTTAAGAAATTCAATCGTTTCGTTGAGGTCGTCGCTGATTTCATCGTTGATTGTTGTAATTTTTAGTTTATTTTCCATACGTAGTATTAATTACTTTCCGTAAGAACTTGGACGTCTCTTCAATACTTTCTTCTGATACATTTTTGCCAGTCCATAATTTAAACGCTTTAATACCTTGATGAATCATCATATAAATTCCAGGGCAAGTTCTTGCGCCATATTGTTTTGCTAAATTAAGAAACTCGGTTTCAAACGGGTTAAAAACCGCATCAAAAAAACATATTTTCTTGATTGTAGATTTACCAACACTGTCAAGATGATATTTATGAATAAGAGAAGTGCCGCCTTTGGGGTACATACCAACTGGTGTTGCATTGATAACAAAATTCGCCTCCTTGACAGCCAAAATAATGTTTGCATCTGTGATAGGTTTAATTTCTAGTTCAATACCGTGCCGCGCGAAATCTACTTTGAGTCTCTTTGTACGTTCCAAATTCGAGATTCTGTTCAAAACAGTAATGCGAAAAACTTTGGGGAAGCTTCCAATGATCGCTCGTGCAGCACCCCCGGCACCAAATATAACTATTTTGTCGGAATCTTTGATCAGTTTCATTTTCATCTCGATGGCTCTAATCGCTCCATAGCCGTCGGTATTATATCCGATAAGTTTCCCTTCTTTATTTACAATAGTATTTACGGCTCCTGTCAGTTGCACAGTTTTATCAATCTTGTTCAGATATTTTATAGCTTTCTCTTTATACGGTAGAGTTATATTCGCACCTGCAATGCCGAAAACTGGTATTGCTCGCATCGCATGTTTTAGATTTTCAGGATTGGCTTTAGAAATTCTAAATTTAAGATGATTGTAATTTTCAACTCCCGTCAATTTTGCGAAGTGCTGAAACATGACGTCGGAGACACTATGCTCTACCGGATCTCCAATTAAACAAGTTACAAATTGATTGCGAGAAGGTTGTTTTGGCATTTTTATTTTTACCACCTAAAAATTTAATAACATTTGACTTCCGATATTACCGAATTATACTAAATATAACATTATTTGGAATTGATGTAAATTTCCCGAATATCTGCAAAATATATCTCTCTTTAACAGTTAAGCCCAAAATAGAGTAAAATAAAATCAAGTATCGAATTTATTTTGATACGGGATAACGAAGATTTAAGGGGGAAAGTACAGTACCAATGTTTTTTATTTATTCTCAGCTACTATTTTAGTTAACTGTTCAACTCTTTTCTCCAATTTATCTAAATATTTATTATGATTACTAGAGAATGGTTTGTTTGTTTTCAAGATTATTTTTTCACAGAAATGATCAAAATCCCAAAGTATAAGATGTATTAATTCATGAACGATGGTTTCTTCTTCGTTCTTAAAAGGATTTTGACTTAGCAAAATAACAGCTTTTTTCTTATTCAGATACACTTTTATATCACCACTTTGCCTAAAATCTTTTCTTTTAAAGTTAACAATTTTGACTGATAATTTCCAATCTTTAAGCAAAAGTTTGCTTTGCCATTTTTTCAACAAATTATTTAATTGTTTTAAGGATAACCCCTTTTTAATCATATTTTAATTTTTTATTGTACTATTTTTATTATATCAAATAAGCTCTATTTTTGAAAAGATTTTTGAAAATTCCAAAATCTATCCTTGACAAAGGCGTTTTTTTATGCTTAAATTGAGGTAGTTAATAAGTATAGTACCTTGAAAAATATCCTTCTAATTCAATTATGGGATATAGATAGACGAATTTGCCCACATAGCTTGTATACTTTAGAATGGATGATTTGGGAGCAATATTCACATTTGAGAAAAAAATTGTTAAAATAAGGCCAACAAATGTTTGTTGGCCTTTATTATTTATATTTATGAAACAATACCCCAAGTTAAAATTTCTAATTAGTCAAAGTCAGGAATTGAAGACATTCTCTAATTTTCTAAAAGAATCGCAAATGCAAAATAACGATAGAGAAAGGGATTGGGCTTTTTTTAGACCTCATCCTTCTTTGAAAATATTAAAGCGTACAATTCTTTCCTCTAGGCAACGAAAGGTAATAATTCAAAATTATATTTCTAGTTTTTATGGGAAAAATGTAAATGAAATTCGTAAAGACACAGTTTTTATTAAATACGGTTGGGGAAAGTTAGAAAAATCTTTTTATCAATCTGTAGATAAAATTTTTAGACATTACCCTTGGCCCAAAGGAAAATATATTGCTTATCCTACAATATGGGGAATGTACTCAAGAAATATTAGAGAGAAAACATTTCAGTTCCCCTATAAGCATTATCAGAAAAATTATCCTTTTGTGGTGATAGCTCATGAAATGTTGCATTTTATATTTTATAATTATTTCTTTAAACATTATCCTCGCTACAGAAAGGGGAAATATGATTTATTTGTATGGCATATCTCGGAGATTTTTAATGTTATTATCCAAAATTCTCCACCGTGGTTAAAAATATTTAATACTCATGTTCAGACCTATCCAGAACATCGGAAAATTATTGAACAATTACAACAAAGATATTATTTTAATAATAAAGATATTGAAGCAGAAAGATTAATCCAAGATATTATCGAAAAGGTAAAAAAACGAAAGTTGTAAAGAAAAAGAATAATTGAAATTATTATCTTAAAATTATATTAATTAAAATTTATCTTCATCCTTGACAGAATAATTGTACCAAACAATG